>LWDU01035591.1_pt1 | contig 10652 bp, 9 predicted proteins | sample 727161 | NCBI WGS metagenome assembly LWDU01 (sample SAMN04566230, study PRJNA314399) | hydrothermal vent metagenome | isolation source: deep sea hydrothermal plume seawater | place: Mexico: Gulf of California, Guaymas Basin | collected 2004-07-11 | reverse complement strand
ACGTTATCCAGCGTGGCAATAACAGACAGATTTGTTTTGGGGTCTGATAAGTTTCGACTTCAATTTGAAGAACTGACGGGACTACCACAGTTTTTTCGAAAGCGTGGCCGCAAACCAAAGATGAAATTGTAAATTTTACTCCGACCCCAATTATTTCGACCCCAAGAATTTTTTCCTCAGGCAGCTAACAGCGCCCTACCAAAATCCCGCAACAATTAATCCCCCGGCAAGAGGTACGGTAGCCACCAGAAATAAAATGAACGAATAGGAAAGGACTTTGTTGGCCGGCAACCCGGTCATGATCAGCAATGGGATGACCACAAAAGGATGAATGATATTGGTCCACTGGTCGCCGTAGGCAACACCCATGACTATCAGTTCCGGCGCCGTTCCGAGTGCTTCAGCCGCTGCCAGAAATGCAGGCCCCTGCACAGCCCACTGGGCACCACCTGAGGGAATAAACATATTAATGACACCACCGGAGAAAAAGGCAATCAGCGGCAGTGTTTCGGCTGTACCAATTCGGGCGAAATAGTCCGCCATCTGGGCAACCAGACCCGTGTTCAGCATCACTCCCATAATGCCTGCATAGAGTGGGTATTGCAGCAGAGTTGGCACCACCGCACGGCCAGCCTGCATCAATACCTGGCTGAATTCTGAAGCAGATCGTGTCAACAAAAGACAGGCTGCCAGAAATGTCCAGTTCACAATATTCAGGTCCAGTTGTATCCCTTTTGAATAGAACCAGTTAGCCACATAGATAATCAACAAGACACCCATAGAGGAGGTTAACCAGCGACTGTTTTCCAGCCGGTAAGCGGGTCCTGACCGGCCTTCCAACGGTCGTTCCTGATTGCTCCGCTCTGGGTCCTGCACTGCGTTGGATTCATCAATTTCCTCCAATTCAGCAGCAGCCGGTGCCAGCAAACTAGCCACCAGGGCAACAGTAGCCAGGGTCAGAACGATGGTCACAAGGTTAAAGGTAGCCAGGGTTGTCTGTGTGACAGGTAACAGTCCGCCCAACTGTTCCTGCATGGGATTACCTTGTGTTGCTACCAGCAAAGGTGCCGAACCTGAGTAACCCATGTGCCAGACTACAAAACCACTGAATGCAGCGCCACCCAACAAAGGATAATGGACTTTCTGACCTCGATTACGAAATGACAGTGCCACCTGCCTGGCCATTAAGCCACCCAGAATGGTCCCCAGAGGCCAGGCGATCAAACTCACGCACCCTGCAAACACGGCTACAAATGCATAAGCCCCCCGGGCGGTTCTAGGCAAACCCGCCAGTCGTTCCAGATAGGCGGGTACCGGTCCAAGATGGGCCAGCGCATACGCAAACAGGATGGTCAGACAGACCTGCGTAATAAAAGGCAATAGTGAAGCTAGTCCGTTACCCCAGGACATGACCACCTTTTCTGCGCTAGCCGGCGTCAGCCACCAGGTCAGTACCAGGGCTGCAAGCGTCATGACAATGCCGAACGCAAATGGTTCTGGCATATATCGATCGAAGACTCTGATAATGGCTCTTGTCAATTTCTGAATACTTTTATTCATCCTGATGTTTACTTGTTTTCTAAGCATGCCTTATGAAGATACTTTTGTATTCTTCGAAAAACACGCTTTATAACGCCTATTCTCCAAATATGTCCTGATACAACCTCTGTTCCTGAAAGGCGTTCCCCAAAACTGACGGTTTTATCGTTGCTTGCAATTGGGGGTTTATCGCATCAAGTGCCTGCTGGTGTGCTTGGCGTGCCCGTATAGAACCAGGAAACAGCGGTCCGCTGTGTTGGGCTAGTTCATATAGACTCGTAAGTGCAACAGGAATTCACAGGTATAATAAGAATTCATATTGCTAATACGAATTCACAGATATACGAAGATAAGACCAATAAATGACATTTTGAAATGGACCAACTCTTTCTTTTCCACAATAGTGTGAAACGAGAACCTGCCATCGAAATCTGGATGAAGGAACATTCAGGCGAGTTGGGGGATATTGCGCAGAATTGGTTTGAAATTATACGTCAATGTGGCAATGATGTTCGCGAATTGATGCACGATGGTTATCCGACGGCTTGCGTGTCCAAAGCGGCTTTCGCTTATGTGGGCGCATTCAAGGCACATGTCAATATTGGGTTCTTTCGCGGTGCCCAATTGTCAGACCCAACAGGCCTGTTGGAAGGCACAGGTAAATACATGCGGCATGTAAAAATTAGACCGGGGACGGGTGTCGATGCGAAAGCAATGAAGGAATTGATCGATACAGCCTATTCGGACATGAAGAGCCGCATCAATGGTAATTAATCAAGCGCTTCGAAGGCATTATGGAGGTCGTGCACAACCGGTGTGATTGCTATTGCAATAATTGGGGTCGACATCGAAGCACAACCACCGCCGTCTAATTTTGCGACTGCCGTTCAATTACAAAATGCGCCTGGATATACAGGTCAACATCACCCCTGCCCAACCTGTATGTCGCCTAACAGATTGACCAGGCCGCCTGTAAGCCATCAGATTCAGGCCGTTACAGCCATTGACCATTCAGAGGATCACCACGCCACTGTGATCCAAATTTGAATGAATTTCAGCAATTAGCATACATACTGTTCCTCGGAATCAGTGACAACGCAGGCATACATTCGCTGCGTCTTAGGTCTATGATGCCCGCTGCATAATGCCTATAAAGTGTCTACTTTCGTGGCGCCGGCGCTATGGGTTTATGGTTCCGTTATTGCAAAAGCGTTATTATAAGCCTTAAGAGCGTCAACCGCCGCGTCCAAAACCAGAGACCGTTTATGTCCACTATTATACATTCCAGCCCGCTGCCTGATGTCGATATTCCCGAGGTCACCATCACCGCCCACGTCCTGCGCAGGGCATCGGCGTTAGCCGACCACGTCGCAATCCGGGATATCAGTGGCGCCAGTTCGTATACCTTCGCTGAACTCAGTGACGCGATTCATTCGCTCGCAGGAGGCCTCGCCGAGCGAGGTATATCGCCGGGTAAGGTGGTTGGACTCATGGCGCCTAACCTGCCGGAATATGCGGTCGTGTTTCATGGGGTTGCCGTAGCCGGTGCCGCGGTAAGTACGATCAACCCCACTTATGGCGCACAGGAGGTCAGGCATCAGTTAAACGATGCGGGTGTATCCATTTTGTTCACAGTGCCAATGTTTGTTGAGACTGCTTTAGCGGCAATCGAGGGTACTGAAACGACCGAAGTGGTTGTGATTGGCGAGCCAGTTTCCGGTACTACGGCGATGGCTGAGCTGTTTGCGAAACCCATTGAGCAGGTACCGGTGGACGTTGCGACCCATACTGTCGTCCTGCCTTATTCCTCAGGTACTACCGGACTGCCCAAGGGTGTGATGCTGTCCCACCGAAACCTGGTGGCTAACATTGAGCAGTTCATCCACGCGGTTCACTATCAGGAAAACGAGGTGGCGCTAGCAGCTTTGCCGTTCTTCCACATCTATGGCATGCAAGTGCTGATGAATGGGTTGCTGAGTAACGGCGTCACCGCCATCACCATGCCTCGGTTTGACATGGCAGAAGCGCTCCAAGCGGTGCAGGATTTTAAAATCACTCGTTTCTTCGCCGTGCCGCCAATTATTCTTGGACTTGCGAACGCACCTGTCGTTGACGAGTACGACACTTCTTCAATCCGCCAGGTCTTCTCTGGCGCGGCACCGCTCGGTGCAGAGCTGGCGGCTAAAGCAGCGTCGCGGCTCGGTTGTGAGTTAGCCATTCCACGGTCGAAGGTGATTATCGCCCGGGAACGAGCGGTGTGACTATTTCAAACACAGAGAGTCGTATCGTCGACCCGGACACAGGCGAAGATCAACCCATAGGCGGCCGCGGCGAGCTCTGGGTGCGCGGACCACAGGTCATGACCGGGTACCTGAACAATCCGACAGCAACGGCTGCAACAATAGATGCCGACGGATGGTTGCATACAGGGGACATTGCGGTCATCGATGAATATGGTCACATGTCCGTTGTCGATCGCATGAAGGAGCTGATTAAATTCAAGGGCTTTCAGGTGGCGCCCGCTGAACTGGAGGCACTATTGATTACCCACCCTAAAATAGCGGATGTCGCGGTGATTGGAATACCCAACGATGAAGCTGGCGAGATCCCCAAAGCGTTCGTAACTGAGGCTCCAGGAGCATCTATAACCCTCGAGGAAATTCAAGCGTTGGTTGGCGATAACCTTGTGAGCTACAAGCAGATTAGGGAGTTTGAGGTAATCGAGGTTATCCCTAAAAGTGCATCCGGAAAAATTCTTCGCAAGGATCTTCGAAACAGATAGGGCAGACGGGGTCGGAGTAATTACCCGGGGTAAAGTACCGGAGTAAACGCGCCAACTTCCCAGTCTGACATTGAACATCCTCTGGCGGAAAACTGCCTTCCCCCAAGATCTATCCTAAGCGTGCCTTATGAAGATACTTTTGTATTCTTGGAAAAACACGCTTTATAACGCCTACTCCCTTCCCACCTTCAATTTGGTTTGAGGTGCTCGTTTTTAAAGGGGTGAGGAAGTTTTCTGGACTGGACTGGATGGTATTGGAAGGCTCTTGATACCGAGGGTCGGAATCGAACCGCCACCCCGGCACATATCTCAAAGCGTGAGAGGCGCGATAATAGCAGCCAGCCGCAAGTGGGCCGCCCAACACTACAATTGTGCTGGCCAATCCGGCGCCATGACAATACCTCACACCAGTGTCACACTGGCAGGTCACAATTTAGCCTGGAAGACAACTATGCGGCCCCTCCTCCTGTTAATACTAACCTGGCTATTTACTAGTCCAGTATTAGCCGACCAACATGTACAACACATTGTCAGTGATCAGACCGCTGCACTGAGTCTGCCGTTTTCAGATGGTGTGCAGGTGAGCAACATTATTTTTATGTCGGGCACGCTTGGTGTTACGCCTGCTGACTTTAAATTGGTCAGCGGTGGGATCACGGCAGAAACGCACCAGATTTTTGCCAATATGAAGGCCTTACTAGCATCACAAAACGCATCACTCAGCGACATCTTCAAATGCACGGTGATGATGCGGGATATTGCCGAGTGGCCCAAATTCAATGAGATTTACGTGACGTATTTCCCGGGGGACAAACCGGCCAGGTCTGCCTTTGGTGCAAATGGGCTGGCCTTGGGTGCTGCAGTTGAAATGGAGTGCTGGGCGACGGCTGGTAGCGACTAGGCACGGCGTTCTTTCGCAATCTCCTCGATGGCACCCAGTGTTCGATCCAACTGATTGTCGTTGACCATAATGTGCAATGACATTCGATTGGCGTCCCAGTCGATCTCTTCGTGGACAACCTCGCGGATGTATATCCGATGGCGTTCCCACAGCATAGCCGACAGCTCTTTGGTATCGACACCTTTCACCTTGAACGAGACAAGCCCTGCACATAGTCTCGGGTCTTCTGAAGCAAACACTTCAACACCTGACATGTTTCCAAGCGCCTGTTTTGCGGTTGTCGCCATATGCCTGTCGCGCGCTTCAATGGCGCTGGAGCCAATCGAATTGTGAAAATCGAGCGCCGCATCGATTGATTTGGCTGCTGCATAGTTGGATGACCCATGGGTCTCATACCGCTGCGCCGTGGTGCCACGTTTAGCATCATCAATGGCACCGTACATGTTCTTGCCTTGCACCGGACCTGAATAGATGGACGGCCAGATCTGCTCCTGCAGGTCCTGCCTCACGTAGAAGAAACCGGTTAATTGGCCTGCCAGCATCCACTTGTGACAGGCACCTGCATACATGTCACAGCCAAGGTCAGCGATGTTCATATTCAACATGCCAGGTGGATGCGCGCCATCAACTAACGTCAAAATCCCTTTGCTTCTGGCAAGTTCACAAATCTCCTTCACCGGCAGCACGCAGCCGTCGGTGTAGTTGATGTGGCAAAAGCTGATTAGTTTTGTTCGCGGCGTAATGGCAGCGTCGAAGGCTTTGATAATATCGTCTGGACTTTTAGGCGGGTGAAACTTTTTATCTGACAAATCGACCACCACAGCATTGGTTCCCTGCCGCGCACAGCGCAGGTTGACTGGCTGTCCGCCGCTTGAATGATCATGGTTAGTGAATATTATTTCATCGCCGGGGTTCAGGTCGGGTCCATTGGTGCCGATTGCCATCCCCTCAGTAGTGTTGTTGGTTATGGCTAGTTCATCGACACTACAACCGAGGAAAGTTGCAAGCTTTTCGCGCAACCCGTCTTTGAATTCAGCATTGTGCACGTACCTGGCGTAACTGAGGCGGTCTTCATTGGATTGTCGAATAGCATCCAACTGAGCTAGATACACACTGCGCGGTGAGGGCCCCCTGGTACCTGTGTTCATATAGGTAAGGCCAGGTTTCAGCAGAAACTGATCAGCCACCCAGCGCCAGTAGGCGCTATCGCCCGCTTCAATAGGCGCTTGATTGGCGAGTACCCGTGGCAGCAAGGAACCTGCCGTCAACGCTGCGAAACTGCGTTGGAAAAAGCTTCGACGCGACAGCTTGCCCAGATCCTCCACATGATCATCCGCCTGAAGTAACGTTGATAAATCCTGCATTGAACACCCGACAAATTCTGCAATTATGATATCTTATGCTTCCGCTATCCCGGCTTCAAACTAAGGCGCTGCGCACATCACATGAGGTACTCCTGTTTTCTGGTGAACTTGCTCCTGCTGATGGGCACTAGTCTGGCTGCATTGGCAGCCCCTTCTGCTGCACCTGTTGCGAGCGCCGCCCCTTTAGAACAAGCGCCATCGATGGATGGTGACGTGCTGAACGATGCCGCGTGGCGCAAGGCACCAGCTATTACCGGGTTTTGGCAGATACAGCCTAACGATGGACAAGCAGCCTCGCAGCGCACTGAAGTGTTTATCGGTTACACCGAACAGATGCTATATGTGGGTGTCATTTGCTATGACAAAGATCCGAGCCAGATCATCGTCACGGACAGCCGCCGCGATTCATCGCTGGATGAAACCGACAGCTTTCAATTTATCCTTGACGGCTTTAATGATCGCCAGAATGGATTGATCTTCGGCACTAATCCCGCAGGACTCGAATACGACGCCCAGGTCACTAAGGAAGGTACCAGCAGTTTTGGATTCGGCGGTGGCGAGTTCAATCTCAACTGGGATACCTCGTGGCAGGTGGAGACGTCCGTTACTGCAGAGGGCTGGCAGGCAGAGTTTGCGATTCCCTTTAAGTCGCTGCGCTATGGCGGGGGCAAAGATCAAACCTGGGGAATCAACTTTCAGCGCAACATCCGGCGCAACAATGAAATATCATTCTGGGCGCCGCTAGGCCGCCAGTACAACATCAACCGCGTGTCCGATGCCGGCACCATCACGGACCTGCAACCACCCCACCAGAAAAGCCTGAAGTTAACGCCTTACGGTGTCGCGAAAAGAAATGAAGGCAACACGATTGCGAGCGAAACAGACTACGAAACGGGTTTCGACCTCAAGTATTCACTGACACCCAGCCTGACGCTGGATGTCACGTACAACACAGACTTTGCGCAGGTGGAGTCTGATGAGTTCCAGGTAAACCTCGACCGATTCAGCCTGTTCCTGCCGGAGCAGCGTCCCTTCTTTCTTGAGAACGCAGGTCAGTTCTCAGTTGGCATCTCTCGGCAGGCGGAACTCTTTTTTAGCAGACGCATTGGCATTGGTCCAAACGGCGCGCAGCTGCCCATTGATGGTGGCCTTCGCCTCACCGGAAAAATCGGTACGAAAACCAATGTCGGCTTGCTGCATATGAGATCTGAAGCCGTGCGGGGCATAGCTCCAGAGAATGACTACTCCGTTGCACGCGTGAGTTATGAGTTGGGTAACCGGTCGTCTGTCGGCGGCATCGTAGTTAATCGCCAGGGTGATGGATCCATTGTTGGTGACAAGGACGATGACTACAACCGGACCTACGGGATTGACGGCCAGTGGGGCATCGGCAAATCTGCACTCTTGTCCGGGTTTGTCGCTCGCACTGATACCCCTGGCCAGTCGGGTCAGGACCATGCGTTTCGGGTGCGCAGTGACTACACCACCGATACCTGGTCAACCCAGGCTTCCTACTCCCAGGTGGGCGAGAATTTTAATCCCGAGGTAGGCTTTGTTTCGCGTACCGGCTACAAACAGCTTGCCTTGTTCGCCCTAAAAAGAATCAGACCGGATGATCTTTGGGGACTGCACGAACTACGACCGCATGTTGCCTATCGCGGCTTCTGGAATTTTGACGGTCTGTGGGAAACCGGTTTTCTGCATGTGGACAACCACTGGGAATGGGAAAGCGGTTTTGAGATCCACTCCGGCATGAACTTCCTGCACGAAGGTGTGGATACACCATTTGAGGTCGTCGCTGGTGTCACCGTGCCGGCGGGCAACTACAATGATCACGAGGTTGCGCTGGTGCTGCAGACCGATCAAAGCGCACCGCTCAACTTCAGAATTGACGGCAAGTTCGGCGGTCTCTTCGGCGGTGATCGCACCCAGCTAATCCCAACCGTTGGCTATCGCATTGGTGAGACGTTCACCAGTGAGCTGTCATGGATCCACAACGATGTGGATCTGCATGATGCCGGTGACTTTCGCGTGGGTGTCGGCAGATTGCGGCTTACCTATTCGTTCTCGCCGAAAATCTCCCTGCAGGCCTTGGTACAGTACAACGAACGCGATGACCTGCTGTCGACCAATCTGCGGTTTGCGTGGTTAACGTCTGCTGACACTGGTCTGTATGTGGTTTACAACGAAGTGGATAACGATGGATTGGGGATCGAGCGTAAGGAGTTCATTATCAAGTTCAGTCATATACTGGACCTGATGTAATTGTCACTAGGCCAGCGCTACTATTCTAAGCATGCCTTATGGGGATACTTTTGTATTCTTCGAAAATCACACTCTATAATCCCTATTCTTTAATGCAGGGTAAGCAAGTAATGATGCTCGTAGGTAAACTCAGCGAACCGAAGATGCTTTGGTCTAGCTTCGCGGTGACATTATTACTGACGATAGCTTTTCAGGTAATAGTCCGGCAGCTCGACTTAGTCCTTCTAGACGCGATTGCTAATCCAAATGAAGTAAGGTCGGCGATAGCAGGTATGTCTGAATATCATCGTTCCTTTCATGCGTGGATGACGGTGACGCTAGATGTTGCTTACCCGCTGGCTTATGGCTCATTATTTGTCGGCTCTGCCTACAGGTTCTTCCCGTCTTGGGGTCGCTTGTTGTCGGTACCAGCGATAGCCTGCGTCGGCATAGATTTGATCGAGGGTATTGTTCAGGTTCTGGCGTTGGTGGGCAACGTTGATTTGATCGATTTAAAAGCGATCTTGACGCCATTGAAGCTGACGTTGTTTGGCAGCGGTTTTCTGATCACAATAACCGGCTGGACCAGATGGTCGATACGCCGTGTTAGGGTTGCAAAATAACCTTGGGGTGCGGAGGATCTGGAGGCTTTAGAACGACTAATCAGTGATTAGTTTTGAAACTTGCCTGCTCTCTAGCGCCTGGCTTTATAACTCCTATCCTCTGATCTGCGTATATTTCTTGTCTATACCCTTCGTCTAACACTAGTTCTTTCATCAATTCTGCAATATTCATTTCAGATAGGTGCTTGTGGCTCTGTTTGGGCTTACGCTCAATTTTCCTACGCAACCAATAGCTTCCAAACCAGCTTCCGTTCTGGTTGACATATCTCGCCATTTTCAGCCCGTATATACCTGTAAAACACGTTGGTTGGTGTTCCCCTCTGCTTCAGGTACGCGGCGTTTAAACGTGATCATTAATCTTTCTCGATCGCTGCCAGGCCTGTGCCGCCGCATCACTTTTTCCATGAAGACCATACACCACCCATCTCCTGCCATCGTGTTGATATACGCCGGAAGTACATCGGTGTCGATCCCGCCTTCGCCCATTAGCAGGGAGCTTACTGCGCCCGCAGTGACGTCAATTACCTTAGACTCATATTTCATTCCCATAATGACTATCTCTCTTATTGCGATTTCCGTTTTAGGTCAGCGAATCTTGCCCTGGCCACGTTGACAAAATGATCATCACGCGCCAAAAGCTAGTCATAAAAAACCCGCCGAAGCGAGGTTAAGCGGCCGAAAATGTGGTCTATGATGCCTATTCTCTGATCGATGCTGTTCCGGATCACTTGAATGGCGTATAAAGGAATCGAAATCTCCCAGGAAATGCCGATGGACTATCCAGTAATTTCAGCTGATTCCCATATTACTGAAGCCCCAAATACTTATATCGACTACATAGATGCCAAATTTCGAGATCGTGCGCCTCGAATTGAGTCGTTAGGGAATGGAGATGTCTTCATTATCGACGGCATGGATCGGCCCATCCAATTGGGGTTGGTTGCTGCAGCAGGTAAAAAGCCAGAAGAAATCACCACCGGCGGTGTCAAATTTGAAGAACTGCATCGCAGTGGCTGGGACCCTAAAGCCAGGATGGCAGACCAGGAAAAAGATGGTGTGTCAGCAGAGATCATTTATCCAACCGTCGGTATGATGCTGTGTAACCATGGGGATTTTGATTACAAACAGGCCTGCTTTGATGCCTACAATCGCTGGATTGCTGAATACTGCAGCGAAAACCCGAATCGATTGTTAGGCTG
>LWDU01036497.1_pt1 | contig 10655 bp, 12 predicted proteins | sample 727161 | NCBI WGS metagenome assembly LWDU01 (sample SAMN04566230, study PRJNA314399) | hydrothermal vent metagenome | isolation source: deep sea hydrothermal plume seawater | place: Mexico: Gulf of California, Guaymas Basin | collected 2004-07-11 | reverse complement strand
AGTGTGTAGAGCTCGCAGGGCGGTTGCGACTGCGAGGAAGGTTTTTCCGCAACCTGCCGGCCCATCGCAAAACACGAGTGGCTTTTCCGCCATCGCTTCTACGTAGACGCGTTGCCCGTCAGTTTTCGGGCGAATCAACGAAACTTTGTCCTTGCCAACACGCCCGGCACGGATATCGCGATTGCGAGGTTCGGTAGGGACGGTTGCCACGTCGGCAGAACGGTAGTTCTTGTCAAGCACGTCGTTATGCAATTGTTCACCTTCCAGATTGGAGTCCAGAGTCTCAGCAACATCGCCATCGAGAAATTCACCATTGCGACGCAGTATCTCACGCCACAATTTCAGCAGATTACTGCATCGCTCCACCTGTTCAGCAGTGCCCTGTACGTGCACCACGTTGCCCCGCAGAATAATCTGAGTACCAGTGCTGTGTCGAAGCCGGCGCATGTACTCATCCTGAGGCCCGAACAGTGATCGAACCTCCTCCTGATTTCTTAGCTGTACAGTCGTTTCTTCCGTCATTAAACACTGGTGTCTGTATTGCGAACGGATCGTTTGTTCCGTGGCCACCGCGGACGGACGGAACGGCTATGTGAATTGCTGATGGCAAGCAGCACAGACGTGTGCTCGCCTCAGATTCCTGCCTGATACGACCAGAACTTGTATTTCGCAACAAACCGGTTGGCAAGCGACCAACCACAAACGGTTGGGGAACGTGGCAATCTGACACGCAACCGCTGGAAATGTTCGGCATACAGCCATGCGAGCGTCCGCAGCACACGCAGATTGTGCATTGTCAGAACAATCGCAGTGTTCGGAAGTATAGTAACGAGCGCCAATATTCGAGTGATCGAAGGGCACTGCACGGTTGCCATGTCGGAATTACGATTCCAGTTCAACGCGCACGTGGCGTAACCTACACTTCTGGCTCTCCACCGCCGTCCTCATTGATTGCAGTGTAAAGCAGGTGAGAGGTCTGTTTAGTCAGGGGATTTTGATGTCTGCAACGCTGGAAGTACCGACGAACACTGATACGCCGGAACCGGATGAAAGTCTGCCGGATGCGTCGGTGTTGGAAGACAGGACCCCGGAGTGGTGTCGTATGTCCGCAGCTGTCGCGGCGTTTCTGCTGACGCTGGGGCTGGTTCTGATCATCTTCGCCAACCGACCATTGTGGCACTCGGACCTCTGGGACCACATCAATTACGGCGAACACATCCTGCAGCACCAATCCGTTGCGAAAACGGAGCCTCTGGTGGCTCTGGCCAAAGGCATGCCGACTGTGAATACGGCATGGCTGTCACAGATCGGTATGGCGTTCCTGTATCGTACTGACGGACTCGGACTGCCGGCGCTGCAGTTTGCTTATGCGGCTTTGATTGTGATATCGCTGGCAGCCGTGGGGTACACGGTTACAAAACGGTGCGGTTCTGCAGCGTTCGGGATTCTAAGCTGTGCCATATTTCTGGCCGTCAACTGGCAGCAATTTCTGATTGTGCGTCCTCAGTCAGTCGGTGTCGCATTCTTCAGCATTGTTCTGGCGGTGCTGGCGACCGGTGGGATTCGAAGCCGTGTTTCGTGGGTTGCCCTGCCACTCATGTTTGCGGTCTGGGCGAATTGCCACGGTTCGTTTGCCATGGGACTTCTTTTGATGGGGCTGGTCGTCGTTGGCCGAGTTGTCGACGTCTTTTTGCAAACGCGGTCCCTTTCTCAGGCGTTCCGAAGCCGACCGACAATTCGCCTGATACTTCTGACTCAACTGTGTGCAGCGGCCGCGCTTCTCAATCCGAGCGGCCTTGCTATTTACCATCCGAATATCGCCACAATGTTCGAATGGGATCCGCTGACTTTGCGGATGCAACAGGGGCAGTTGGCTGCCGGTGCTGCCGTGCTGCTGCTGTTCGCACTGAGATTCAGTCCACGCCGACTTCGCGCGGTCGAGATGCTGCCACTGCTGGTCACCGGAGGAATGGCGATGTGGTCCGGCCGGATGCTGAATTGGTTCGCTCCCGTCTGTGCCATGGTGATCTGCGTCCATGCTGCTGCGGCATGGCGGGCAATGAAAAAAATCGAACGTCGTACGGTTCCCTATCGCCGGACCGGCCTGTGGACCGTTGTTAGTCTGGGACTCTGCTGGGTGTTTTTCGGTTTCACGTCGCTGGGGTTGCAGACGATCCACGGCAAGACACCGGAACTACATCGCGCGCTGTCCCGGGGAACGCCCGTTCAACCGCTGGAGTATCTGAATAGTCTTGCAGAGGTACCTCCGGGAATCGCGTTTATGCCCGCCGAATGGGCCGGTTTTCTGACGCGGTCCGGTCCAGCTGATCTGCAGCCAATGGTGAACCTGCACGTGCATGTGATCCCGGAACAAGTCTGGTCCGACTATGTTCGGCTGATTGATGGCCCGGCGGACTGGGAGGGACTGTTGGACCGGTATGGGATCAACTTCGTCATTGCGGACAAAATCCGCAACGCCCGCCTGATTCAGGTTCTCCGCGAAAGCGACGACTACGAGACCCAATACGAAGATGTTCAGGCGGCGATGTTTGTGCGAGTCAAGACAATCCGCTGAAACGCTGCACGTTTCGCCACCGTTTGATAACAAGATAACGCATTCCACTGCGAGTAATTTCGATGCCCAGAAACAACCGTATCTCAGTGAAGACAACGTTAATCGTGCAGTGCCTGTTTATCGCAGCCTTTGCCACCGCATGGTTCTGCCTGTCGCCAAATCAGCAACAGCGTATCGAGGCCGAGGTTCGGTCGAGACAACCGCTGGCCGATGTGAATTTCACAAATCGCATGCCGGCGGCTGTGTTGCCGTTCTACGACGATGCAACTGTTGTCAGTGACGAGGACCTGGCCGCCGTTCTGACGAAAGTTCTGCCGCGATTCAGTCGCGAGAAGCTGCGTCCGAACTATGTGGAACACGCACTGCGAATCTGGGGGGCACAGATTGAATTCGACAGTGGCCGCAAATGGCGCAGTATCTCGTGAACACCGGCGAGTATCTTGCCTCATGGGGAGGAGACGTCGAGCCGATCCTGGAACCTGAGCCGGACGGCATCCGTATCCGCTGGGGGGCTGACCTCACCGCGTCCGTGCATCACGATCATATGCTGGCCTCCATGGCTGAGGCGGGCGTCACGCTGGACACTCCTGTGTTCACGCCGGCTCGGCAGACAACCATGGAACAGATTCTGTCCGAAGCATTGCGAGACTTTCGTCTGGACGAACGCGAAACCGAATGGTCCGCCATGGCATTTGGTTTGTATCTGGCCCCTCAAGGGACAGCGTCATGGCACAATGGTCAGGGGCGACGAATTACCTTTGACATGCTGGCCGAACGATTGATGAGGAAACATCGCAAGAAGGGAGTATGCCTGGGGACTCATCGTGTCTATTCGCTGATGGCTTTGCTGCGACTTGACGAAGAAAACGGAAGCGAACTGCTGACAGCAGCCACACGCAGCCAGATCATGCAGTTCCTCCACGGCGCCCGAGACCTGATTATTGCCTCTCAGGATCCGGATGGTTCATGGCCGCCGAACTGGCACGAAGGGGCCGATGCGGCCGCCAACAAAGACCCGAACGAGAAGGCTTATCGACGAGTCATCGCCACCGGCCATCATCTGGAATGGCTGGCGATCGCACCGAAGGAACTGCATCCACCTCACGACAGCATCGTCAGGGCCGCAGATTGGATTGTTCAGAAAACGCTGCAGACGCCGCAGAGCGAGATAAACAGCAGCTATACGTTTTACTCACACGTGGGCAATGCTCTGGCTCTCTGGCGAAAGACGTCCGTACCGGAATTCTGGAAGAAATGGCGAGCTGACCATCCCGATGCTGAGCATTCTGACGCGGCTGCCGAGGACTCACCAGAGAATGATGATCAGGACGACAAGAGAGCGTGAATCAGACGGGGACGGAAATTCACTGGTAACTGTCTCGGAATTCCATAACAATGAGCGAGATTGATCGCTGCAGGGACGCCGGTTGACAGTGTGTCAGCCACAGGCCTCACGAACGAGGTGTCATAGAATGGTTATTGAAACTCCTGAGACTTACCAACTTCTCATCGCTGATGACAATCGCGCCTTCCGCGAAACTCTTCGTGAGCTTCTGGAACCCCGATTGTTGTTGCGTATTCATGAAGTGGATTCCGGCGAAGCCGCCGTTGAGTACTCACAGGAGTATCAGATTGACATCGTGCTGCTGGACATGCACATGCGAGTGATGACAGGTCTTGAGGCACTCCGGCTGCTTAAGGATCTGAATGCCATTCGGCCCTGCATTCTGATCACGTCAGAAGCCACCGACGAATTGCGGAAAGACGCGGAAGAGGCGGACGCTCATTCGGTACTCAGCAAGCCGGTTCGACGCACCGAACTATGCACCACCATCGCGGACGCTCTGGTGGCAGCCTACGACAATCCTGCGGCAAACTGATCTTCAGGCAACGGCGGGAACGTCATTCGTCACTGTGCATCACGGCAGGTCCAGTGAGCTGTGGACCTTAAGATCGCCGGGCACCTTCACCTTCATACATCGTTTCGGTGCCCGCAAAGCGGCTGATCGCAATCAGCAGGCGACGGGCATACTTTTGACAGGAATTTGACATGAAGTTTCCCGTGCTGCTGTGCGTGGTCGCCGTGTTAGCGATTGCTGCCGCCTGGTTTCAGTCGCCTGATCGGCGCCAAGGCGTCGTTGATGGCGAACGCTCGGCGGCTGCATCGTCGAAGGCCCCTGCGGGCACGGTGATTTTTCGAGGCGGGTATCTCCTCAACGGATTGGCAGTTGCATCGAGTGTCCAAAGTGCAACAGTTGGATCGTCCTTGAAGACTTGGAGTCTGAGTGTGCTGAAGAAGTAATAGAATTGGAGGAAGTCGAAGAAGTTGAAACGTACCAGCTTCAGGCGACGAGTAACTTCGGAAACGACATACCAGATACTACCCCATGTTCTCGGTGTGGTGATCCTGTTGGCTTCGATGTTGACCAATGCGTCGTGTGCGGCACACCCAATCGATGGGTGCATCCGGACATTCAGCTGTTTCGAGATAACGTTGATGCGATTCAATGGGGCGAACGCGAAGACGTCCGTTGGAGCTCAACACGTACGAGCATCTTCGTGTCTGCTTTGATTCCTACGGTTGGGTCGCGAATCAGTCGACTTGCCTACACCTCGTGCATACTTGGAATGATCCTGGTCGTATTTCAGCCGCTAATGGGATCCTTAATGCTGTTCGTTTCGGTGATCTGTATCATCGTGAATGTCTTTTTCACAGATTCAAATCCCGATCAGGGAGAGCTCTCAGTCAGTTACGAGTCTGGAACTCCGATCGTCCGGTGCAGCGACAGTGAGTTCTTCGAACCAGTCCTCTCACTTCTTGAGCTTCAGGCCCCAAGGCAACGGCGGATTTGACCCCAAAGTCCGTTGGTACATCGACAATGGAGCAAGAGGTCCAAAAGGAACGCCAAGCCGCAGGCATCGCCGCCGCCAAAGAGCGAGGTGTCTACTCTGGACGGAAGCAGGGGACTACCAAAGCCAAACCTGAACGAGCCAAAGCTCTGAGGGCAAAGCGATGTCAGTCTTGTCAGACCTTTTACGTGCTCCAGTCCCCCGTCCGTGACCTGAGTGCTGCTGAGTTTGAGTTCCGTCAGGCTGGCCAGATCTTTCAGGTGCACCAGCCCAGCATCCGTGATTTTCGGGCTGTCGAGCGTAAGCGTCGTCAGTCTTGTCAGACCTTTCAGGTGTATCAGCCCAGCATCCGTGATCTGCGTGTGGCCGAGGTCGAGCGTTTTGAGACTGGTCAGGGCTTTCAGGTGCTCCAGCCCGGCATCCGTGATCTGCGTGCGGTTGAGGTTAAGTGATCTCACGCTGGTCAGGCCTTTCAGGTGCTCCAGCTCTGCGTCCGTGGTCGAACCCCCGCTCATTCTTATTTCGATCACCTCACCGGACTTTCCGTCGAGTCTGACAGCGCCTCCTAGCTTCTTGATCTCCGCAACAGCGTCAGCCTCCTGTGGTGCTGCTGGTGGTAGTGCTGCTAACAGTGCTGTTGAACTTAACCGCTTCGCGAGGCGAGAGTCTTTGCTGGAGGCGGTGGTTGCATTTGGGTTCACGTCCGTTTGTGCGGAACGTCCAGGTCGCCTGGATATTCCAGGTTGCAGCGAGTTTCCAGGTTCGCCAGGTCGAAGCGAATCTCCAGGTCCGTGGCGTAGTCCCTGCTGCGAAAGTTGTCCGTTGTGAGGACATGTTCTGGCAACGTGAAAGTCGCATGGCATTCTGGGTGAAATATTCTTTCACTTCACTCAGAAAGCTCCCTCATGACACCATGGCAAAACCGCGTGACCGCATTGACTCGTCGTATGGCGGACGACATGAAGCTGCGGAATTATTCGCAGAAGACGATCGACACTTACACGTATCACGTCGGTCGTTTCGCACAGCACCTCGGCAAATCTCTGGAACAGGCTACTCCCGAAGACGTGCGATCGTTCCAGCTGCACCTCATTGAAGTGCGAAAAGTTGGCTGGAGTTCCTTCAACCAGGCGGTTTGTGGACTACGTTTCCTGTTTCGAACAACGTATCCTGAAAAACGTCACTCCTCACACATTGCGTCATTCGTACGCGACCGGCCTGCTGGAGGCGGGCGTGGATCTACTGACCATCAGTCGACTGCTGGGGCACAAAAGTTTCAGCACCACGATGATCTATCTGCATGTGCGGAGAATTCATCTGGGGTCGACCCCCAGTCCGATCGACTGGCTGCCGGTGCGACAAGTGCCCGGCTGGGTGGCGGCACCGGCGGATGCGCGCTGCCGCTCGGAGGACGAGTCGACGTTGTCGGACGACAGCGACTCCGAATCGCCGACATCCTGAAGCAGTACGCGGGCGAGTTCGTTCGCGGCTGGCCGTCGCAGGCTCCGCCTCATGTGCAGAGCACACTGGCGAAACTGTCCCTGTGTCGCACACCGACACTGGGCGGACATCTCTTTCAGTGCGAATCGTGCGACCACTCCTGCATCGTCCATAATTCGTGCGGTGATCGTCACTGTTCGCAGTGTGCCGGAGCGAAACGGCGGACCTGGATGGATTCGGCGGCAAAACTGTTGTTGCCAGGTATCGACTACTTTCAAGTGGTGTTTACGATGCCGGCTGAGTTGTCGTCGCTGGCTCTGGGCAATCGTCGTGAGATGTTCGACCTGCTGTTTCGATCGGCCTGGCGTGCGTTGAAACGGGTCATCGAAGACGAACAGCAGTTTGAAGCGGCGGCCAGCATGATGCTGCACACGTGGAACCAGAAACTTGAGTCTCATGTTCATGTGCATGCATTCGTCCCCGGCGGCGGACCGTCGCTGGCGGATCCGGAGAAGTGCATCAGTAGTCATCCGCCCGCTCATGAAACTCAGAAACGCTTCTAGCTGGTCGATGCCGACGAATTGCGAATAGCGTTTCGTACGGAGTTTCTGAAGGGCTTGCGCAGTCTGCATCGACGAAACAAACTGAAGCTGACCTGCGAATGGAAATTTCTGCAGGATGTTGCGGCCTTCAACGCATGGCTGAAGCCGTTGGAAACAATTTCATGGGTGACGTTCATCCAGCCTCCGCCGAAATTGTCATCGCCCGAAAACGTGCTGAAGTATCTTGCTCGTTACATGACAGGCGGACCAATTTCGGATCGCCGTCTGGTTCGTCATGAGAACGGAATTGTGACGTTCACGGCACGCTCGGGCACGACGAAAGGCGGCAGCGATGAAATCGAAGACGTCGAAATGTCGGGCGAACAGTTCGTGCGTCGCTGGGCGATGCACATTCTTCCGAAAGGCTACACAAAGACACGCCGCTTCGGCGGCTTCAGCAATCATCATCGCAAACGCTACATGGCAGAATGTCGCGAGTTGCTGTCGATCAGTGAGGCTTCTGGGGACGATCCGTCGGCCGCAGCTACTGACGACGTTCCGGCAGAGCACCGTTGTCCGCACTGTGAATCACTCATGGTCTGCATCAGCCGCAACGATCGTCCCGGCTGGGCGGTTGTGATGAACGGCTCTGCTCGTCCGATCTGGTATGACGATGGTTGACACGCGGCCCGCCATATTTGGTTCACGATCTGACAACTCGCCAGCACCATGCTCATCGAGTCCCGCCACGCTGCGCGGTGATGAGCGATTCCGAGCTATCAGCGAGGTGACGATGTCCGGAGACCTGCGCCAAGCGCGGCGTGAGACGTCTCAAACAGGCGGCCCGTTGTCATCGAATCATTCGTCATTTCCGCCCCGGCCACCAATGGCAGTGACATTCGTTGTCCTAAGGCGTACACTCGGTCACATGTCGTTTCCTGAGATACATTGAATCCGCAGTACGTCGTACAGCGGCTCACGAAACGGAAAAGTTCAACGCACGATCTATGAGTCGGCATCCCTGCCGCCACATAGATCGCAATTCGTTATGCAGCAAAGGGAGCGGTGTGGCGGTTCACGAGGTTGACACGAATCCCTACCAAGTCTCCCCGACTACGGATCCTCCGCGCTTCTGGACGACACGCAATCTCATTGTGGTCATCATCCTCGCGATTGCTCTATCTATCGCTCTGTTGCCACTCGGTGTCGTTTCCGTATTCGACGGCCACTACGACCTTTCCATTACCGTGCCACCAACCGACCAGATCGATCCAACGTCTCTGCTCTTCGCCGACTGCTGGACGAAACAAGACGCACAATCTGCCATCGCTAACGGTAAGAATGGCATAGCGTCTTTCGGTCCCGGATCTCCTACCGCATCAAATACGCACGTGATCTCCGTGCCATATTCTGGGCGATCCAATTCGTTTGGGCGCATCACTTCGTATAATCAACCACAGTATCTCGTAATCCAATACGATCTAACCAATCCCGAGGACGAGACTGTTCGCAAGCAGGTTCCCATTCCTCAAGGGCGTGGCAATCGATCAATGACAGTCACCGTGCCGTAAAAGCAGCATAACAATTGAGAGTTTGACTTCGCGGCGGTGGTAGATGGGGTGTCGATCGCGGGGTGACATCGGTTGGGTGGGTTGGGTGCTACGCAGATTGGTCGAGCCGAAGCTCAAACTCTGTGTTCAAGGAGCCCGATTTGGTGGGAGAGGCGCTGTTTTGTGTTCGTGCACGGTTGGTTTTTCCCTCCGGCGCAGCGTTAAGAAACTCGGCACTTCAGCAGATGCCGCCCACTGGCGAGCCGGGTACGTGAGTGCCCGGATGACGACTTTCGTTCGTGACGGCCACGCCATCAGCCGGAATCCAGATACGGCAGCGGGTGGCTGTACAGCACTCGGCCGACGTGATCGGTGATCTCCACCAGACGCAGGTTGCCTCCGCATTCGCTGCACTGCAGAGGCCGCTTCGGTGGTAAGCTCGGCGCGTCCCGTTTCGCGAGCACATAGCACCAGCCGAGATAAAACCAGACCAGCATTCTGACGCGGTCGAGCTTCAGCGAACTGTTGGGACTCAGGAACCCGTAGTAACGAATCCGCTGCAGGTGCGGCGGCAGAGTGTGCTGCAGAAAACCGCGTACGAATTCCTGTCCCGTCACCCGCCGCCGCTTCGCCACCTTCGTGCTCGACGGCGTGTAGCAAAACGTGACGTGAGTTTTATCCACCTGTTCGATGCGATTGTTGCTGATGGCCACGCGATGCACGTAGGGACTCGTCCGTCACCCACGGCTTCAACATCCATCGTCCAGTGTTGAGTCCACGCCTCGGGATCCGCGGCAAGGAACTCCGCTTCGATGCCGGCCACTCGAACGGCATCGCGGAACTTCGCGCGAAACACGGTCGACGCGGCCTTTTCAGGAAGCAGAAAGTTGGCTGGACACTGCTGCCACTTCGAACCGTCCTGCGAAACACCACCGCCCGGCACCACGAAATGCACGTGCGGGTTGTAGACCGTGAAGTCTCGTCCCCACGTGTGCAATGCTCCGAAGAATCCCATCCGGTCTGTGCCGATGAACCGCTTGCCGGACGCCAGTTGACGAATCGTCTGACTGCCGCCATCGAACAACGCTCGATAGCACACTTCCTGGTGAGCGCGCACGATCTTCCGCAGCGCTTCGGGCACTGTGAAGGTGACCAGGAAATACGGCACCGGCAGCAGTTCAGACAGACGTTCGGCCAGCCACTTCTGAGTTTTGTCGGCCTGACAGTTCGGACAGTGTCGATTGCCGCAACTGCGACCGACCCAGTGAGTCCTGCGGCAGTCGTCGCAATCGTAGCGCAGATGACCGAGTTCTCCCGTGCGGCACATGCGAATGAGACTCAGCACACGCTTGTGCATCACCGGCATGCGGCTGCCGAACTGTCGCAGATAATCGTCCCCGTGCTGCCGCAGAACGTCGGCAACAGTCGGCATCTATCGAGGCTTGCGGGGCGACTTCTGCTCTGGTGACGACGGCGGGTCGGTCGGCGGTGGCCGGAACATGTCGTCGAACAGCGTGCCTGGCTGAGCGAGCTCGTTAAGTACTTCGCGGCCTTCCTCTTCGTGCGGATCGGTCAGATGCAGATAGATCAGCGTGGTCTGCAGGTTTTTGTGGCCGAGGAACTTCTGAATCCACCGCAGCGACACGCCTGCTTCAAACAGATGCGTGGCGATGCTGTGCCGCAGCGTGTGCAGCGAAA
>LWDU01041157.1_pt2 | contig 10656 bp, 2 predicted proteins | sample 727161 | NCBI WGS metagenome assembly LWDU01 (sample SAMN04566230, study PRJNA314399) | hydrothermal vent metagenome | isolation source: deep sea hydrothermal plume seawater | place: Mexico: Gulf of California, Guaymas Basin | collected 2004-07-11 | reverse complement strand
ACCATGTCTAAATAAAGCATAGTACAAGATGAATACGTACAAGAACCATCATCAAAGGCAGCTAGTGGGTCATAGTTTGTTGCAGTAGGGTCAGTACAACCACCCGTTACACCCCAACAAACTTGATCGGAACCGTAAGAACCTGTTGCTAATCCTCCAGCAGCATAAATTAGCCCTGAAGTTTGATCAGTAATAGTATATGTGTTACCATTCCAACCGTCACCATAAGAATCATACATTTCCATAGAATAACAGCCAGAAGCAATAGTACCACTCCAAGTTCCAACTAATTGGACACCAGTAAGTGAAACTCCTGCGCCATCAATAATTTCCCAAGAAACTTCAGAAGCCCAAGAACCACCACCAACGTAGATATCTAAGTCTTCTGCAATTGCAGATGATGTAGAGAAAAATACCATGGCAAATGCCATTAAGTAACCTAAGAGGTTCCTAGGATTTTTTTTGTAAATTGTTTTCATAATACATGTTTTTGTTAATAAAATAGTTAGTTAATAATATGTAAAAAGCCATTCTGCTTTAACAAAATGGCTGAGTTACCGAAAATAAAATACGCAAAAAACCCATGCCATAACGGACATGAAATTAAAGGCAGTTTAACCTGATAAAAGTAGCTTTGCGTCATATATTTTTTTGCTTTTTGTCGTAAAACAAGACTGTAAAAATAGTAATTTTTTCTTACATATCACATTTTATAACATTAAATTTTAAGGTTACTAACAGTTTTCTTTTAATAACTTTTATAAAAACCCAAGCAATTTCAATATACGTATACAATTACAATTTGGTTACTTCTTACTTAATTATTTATTTTTTAATAGTTACAAAATAACACATTATATACAAAAAATGATTTATGATAGTTTTTATATATTTGCAAGTTCAAATACAACACTCAAAAACGAAAATATGAGAAAGATTTTAATCCTGATAACTACTTTAGTTATTACTAATTATTTGTCAAATGCACAAAATTCACACACAATTAACACTGTAGGGAGCACATTTTCTCCTACTAGTTTAACTATTAATGTTGGTGATACTGTAACATGGATTAATACAGGGGGGTATCACAATGTGAATGGTACTCAAGCAACTTTTCCTAATAACCCTGAGGGATTTGGCAATGGTGTTGCAGGGGCTCCATGGTCTTTTCAGTGGGTATTTACTATCGATGGCACATATGTTTATCAATGTGATCCTCATGCTCCAGGAATGTCAGGTATTATTTTTGCTTATTGTGATCCATATAATTTAGCAGTTGACAGTATTACCGCAACTAGCGCAAACCTTAATTGGACTGCAAATGGACCAACTTCATTTCTGGTAAAATATAAACTTAGTGGAACGGCAGGATGGAATACCTCAACAAATGGTGTGTTCAGCACAACTGTAACTACAAATAACGCATCACTCTCTTTATTAATCCCAAGTACTACTTATGAATGGAGAATAAAACCATCCGGCTGCACTACATCAACAAATTGGTTTGATGGACCTGATTTTACGACTTCAAACTCATGCAATTTAATTTCGTCTATATCAGTTACGGATGCTACATGCGATAATACAATGAATGGATCAGCCGCTTTAACAATTAGTGGTGGAGCTGCGCCCTATACTTTTTTGTGGGACAATGGAACTACAACACAAAACTTAAATGGGGTTTTAGCAGGAACTTATAGTGTACAAATAACGGATGATGTTGGATGCACGCTTTCCGATACAGCAATAATAGGCTTTGTAGGAGTAAATTCTGTTTCGCAAACTGTGTCAAATTTCATTCCAAACCCTTTAACAAACTATAACGTATGGTCATACGATACTCTATCCCTTACTAACACTGGATGTGATACTCGTATTAGGCCAGAATTTATAATCTCTTGTTCTACGGGTAATATTCAACAAGGTGACCTTATAGTTAAATGGTTTAACCCTGCAACAAATGCATGGCCAAACATTCCTTATACTATTGATGGAAATGGGAATGCTTATGGATATTGGAGTACAACAAGCAATACCGTACATGATTCGACAGGGTTTAATCTTCCTTTTGGAAATTCATATATTATTCGTGCAAGAGTGAAATTTTTAAATCCAGCTTTATATGGAACTTATACAGCAACATGGGAAACTTTTGAAGTTGATAATCTTGGTAATAAAATTCAATCCTTAGCTCCTTCTAGTTCAGTATCTTTAAGTTTAGTAGATTGCTCAACTTTCTCAATTGATAGCGTCTTATCTTCCAATGTATCTTGTACTGGAGGGTTAGATGGTAGCGCTACTGTATTTAGCATCTTAAATGGATCAGGCAGCTATTCCTATTTGTGGAGCAATGGAGATACTAATGCAAGTGCTACAAATTTAACCGCTGGGGCTTACAGTTGTATAGTAACCGATAGCAATTGGGCATGTACAGATTCTATAAGCTTCATAATTACTGAACCAGATACTCTAGTGGCCTTATTAACTGGAACGCATATTACTTGTAATGGGGTAAATGACGGAACATTAACAGCAACGGCAAGTGGGGGTTCTGGAAATTATAAATATGTATGGGTGCCATCCTTACCGTTCACTCCTATTCAATCAGGTTTAGGAGGAGGACTCTACACATTAACGCTTATAGATTTAGGATGTCTGCCTGCATCAACAACAGTCAATTTCACCATCAATGAGCCTAGCGTTTTAACAATATCTAGTTCTTCAGCAAATAATAACTCATGTGATCCGATAAATTGTAATGGAAATATAGCTATATCATTATCTGGAGGGACCCAACCTTATTCATATATTTGGACAAATGGATATACTGATTCTGTAAGAAATGATTTGTGTGGAGCGACTTACACTATAGATGCAACTGATGCAAATACATGTACACTATTTACAGAAAATATCACTATTTATGATAGTTCTTTTACGCCTTCTGCATTAGTAACTGGAACAAATATAAGTTGTAATGGGATGAATGACGGGTTAGCAAGTGCTATGATTTCAACAGGAGGAGGGTCTTCTGGAGGAAATATATCTACATTAACTTATTGCGCATCATCTCCAGCAACTAATTCATACGCTAATATTGAATTAGTGAGAATTATAGGTGATGGTGATTCTATTGTAAACAATACAGCTGGTATATGTGATACATATGAAGATTATACCACGCAATATACAACATTAACTCCGGGACAATCCTATTCTATAGATGTCAATCTAGGAACTTGTGATGTAACAGGAGGAACAATTGATTCTGCCGGAATATTTATTGATTGGAATATAGATGGAGATTTTACAGGTCCTGGAGAGATGGTTGGAGTTTTTGGAGGCATTCAGTCTCCTACTTCTAACACCATATCATTTATCGTGCCTAATGGATACTATGGTACTACAAGAATGAGAGTAGTGTCTCAAGCTCAAATAAATAACCCAGGATATCCTGACGGACCCGTATCTTCTTGTGCAGTAGGTGATTTTGGGGCTTTAGGGACATATAATCAGCCATGGTATGGAGCAACTGAGGATTATTCTATTGTTATTGTTGGGGTTGTTCCTGCAACATATTTATGGAATACAGGAGATACAACAGATATTATTTCAAATCTATCTGCAGGAACTTATTATTGTGAAGTAACTGATACCAATAATTGTAGCTCAACAGATACAATAATTATTACTGATCCTGATTTAATAAGTACGACAGAACTGAAAACAAATGTGAGTTGTAATGGTCTTTCAGATGGATCAATTACCTTAACTATTTCAGGAGGAACTTCACCTTATGTGTCAAATTGGAATGCTGCTGACACAAATAACCTTTCAGTGGGCATTTACAACTATACAATTACAGATAACAATAATTGTACTTTTTCTGATTCTATTAATATTAGTGAGCCAATTGCTATAACAAATAGCTATAGCTCAACAAATATAAATTGTAATGGAGCAAGTACTGGTATTATTGACATCACGCCTTTGGGAGGAACAAGCCCATATACTTTTAGTTGGGACAATGGAGTAATTACTGAAGACTTAACTAATATCACTGCCGGACAATACATTGTAAGTATTACAGATGCAAACAACTGTGTTCTAATTGATACTATTATAATAACAGAACCATTATTGTTTTACTCTTCATTTACACAAACAAATGTTTCTTGCTATGGACTAAATGATGGTAGCGCTACTGTCAATTTCTTTGGAGGAGTAACAGATTATATTCTGTCTTGGGATACATTAACCTATACTTTACTGGGTGGTGTATCGGTATTTACAACTCCCATTGGAGTTCCTGCTGGAATTTACCCATATATGGCAACCGATAATAATGGGTGTATTATATATGATACAATTACAATAACGGAGCCTTCTCAAATTTTATCAACTCCAACAATTACAAATGTAAGTTGTTATGGCCTTTCTGACGGTTCGGCTTCTGTTTCAATTTCAGGTGGAACTCCAACTTATACAGAAGATTGGGGAACAAACAATCCTTTAAATTTAATTGCAGGAACTTATATTTATTCAATAACTGATGGTAATTCTTGTATTATTTATGATTCTGTTACTATTACTCAGCCGAATGTTCTAGACGCAACTTCTATTATTACTGATGTGAGTTGTTTTGGAATAGCTGATGGAGCGGCAACTGTAAATATTTCTGGCGGAACGACAGATTATATGTTATTTTGGGATACATTATCCTATCCTTTAATTGGTGGTTTATCTACTTTTATCACCCCAATTGGAGTGCCTACCGGAACATATCCTTTTTCAATTACTGATAACAATGGATGTAGTTTTTTGGATACAATTATCATCAATCAGCCAGCTGCAATTTCTGTCACTGAAACAATTTCAAATGTTAGTTGTAATGGAGGAAATAATGGAATGGTAATACTAAGTATTTCAGGGGGTACGCCAGGATTTATTCAGGATTGGGGATTAAATAATCCAGACTCTTTAGCCCTTGGAACGTATAGCTATACAGTAACAGATAGTAATAGTTGTACTTTTTCAGATTCAGTTATAATTACCGAACCTACAGCAATTACCTCTGTAATTGATACAGTAGTTCATCTAACTTCTTGTTTGGTAAATAATGGAAGTATTAATTTAACCCCTGTTGGAGGTGTGGGTGCTTATACTTATTTATGGAATAATAACGATACAACTGAAGATATTTCAAACCTTTCTGCTGGCAACTATACAGTTACTATTACAGATACTAACGGATGTACGGCAACAAATAGTGCGAGTATTAGCCAACCTTCAAATGGATTATCTTTATCTTTAATTGCTTCTAATTATAATGGGTATAACATTTCTTGTTATAATGGAAATAATGGAACAATTATAATAAACTCTTCAGGAGGATTAGGAGCATTGTCGTTTGTTTGGAGTAGTGGTGATACAACACAAAATTTATCAAGTTTAAGTGAGGGAAGTTATTCTGTAATCATCACTGATTCTGTTGGCTGTTCATTAACTGAGAGTATTCTTTTAACAGAACCAACCCAATTATCATCAAACTTTACCTCAACTGATGCGAGTTGTTTTGGAGTGGCTGATGGAGGTGCTGTCGTAAACTTTCTTGGAGGAGTGACTGGAGTTTCTATAGGTGATACAAATTATATTTTAGGTTGGGCAGGAACACCTTTACCTTTATACTTACCTTTCCCATATACTATATTTAATACTGCCTTACTGCCTGCTCCTTATAATGGAGTTCCTGCTGGAATATACCCATACACAGTTACTGATATGAATGGATGTTCACAGTCCGACACCATTATTATTAATCAACCTGATAGTTTATATACTTCATTAATTGTGTCAAATTACAATGGAAACAATATCTCTTGTAATGGATTTATTGATGGATTTATTGACATTCAAGCGAATGGAGGAACTTCTGCTTACACGTATTATTTTAATGGTACACTTGTAACAAATCCTTCTATTTCAGGATTAGCTGCAGGTACTTATGCTGATTCCATTATTGATAATAATGGTTGTGTGTTTACAGAAACAATTACCTTAACTGAACCAGCACCCTTAAACAGTGTACTTTCAACTGTAAATACAAGCTGTAATGGAGTTTGTGATGGAGCGATTAATACGCAAATTAATGGAGGTACTATTCCGTATTCTTATTTGTGGAATAATTCATCTACAAATAGTAATCTGGATTCATTATGTATCGGAAATTATATATTAACAATTACAGACACTAATGGCTGTACTTTAACTGATAGTGCAATAATTTCTGAACCTACTGCAATTGTTATTAATTTAAATTTCTCAACAAATGTCTCTTTTTATGGCGGAAATGATGGATTCCTCCTCACCTCAGCTTCTGGAGGAGCAAGTAGCTTCACTTACCAATGGACAGGGCCTAATCTTTTTACATCTACCAGTCAGAATATTAATAATTTGTCAGCTGGAACATATTATTTAACAGCTACTGATTCAACTGGGTGTTATGAAATTAATTCTTTTGTTATTACACAGCCGCCTTCACTAACTGCTCACCTGGATAGTGTAATAAATTTAAGCTGTAATGGAATTTGTACTGGAGAACTTTATATTACTGCTGATGGGGGGGATTCTGTATACACTTACTTATGGATCGGGCCTAACGGATATACATCTACGGATGAAGATATTGATAGTTTATGTGCAGGGAATTATATATTAGAACTTTCTGACACCACAAACACTGTAACGCTTTACTTTGAAGTCTTAGAGCCAACTCCTGTAACTATTGTTTCTATTGCGGATACAGCTATTTGCTATAATGGAACTGCACAAGTTAATGCTTATGTTTATGGAGGAAGTTATCCATACCAAACACTATGGAGTAATGGTTCAACAAATACAACTACAATATTACCTGCAGGAATTCATACTGTAAGTGCTACAGATGCAGATGGGTGTATTGCAACTGATTCAATTACCGTACATCAAGCTGATTCTATCAGCATGAATTCTGCTGTTATTAATGTAAGTTGTTATGGATTGCAAGATGCTGAAGTTACCCTTAGTGTTACTAATGGAGGAATAGCGCCATTCCAATATTCTAAAAATAATGGTATTAATTATCAAACCGGTAATACATTCTACAATTTACAAGCAGGAACAGTTAATTTTCTTATTATAGATGCAAATGGATGTAACAATACTATAACTTCAACTATTTCTGAACCTGAAGAATTAGTAAGCACTATTACCACAACCAATACAAGCTGCTATGGAGAATGTGATGGGACAGCTACTTCAAATGTAAATGGTGGAACCTCTCCTTATTCTTTTAATTGGGGTGGCAGTAATCCAAATAATTTATGTGCTGGCTTTTACAACGTAATTGTAACAGATGCAAATGGATGCTTAGCCACTAATTCCATAATAATTACTGAGCCAAATCCTGCTATTGTTAATATTTGGCAAAATGGAAGTACTATTGAAGCAACTACAGGCTTTGTTAGCTACCAATGGTATGATGAAAGCGGAAATGCTATAATTGGCGCTACTAATGACACTTTTACTCCAACAACACAAGGAGAATATAGTGTGGAGGTTACAGATATTAATGGCTGTAGCATAATATCATATAGTATTTTAGTTATTATTGATTATATAAATCAGCATGAGATCAAGTTAACTATTTATCCTAACCCTACAAAAGGAAAATTAACAATCGAGTCATCTGAATACTTAAGTTCTATTTCTGTTTTAAATTCAGTAGGAAACCGACTCATTTTTATTGATAATAATATTACCTTTGAAAAGCAGATTAGTATTGATTTATCTCCATTTGCAAAAGGAATTTTCTTTATTCAAATTGAATTAAATAATCAGTTAATTAATCATAGGATAATACTTCAATAATTTTTCATAATTTGGCAAACAGAAAAAGAAAACAAAATAAAATGATAAAAAAAGTTATATATTCGATTGTACTATTATTATTTGCAACAAATATTTTTGCTGTAAACTCAATATCTGACACCTCTTACGCTGATAGATTGACAGCTTTTGACTGGAGTCCAATTTCAGATGTGGATAAGGTTTTACAGTATGAAAAATCAAAAGATATTAGTAAGCGCTCTATTGATCAATCAAAACTAGCAGGAGAACATTATACTGCAGCAATAGAATTAATGAATAAGAAGGAGTATGCTGGGGCAATCAATGAGTTTAAAAGTGCGATAAAGAGATATAAAAGAGCTAAATTAAGTGATAATGCGCTTAATTTTATTCATACTAATATGGCTTTATCCTATGCCAGCACAGGAAATAAAGAGGATTTGGCTGTTAGTAAGCGCCTTTTGGAGTTAATTACTTCTAAAGCTTACACGGACATTAAATGGACTTATAATATTGCCATTGCTCATAATAAAGTAGGTAATGCTGATGAGGCAGCTTCTTTGCTAAGTTCGATCATCAGAAAAGATGCATTTTATTTTCAAGCATATGTAACTCTTGAAGCAATATACAGAAATTCTGGGAATGCGACAGATGCAGATAAAACAATAGAGAGAATGCAAACTGCAGAAGTAAAATTAATTCAAAAAAATCAAAAAACATCAATATCTAAAAAAGAAACAACTAAGAATAAAAAAGGTGTTTTTATCCCTAAAGGAAAACGGCCTGATGTAACTAACCTTAAAATTGTTAAAAAAGATAACCATCTTCAGTTCAATAAAATCAATAAAATTGACGAAAGAAGTATGAATCAAATACAAGAAGGAATTGGAGAATATAATTTAGGAGTAAAAGCTTTGGGCAATAAAGATTATGTTACTGCTCAAAATTATCTTAAAAACACCGAAAAACGATTAAAAAGAGGTAAAATAACTGAAGATGGGCTGAATTTTACTAGAGGAAACTTAGTGATTTCATACTTAGCGACAGGAGAGAAAAGAGGAATTGGACAGGCTAAAAGATATATAAAGTACTTAACGCCTAAAATCTATAAAACCAAAGAATGGACCTACAACATGGCAGTGGCTCATTATGCATTCGCAAATGGAAACAAATCGAGAACAATCAAGGAAGAATACATGAGCAAAGCAGTAAAATTATTTAGAACTTCTATTAAACTAGACAAATTATTTTTACCTGCATATGAAAACCTCATTTATGTATATCGAGAATTAAAAGATAATAAAAAAGCTTTAAAAATATACAGTGCCTATGAAAAAGCTAGAGGAGAACTAATGAAATCATCAAATAAGCAAGATCAAATTGCTCAAGGGGGTGATCCTTCTATTTTCCGTGTTAATTTAGGTACTTTTGGAGAGTTTGACACTCCTTATGATTTATTTGAAGAAAATTACTTAATTACTGTACCTGTTACAGAAAGGAAAACAGCTTATCTTGCCGGAATATTCTATACCTTAGATGAGGCAACGGCTTACCAAAAATCAATGAAAAAGAAAGGATATACAACCTGCTTTATTGTAAGATTTAACGGAGAAGAGAAATTTGAATACTAATAATCCTGAAAAGTTGAAAAAGGAAACGTTCTGATTCCTAGCGAATACCATAAAGAAGTCTGATCTACTAGGTCAGACTTTTTCTTTTTATAGAAAACAGAACCAAAAATATCAAACCAATTTAAAGAATAAATAATTTCAGTATGCATGGTATTTATATGAGTGAGCACCCCTTGTCCGTTAAAATTACCATAAGAGTACTCTTGATTATCTCCTTGAGCTTTAAAATCAGAAGCAAATATATTTTGCCCATAATGAGTATTTAAAGAATCTAAACCAACTCTAGCTACAGTTAGCTTAACACTAAAACGCCATTTATGTTTTCTGTAATTTGCAAGAGCAACTACTTCTTTAAAATTAGCCCCTTGAGGATGTGCTAAAGCTTGGTTCATATGGGTGTAGGTTTGCATAGACTCTTTGTGCGCATAAGTATAGGGCTGTGCCTGATTGTATTCAATCAAAGTATTTACTTCCTTGAATGAATACTTAAGCCCTAATTGATATGCAAATTTATTTTGAAAGAATCCACCACTATAGTTCTCATCTCCATCTTTTTGTCTAGCAATATTTAAATCATCTAACAGTATTTGTCCGTACAGAGTAGTTTTATCAATTTTTGCATTAAAATTAGCTCCCATCAATACATTATCTGGTGAGTGTTTTGAAAACTCGACAGGACGATAAAAAATAATTGGGTTCAAATATTCAACGTCATAACCTCTATTGTAATTTTCATCTTTTGCCTGCCAAAGTACCCCTTCAAAAACTCCAATATTAATATTGTGTGTTAGCTGAAAATCTAAAAAATGAATGGAGGCATGTTTCTTTCTATTTTGATTTAAATTTTGAATATCTAAAAAAGTCGTATACAGATTATAGTATTTCACTCTACCAAACTCAGTTGTTAATTTGATATACGGATAAGGAGAATGGTCAGTAGATAGTAAAAGAGAACGATATCCATTTCCGATAAAGTGTTTCCCTTTACCAAAATCAGCCGAGATGAATTTATTTAACTTATACTTTACATTCAACTGCCACCTTTTACTGCCTAAATCAAAACCAGGAAATACTCTTAAAGAATCCTGATACTCATGAATTAAGGAATTATGATTACCTTCTAGATAATCATAAG
>LWDU01034442.1_pt1 | contig 10658 bp, 14 predicted proteins | sample 727161 | NCBI WGS metagenome assembly LWDU01 (sample SAMN04566230, study PRJNA314399) | hydrothermal vent metagenome | isolation source: deep sea hydrothermal plume seawater | place: Mexico: Gulf of California, Guaymas Basin | collected 2004-07-11 | reverse complement strand
GAACTTTATTTGGCCAGTCTTCTTATTTTATGGCCATGCAAAAAAAAACGGTGCAAAGACTAAGAATTATTTTTAAAAATAAATAAAATAGTAAATTTGATTAAATAAATTTGGTATAATAAATTGTTTTACAATTTAAATTAACCATTAATTGAGGTGAATTTATGGAGAATGTAGATAGAAGCCAAGTCGTAAATATACTTAATGAAATTATGAAATATGAGTTATCTGGTGTTGTTAGGTACACACATTCATCTTTAATGGTTGTTGGCCCTTACAGAGAAAGCTTAATAAATTATTTTAAAGGACAATCATCAGAATCTCTTTTACATGCTCAAAGTGCTGGAGAATTATTAACAAGTCTTGGTGGCCACCCTACTCAAGATATTTCAATTATTGAAGAGTCTAATCAACATTCAATTAGTGCTTTATTGACTGAGAGTTTACATCATGAGAGAAAAGCTGTTTCATTATATAAAGATTTATTAGGTGAAGTTGAAGGTAAAAGTATATATTTAGAAGAATACGCAAAAGAAATGATAAAAAATGAAGAGATACACAGCCTAATTTTGGAAATAGAGTTTTATCTGGAGTTCAGCCTACTGGCGGGCTTCATTTAGGCAACTATTTGGGAGCAATAAAAAATTTCGTATCTCTCCAAGAAAAGTATGAATCATTATTTTGTGTTGTAGATATGCACGCAATAACAGTGTGGCAAGAACCAAGTGAATTAATTTCTAGAAAATGTGAAGTTGCTGCAGCATTTATAGCTTCTGGAATTGATCCAAAAAAAAGTATAATATTTAATCAATCCCAAGTCCCAGAACATGCTCAATTATCTTGGATATTAAATTGTGTTGCTCGTATGGGCTGGTTAAGTAGGATGACACAATTCAAAGATAAAGCTGGTAAAAATAGGGAGAATGTAAGCGTTGGTTTATTTACTTATCCCGTTTTAATGGCCTCAGATATTTTGATATATAAAGCAACTCATGTGCCTGTAGGAGAAGATCAAAAGCAACATTTAGAACTTGCCCGAGATATTGTTTTAAAATTTAATAATGACTTTAAAAAAGAAGTTTTTCCTCTGCCCGAGCCTATTATATTAACAAAAGCAGCTAGAGTAATGAGTTTACGAGATGGTTTAAAAAAAATGAGTAAATCTGATATATCAGATTACTCAAGAATTATGCTTACTGACACAAATGATATAATTGCAAATAAAATAAAGAAGGCAAAAACTGATGCAATGCCTATTCCAAATAAAATAAAAGAATTAGATGGTATGCCAGAAGCTAGTAATTTATTGTCAATATATGCTGCTTGTGAAGATCAAGAATTAAGCATAGCTTTTAAAAAGTATCAGGGAAAAAATTTTTCTGATCTAAAATCAGATTTAACAGAAGTTTTAATAAAAACTATTTCACCAATTAGAGAAGAGATGTCAAAATTAATAGATGATAGCAATTATTTACAAGAAATATTAGATTCAGGATCGCAAAGAGCTAGAATAATTGCTTCTGAAGTTCTAAAAGAAGTTTATGATGTTACAGGCTTGTCTTCCAAAGTGTAATAGATTTTGCAAAGCAGAAAAAAAATATTTGAAAAATTAATTCTTAAAGACAAAAATCTTATTCATGTTCTTGACCTATCAATAGAATGTCCTTTTATAAAAAAACCTATAATAAAGGAAGATATTTTATTTTTTGAATTAGCTCAGTCAATTGCAGGGCAGCAAATTTCTGCTAAGGCCGCCGACACTATTTGGGAAAGAGTAATATCAGTGGCAAAAACAAAAAAATTATTTTTAATTTATATATCGAAATCTAGTCTAAAATGGGCTAGAGAACAAGGACTTTCAGGTAGAAAACATCAATACATAAAGTCAATTGCTAAAGATATTGTAAGTGGAAAATTATCTTTAAAAAATATTAATAGTTTAAGTGATAAAAATGCAATTAATTATTTAATTTCGCTTAAAGGTGTAGGGCCCTGGACAGCTGAAATGTTTTTAATGTTTGCTTATAAAAGATTAGATATATTTTCAGTAGGTGATGTAGCACTTAGAAGAGCGGTTTCTGAGCTCTATAAAGTTGATAGAGAAGACTTGGGGAAAATAAATTCTATTGCTGAAAGATGGAAGCCTTATAGATCAGTAGTTTGTTGGTATTTGTGGGAGTATTTAGGTGTTTAGACTAAAAATCGTACGTTATTCCTTTTCTTTCCCAGTCTCCATATCTGGTTGGTTCAAGTCCCTTAGGGCCATTTTTCTCTTTTGTTCTTAGTACGATAATTTCTTTTCTTTTGCGCTCTTTAGTTTCTTTAATAGCTTTTTTAGCATTTTTTTTATTTTTTTCTATTAAAATTTTGTTCATGAGACTATATGGGTATTTTATGGTTTAATAAAGTATAGTATATTACGTTTATAAACTTAACAATAAGGATATAAAGATGAATAAATTTGTAAAACTCTCATTAATCTTATCTGTAATAATAGCAAGCCAAGCTATCTTTGCATCTAGCCACGGCGACCATAAGACTCATGTTGTTCAAATGAAAAATATGGGTACATTAGGAGCTATGGTTTTTGAGCCATCTTTTTTAAAGATTAATTTGGGCGATAGTGTTTTATTTGAAATGGCTGACGCAGGCCATAATGCAGTTACTGTAGCAGCTCCATCTGGAAGCAAACCTTTTGATACAAGGTATGAGCCATCCACAAAGGTTACATTTGATGTAAAGGGATTGTACTTATATAAATGTGCTCCTCATGCAATGATGGCTATGGCTGGTATCATTCAAGTAGCTGATGCGAATAATAGCCAAGAGATAATATCTGCAATTCAAAAATTTGAAGACACAGTAATGATGCCAAACGTAAAAACAAGGATTTCAGATCTTTTTAAGGAAAATGTAAAATAAGTACTATCGTTTTAGAGATTTATAGTCTAACTATGAATCTCTATAAGCCTTTTCAATTCTTTCTTGCCTGTTTTTTTCTTCAGCAGAAAATAAAGCAGTAGGCCTAACTAGAAGTCTTTCTATTCCAATTGCTTCACCAGTATTTCGGCAATAACCATAGCTTCCATCGTCTATTCTTTTTATAGCCTCATCTATTTTTGGTAATAGTTTTGATTCTCTATCTAATATTCTTAATCTTAAATGAATTTCTTCTTCGATTTGCGCTCTGTCCAAGTCATCGCATTCTCTAGATTGCTGCCCAAGCTGTGTTCTTTCATTTTCTAAATGAATTCGTAATTCGTCCTTCATAATAATAAGGCGTCCTCTAAAGAAATCTAGTTGGTCTTGATTCATATACCTATTAGCCGCAGCTTTTTTTATTTTTGATTCTGTATATTTCATGTATTTACTATTCCTTATAATAATATGCGAGCGCGTTATTATACATTGCATTTCGTAACTCTCAAGACCTATTTTTATCTTGTAAATTATTGATTCTATTTAGTTTTTATTGAAAGAAATTATATTTAAGCCTTTTAGCAAATTAATTGCCTCAGATAATTGATAATCCTCACTAAGTTTTCTATTCTTATTCACTAGTATTTTGTTGTCTGTTTTTTTATCATTATTTTTTAAATGCCCTTTTAAATCAGATTCTTTTATCATTTTGCTATCTTTTTGTGCTTTTAACTCTAAGTTTTTAACAATAATATCAGGAGTTATTCCTTTTGCTTGTATTGATCTTCCGTTAGGTGTGTAGTATCTAGCAGTTGTAAGTTTTAGTGCGGTCCTTGATGTAATTGGTAATATGGTTTGCACAGACCCCTTTCCAAAAGATTGTGTGCCCATAATTATTGCTCTTTTATGATCTTGCAATGCTCCAGCTACTATTTCAGAAGCAGAAGCAGAACCACCATTAATTAATACGACCATAGGCTTACCATCGGCCAAATCAGAATTATTAGATATGAATTCATGCATAGCATCTTGTGTTTTCCCTTTTGTGAAAACAAGTTTCTTTTTCCCTTTTATAAATGCGTCACTAACATCAACAGCTGCGCCCAAGACTCCTCCTGGGTTGTTTCTCATATCAATAACGTATCCTTTAATATTGCCTTTTGATTTTTTGTTTAAATCAGAAATAGCCTTAATAAGACTGTTTCCTGTTTTATTTTGAAAACTTGAAATTCTAATATATGCATAATAATCATCTATAATTTCATATTTAACGCTTTTAACCTTAATCGTATCTCTAATTATTTTTATTTCTAGCGGTTCACCTTCGCCGTCTCTAGCAATAGTGAGTAGTATAGCAGTGCCAATTTTTCCTCTCATAAGATCAACAGCTTGGTTAAGAGATAACCCTTGAACCGATTTGTCGTCTATTTTTATAACTAGATCGCCAGCCTTAACTCCAGCATTGAATGCGGGAGTATCATCAATCGGTGTTATTACCTTAACAAAACCATCCTCCATAGTTACTTCTATTCCTAAACCACCAAATTCCCCTCTTGTGCCAATTTTTAAATCTTTATAATCTTTTTCATCTAGGAATGTCGAATGAGGATCAAGTCCTTCAAGCATACCTTTTATTGCGTTATCAAAAAGTTCTTTATCATCTATATCTTGAACATAATTATGTTTTATTTTTGAATATACCTCTGAAAAAATTTGTAATTGATTTAAAGGAAGACTCGTTTTTGCTGCCTGAGCCTGATTTTCACTTTGGTAATTAACTATTAATCCAAATGCAAATATAATAAGAAATATGTAAGAGAAGTTTGTTTTTTTAAAAATTTTCATTCCACTATAGTATTAGAATTTTATCATTCAGCCAAACTAAATTTTTTATCTTTTAAGCATGGATTTATTCTTTATTTAATGTAATTTTCTACTTAAAAGTCACATAAATTTTGATAATTAATTTATTAGACATTTCTAATATAGATTGTTAACATTAAACTAATAGTATAATAATAATAAGAGGTTAGCTTTATGTCAGAGACTGCAGAAGTGAAAATAGACCACAGTAATGTCAGTCAAGAAGATATAGAGAAAGCATCCCGATCTATTAAAGCAATGTCACATCCACTTAGATTAAAGATACTTTGTATTTTAGGTGATGCAGAGTTTAGTGTGCAAGATATCGTTAACACTGTTGGCACTTCTCAAAGTAACATATCTCAGCATTTAGGAATACTGAAAGATAAAGGCGTATTAACTACCCGAAAAGAAGCTAATAAAGTATTTTATAGGGTTACCGATGAACGAACTTTGGAGCTTTTAGATATGATGAGAAAAGTTTTTTGTTCTTCGTAAAATAAATAAAAGAATTCACTATGGAAGTTTATTTTAATTTTATTTCAAATAATCCAGTTTTATTTTTTCTATTTTTTCTAATATTAATTTTTTTAATTATTAGTGAATTTAATAATTTTACACAGAAATATAAAAGCATAACTCCACAAGAGGCAGTTTTTTTAATCAATAAGGATGCTTTTTTACTCGATGTTAGAAATGATTCAGAATTAAGCCAAGGAATTATTAAGAATTCAAAACATATAAATTTTTCTTCAATCCAATCAAATATTGATACAATAAAAGAATATAGTGATAAGCCGACAATTGTATATTGCAAATCAGGAGTTAGGTCTTCATCTGTATCAAATATATTGGCGAAAAATAATTTTAATGAAGTATACTCTATGAAAGGTGGGTTTGAAGCATGGGTTTCAGATAATCTTCCAATAGTTAAGAGTTAATAATGAATGCAGTAATTTATTCAACAGCTATATGTCCGTATTGTGTAAGAGCAAAAATGTTGCTTGAAAAAAGAAATATAAATTATATCGAATATAAGATCGACCAAGATAGTCAGAAATTTGAAGAAATGCTAAGACTATCAAGCGGGAGGCAATCAGTTCCTCAAATTTTTATAGATGAACAGCATATTGGCGGCTATGATGATTTAGTAGAATTTGATATGGATGGAAATCTTAATAATAAAACTGAATAAATATGAATTCTAGAGAAATAATAATACTTGGAGCTGGACCCTGGGGTCATGCTTTAAGTAAGTCTTTATTAAATAATAATTATCAAACAATTATCTGGGCAAGATCTCTAGAAAGCATAAATTCAAAATTTAAAAATAAAGATTTTAATTATTCTTTTAATCTTGAGGAAATTATAAGTGGAGATGGTTCCATTATAGTTGCAACACCAGTTGCTTCTCTTGAAAATATTGGTCAAATTTATAAATCATCGAATTCCAAAAGAAAAATTTTATTAGCGTGCAAGGGCATAGATTCTAAAAAATCTGAATTTCCTACAGAAATTTTTTCACAATTTTGTTCTAATGAAAATTTAGCAGTTTTATCAGGCCCATCTTTTGCAAATGAAGTGTTTTTAAATAAGCCAACAGCAGTAACAATCGCATCTACTAATAAAGATGTATCAGATTATTTTATAAAACTATTTCATAGTGAAACTTTTAGAGTTTATGAGTCTGATGATTTAATTGGGGTTCAATTAGGCGGTGCTATGAAAAATATATTAGCAATAGCGGCAGGAATTTCTGATGGTTTGTCATTAGGTCCAAATGCTAAGTCAGCTATAATAACAAGAGGTATGGCTGAAATTACACTTTTAGGAGATACGCTTGGCTGTAATTTAAAAACATTGTATGGTTTAAGTGGTTTAGGAGATCTTTCTCTAACATGTCATGATAAGCAATCTAGAAATTTCCAGTTTGGGCTTGAGTTAACTAAAAATAATTCAGTAATAAAAATTCAAGAAAAGATTAAAGAAACTGTAGAAGGTGTATATGCAGTAGATGGTATAATTAAATTATGTGAAAAACATAATATTGTTTTACCAATATGCAATCAGGTTTATAATGTAGTACACGGTAAAGTAACTCCAGAGACGGCTGCAAATGAATTGTTAAGTAGAAATAAAAAATCAGAAATTTAATATAAATATGGTCAAAGACGAAAAGCCTAGTAATAAAATTAGATCAAATTATTTTGGATTAACTTTTAATTCGCCAATTATTTTACTTTCTGGTTGTGTTGGTTTTGGGGATGAATATACAAGGGTTGATGGTTATAGTAATAGCGACGTTGGCGGAATATGTCTTAAAGGAACTACTCTAGATGAAAGACTCGGTAATAATGCTCAAAGAATATATGAAACTAGTGATGGCATGATTAATGCTATTGGGCTTCAAAATCCGGGGGCAGATTATGTTATTGATAATATACTTCCTAGTTTAAATTTTAATGAAACAAATTTTATTGCAAATATATCTGGTGCCTCAGTTGACGAGTATGTGGCCATTGTAAAAAAATTTGATAATTCAAATATAAATGCAATAGAAATAAATATTTCTTGCCCGAATGTAAAAGAAGGTGGAGTACATTTTGGGAATGATTATGAAATGACCTCAAGAATTGTTTCTGAATGTAGAAAAAATACAAAAAAACCATTAATAATAAAATTATCTCCAAATCAGTCTGATATTGGAATGAGTGCTCAAAAATGCATAGATGCTGGCGCGGATGGATTATCTGTAATAAATACTATTTCAGCAATGTCTATAGATATTAAATCAAGAAAACCAGTTTTAGATAACATAAATGGAGGTCTATCTGGCCCAGCTATAAAACCAATAGCTCTCTTAAAAGTTTTTGAAGCATATCAAATATCTAAGAAATATAATATTCCGATAATTGGGCAAGGGGGAATAATAAATTATAAAGATGCAATAGAATTTATTTTAGCTGGAGCTTCACTTGTTGGTTTGGGGACAGCAATGTTTTACGACCCATTAATTTGCCCAAAAATTAATGATGAATTAGTAAAATATATAGAGTTTAATGAAATTAAAAATATTAAAGATTTAATTGGGAATTTAAATTAGTAATTTTTCATTTTATTTGTAATTGTATTTCTTCCCCAGCCTAATATTTTAGCCGCATCTGTTTTTTTACCATTGGCTAATTCCATTGCTGATTTTATTAATATTGATTCATAAATACTATCAATATCTTTAGAAATATTTTTTGAATTAGTATTATATTTTTCTAATATCCATGATTCTAAAATTTTCCCCCAATCATTATTTGCGTTAATATTAATTTTTTTATTTAATAATTCTTCAGGCAAATCATTGATAGTTACCTTCGAATTTATGGCCATTTTTAATTACAAGCTATAATACATTTCAAACTCTAATGGATGAGTGTTTGCTTGAAAAGCTTGCACTTCTTCCATCTTAAGAGCTATATATGCATCAATAGTATCATCATTAAAAACATCGCCAGCTTTTAGAAAGTCTCTATCAGCATCAAGCGCCTTAAGAGCTTCATCAAGAGAAGAACATACATGTGGTATTTTTGCCTCTTCTTCCGGGCTTAAATCTTCAAATAGATCAATGTCCGTAGGTTCCCCTGGATGTATTTGGTTTTTTATTCCATCTAAGCCTGCCATCATTAATGCTGTGAAAGTTAGATAAGGATTTCCGCATGCATCAGGGAATCTTACTTCAATTCTTCTGGCTTTTGGATTTGCATCAAATGGAATTCTGATGCTTGCAGATCTATTTTTAGCTGCATAGGTCAAAATAGTTGGGGCTTCAAATCCTGGGACAAGCCTTTTATAGCTGTTTGTAGCTGCATTAGAAAAAGCATTAATAGCTTTTGCATGTTTAATAATTCCACCAATATAATATAAGGCTGTTTGTGATAAACCACCATATTCATCACCTAAGAATAAATTTTCTCCATTTAAAAATAGAGATTGGTGAACATGCATACCATTTCCGTTATCATTGATTATTGGTTTAGGCATGAATGTTGCTGTCTTCCCATAATTATGAGCTACATTATGTATAACGTATTTCATTATTTGATTATGGTCAGCTCTTTTAACCATAGTATTAAACTTGGTGCCAATTTCACATTGCCCAGCAGTTGCAACTTCATGATGGTGTACTTCAACCTCTACACCCATTTCTTCAAGAACATTGCACATAGCAGAGCGAATATCTTGCAAAGAATCTACTGGGGGAACTGGAAAATAACCTCCTTTAATACTAGGTCTATGACCAGTATTTCCATCTTCATAAAATTCTCCAGAACTAAAACAGCCTTCTTCTGACTCAACTCTATAAAATGACTCACCGATCTCATTTCCGAAAGTTACTGAATCAAATATAAAAAATTCTGGTTCTGGGCCGAAGTAAGCTGTATCGGCAATTCCTGAGTCAATTAGATATTTTTCGGCTCTAGTTGCTATAGATCTAGGGTCGCGACTATATCCTTCTCCAGTACTAGGCTCTAATATATTGCACCTAATTGTTAAAGTTGAATCGCTAAAAAAAGGATCCATAACTGCTGTATCTACATCAGGCATTAAGATCATGTCCGATTCATTAATTGCTTTCCATCCAGCAATAGAAGAGCCATCAAACATTTTGCCATTTTCAAATATAGACTCGCCAACTGCAGATGCGGGAAGTGTTACATGTTGTTCTTTACCTTTCGTATCCGTGAATCTCAAATCAACAAATTTGACATCGTTCTCGTTAATTGTTTTCATTATATCTGACATTATTCGCTCCTATATATTACATGTTAGTTGTTTCTTAATAAATTATGCATATTTTATGCCAATTAACTCTAGGCATAAAAATATGACTGGAATTGTGTTAAATTATTAATACGATTCAATAATATATGAGATTTATATAGTAGTATATTAATAATTCAAATTTTAAAGTTTGTTTTGTAATATATCTTTATTTATCTAGGTATTTTTAAATTATGACATTTCAGGAAATTATATTTACATTAAAGTCATTTTGGGCCAATAAAGGTTGTGTATCCCTTGAGCCGTATGATTATCCAGTAGGAGCAGCAACATTTCACCCTTCCACCTTTTTGAGAGCATTAGGCCCAGAACCATGGAAAGCAGTTTATGCACAGCCATGCAGAAGGCCTACAGATGGTAGATATGGTGAAAATCCCAATAGATTGCAACATTATTACCAATTACAAGCTTTGCTTAAACCTTCCCCGGATGATATCCAGGATCTTTACATAGAATCACTTGAAAATCTTGGTATAAAACGAAAAGACAATGATATTAAATTTGTTGATGATGATTGGGAGTCTCCATCATTAGGTGCTGCAGGAGTAGGGTGGGAAGTTTGGTTAAATGGTATGGAAATAAGTCAGTTTACATATTTTCAACAAGTCGGAGGTATAGAGTGTAATCCAGTATCAGGAGAGCTAACATATGGTTTAGAGAGAATAGCTATGCATTTGCAGTCTACGGACAATTTATATGATATTAAATGGAATAATAAAATTACTTATGGAGAGATATATCTACAAAATGAAGAAGAAAATTCAAAATATAATTTTGAACTAGTAAACTCCAAAATATTTATTAAGTTATTTGATGATTTAGAAAAAGAATGCGCAAATTTAGTAGAAAAAAACTTACCAATTCCAGCATATGATATTTTGCTGCAGAATTCACATGCATTAAATTTGCTAGATTCTAAACAAGCAATTTCATCAACAGAAAGGCAGGCATATATTTTGAGATTAAGAAAACTATCATCTTTAATTGCGAAAAAATATTTGGAAACAAGAGAAAAATTAAATTTTCCATTAATGGAAAAAAAT
>LWDU01038571.1_pt1 | contig 10663 bp, 9 predicted proteins | sample 727161 | NCBI WGS metagenome assembly LWDU01 (sample SAMN04566230, study PRJNA314399) | hydrothermal vent metagenome | isolation source: deep sea hydrothermal plume seawater | place: Mexico: Gulf of California, Guaymas Basin | collected 2004-07-11 | reverse complement strand
ATTGGCTGGGAAACGGTAGTACTCACGATGCTGGCCGCTGCGGGCTTGTGACCATGCAGTCGCCCTCCTGCGTGGCGCACCACTCCTGATATTTCTTTTTCACTTTCCTCAAGTTCCTTCACTGGGGCGCACTCTTCCATCTGTTAACCCTACCGAGGCCCTACCTGATCTGCAATATTTTTTAAATATTTATTTGGCGCTGAAGATAAATGTACAGCGACTCGCCCCGTGAACAAGCAGGGATGAAACCGATGCAATTTCCGCATGACCGGTTACGTGAATGACGCCAAGCTGGTGTCTAATGGAAATCATTGTGCGAGAAGATGAAGATGGACGACACAGACCCTACACCCGAAGCCCGGCGGGAACCCATCGAGCCGGTGAACGACTCAGGAAAGGCGGAGAGTATCCGGTTGAGTCCTACGTCCACGACACCCACGAAGCTGCAACAGAAGTCGCTGCCGCCCTCCAAAACAGTTGCAGCTGGGATCAAGGACCGGCACAACAACGAACTGGACGCGCTGAAGGAGTGATTGGCGCGGCAGACGGGCTGTTTGGCGGGCCGAACCCTTGATCGGGCGCGCGCAATGGCCTGTTTGGCGGGCGGGATGAAGGGTTTTGCTCTCCAGATGCCTTGTTTGGCCGGCCAAACCTTTGTTCCGACAGGCCAAACGCTTGTTCCGGCGTTCAAAACCAAAGGTTTTTCCTCCAGAAAACCCTGTTTTTTAGGGGTTTTTCGCGATTCCTGATTTTTTTGAAGAAAATTTAGAATTTTGGGCGGCATTTCATAGGATATAAAAAGGCAATCCTGCATTTGCTGCATACAGCATAAGGAGCCTGTCGATATAGGCTCGGCAGATGCGGGAGACGCTTTTGGAGAATCATAACATGATTATTAAAAACAGAACGGTTGAGAGAGCCCACCAAATGAAAGAGGCTCTGGAACAAAACAACGCCACGGGGGTGGACTTTGCGGGGATGACCTACGCGCAGTTCTGCTCGGGAGTGGCGCCTTCGTTTGAGAAGCGCGAACTGTATGCGGGCAGCCTGATGAATGCCGCGGGTGAGCGGCAAGAAATCGACAATGCTGATTTCGATACCGTTGAACATGTGTCCCACATGCGAGACGCGATACGTTGCCATCCCGATTACGGACCGAACAGCGCGCTGTATGTCCAGTGCGGGTACGTCGCGGACAATCAGAAAAAGAGCGGGTTGACGCGGCCCGCGAGTGAAGAGCAAACCGATTCCACCGAAGTGGAGGAGTAATGCTCTCCATCAATCCATAAAACGGCGGCAGGCCTTCGGGCCTGTTGACCGGTGGGTTGGGTTGGCAGTGAGGGAAACCTGTTGCGCCGCTGACTGGCGGCAATTAACCTTGGGCGATGAAGCGGATTTTTCTATTGGTTGGACTGTGCGGTGCCCTGACGCTGCAAGCGGAAAACTGGGCGCAATTCCGCGGGCCGAATGGTGCCGGCATCAGCACCGAAAAAGGCTTGCCCGTAAAGTGGACAGCCAAGGATTACAAGTGGCAGGTGAAGCTGCCAGGCATTGGTCATTCCTCACCGGTGGTGTGGGGCAATACCGTGCTCATCACTTCCGCAGCGCGCGCAGGTGAACAGCGCGTGTTGCAGGCGTTTAACACAGACACCGGAAAAGTAATCTGGACCGAACATCTCGGCGGCAACACGCACCCGAAACATGCCCTCAATAGTTACGCTTCCGCAACGCCATGCACGGATGGAAAACGGGTGTACGTGGCGTGGGGCGACAATGACGAGTATTTCATGGTGGCGCACGACCTCAAGACGGGAAAGGAAAAGTGGCGCAAACAACTGCCGCCTTCGCTGAGCAAGCACGGGCATGGCACGGCAACCTCGCCCATTATTTTTGAGGACCTTGTGATTCTCCTGAACGAGCACGACACCGGCCCCGGCTACATTGTGGCGTTGAACAAAAACACGGGCAAACAGCAATGGCTGATCAAGCGGAAGATTGAGATTATGACCTACGCCACGCCGATCATCATCGAGGTGAACGGCGAGCCGCAGCTGATCAATTCCTGCCTTGATGACGGGCTGATGGGCATTGATCCGCGCAAGGGCAAGGTGCTGTGGACCACACCGGGCAATTTTGACCTGCGTACGGTGGCGATGCCGGTGCATTGGAAGGGCATCGTGTACGGCAGTTGCGGCGGCGGTGGGAAGGGCAAGCTGATGCTCGCGGTGAAGGTGGGCGGCAAAGGCAATGTAAGCGGGAGTCACATTGCGTGGAAACGCCAACGCTCGTTGCCCTACGTGCCCACGCCGATTGTGTATGGCAACCACATTTATATGTGGCTGGATAACGGGATTGTGATCTGCGCTGACCCAAAGACGGGCGAGGAGGTGTGGAACGAGCGTGTGGGGCGCGGTGATTTCTCCAGCTCGCCGGTGTGCATTGACGGCAAAATTTACTGCAGCTCGCGTACCGGCGAATTCACGGTCATCAAGGCTAGCCCGAAATACGAGCTGCTGGGCCGCAGCCAACTCGGTGAAGCCACGCACGCCACACCGGCGGTGAGCAACGGCCGTATGTTCCTGCGCGGCTTCGAGCACCTTTTCTGCCTCGAGGCGAAGTAGTTATTTCTTCACCGGGATAAATTGCACGGCATCAACGATGACGTATTTGCCCTCGGTGCCCTCATTGCCGATGGTGACAGAGCCGACTTTGCCTTTCTTGAATTCAAAAATGCCAATGGAACGAAACAGCTTTGCGATGGGCGCGGGTTGGCCTTCGTTGATCTTCACCACGGTCTTGCCCTTGGCATGGAGCACGGTGATGGGCACGCCGTTGGCGCGGCGGATGTTGCTGTTGTGCGCCACGCGCACCTCATAGAGGCCCGTGCGGGGGAGGTTGGGGGTGAAGGTGGCGCTCTTTTGCCCTTTCTTTTCCTTCATGTCGTGGATGTAGCTGGAGCCGACAAAAGGCGGAGTGTGCACGCTATGTTTCCATTCGCCGACAAGCTTGGCCTCGGTGTTGTCCACCACAATGCCCGGCAGTTTCGATTTATCGAGCACGATGAATTTGATGTTCTCCGGCTTATCGACTTCATCCGGCCGAGGCAGGCGCAGCTCATCGGCAAAGGTGCCTGTTACAAACAAAAACAAACAAAGTGCGCGCAGCAATTTCATTGAATAAAAATGCCCGTCATAATGGCAGGTTGCAAATCAATTTGCACTCGAGCGATTGACCCTTTACCTTCGGGGCAGATGAAACGCATTTTTCTTTTCCTATCGTTGAGTAGCGTACTTTCAATTTCCGCCGCGCAGTGGAGCCAGTTTCGCGGGCCGAATGGCGCGGGCAAAACGGATGCCAATTTGCCGATCGTGTTGGGCGAGGGGAAGAATGTGAAATGGAAAACGCCGATGCCCGGCAAGGCGTGGAGTTCGCCGGTGGTTTGGGGCAACCAGATTTGGTTTACCAATGCCGAGGCCGACGGCCACAAGCTGTGGGCCGTGTGCCTCGATGCCGCCACGGGCAAGGTGCTGCACAACAAACTGGTTTTCGAAATCGCCAAGCCGCAGAAGAGTCCGGTGGCGATGAACAGCTACGCCTCGCCCACGCCGGTGGTGGAAGCGGGGCGCGTATACGTCAGCTTCGGCGCGCACGGCACCGCGTGTTTGGACACCCAAACCGCCAAAGTGATTTGGCAGCGGCAGGATGAGCAATTGTACTGCGACCATTTTCGGTTGCCCGCCAGCTCGCCCATTCTCCACGGCGGCACGGTGATTTTGCAATTCGATGGCGCCGACAAACAGTTCGTCGTGGCACTCAATAAAAAAGACGGCAAAACCAAATGGCTGCACAAGCGAGCGTTTGATTTTGGCACGGACAATGGCGACCGCAAAAAAGGCTACGGCACGCCATCCCTCATCGCAACCGGCGACCGACTGCAACTCATCACCCCCGCCGCCGTGGCCACCGAGGCATTGGATCCGAATACCGGCAAGCTACTTTGGACCGCACGCACCGGCGGCATGAACGCCAGCGGTCTGCCGCAGTTCGCCCACGGGTTGGTGTTCGTGAACAATGGGATGGGCTCGATGAGCGCCATCCGGCCAAGCGGAAAGGGCGACCTCGAGGCGGCGTGGAGCTCGCGCCGCAACATTGCCAAAAAATCCTCAATGCTCGTCCACGGCGATTACATTTATATGGTGGCCGACAATGGCGTGGCCACGTGCCTTGAAGCCAAGACCGGTAAACCCATTTGGAGCGAACGCCTCAAAGCCGGCGAGTTCGCCGCCTCGCCGATTTTGTGCGGCGATCGCATTTACTGTTTCGGTATAAAAGGCGACGTGGTGGTATTCTCCGCCCAACCAAAATTCAAAATCCTCTCCCGTGGCAAATACAAATCCGGCTTCATGGCCACCCCGGCCGTGACTGGTAACGCCCTGATTTTGCGAACTAAAACAGCGGTTTATCGGGTGGAAGGCAAATGACCGAACTTGGATTCGGCGAGTGATCATTGGGACCTATAAAAGGGTTGCGCCTTTTCGCGATGGGGTCACACTCTATCCATGGTTCACATCCCCCAAAAGTCCGTGCATTCGTTGAGCCCCGAATCGCGGCAGACTGAGCTGGGCTTGTTGGATGCGGAGATTGGCACGCTGCGGGCCGACAACAAATCGCTGCGCGCCATCAACCGGATTCTCGAACGGGAAAAGAAAGATTTGGAGGCCGAGGTGGAAACCTTGCGCGGGGAAATGACTAAGCCCCAATGATCCAACTGCAAATTGGGTTTTGGTCATTGGGAATTTCTTGAATCTTCTCTAAATGTTTCCGTGCCCAACTGCGTCTGATTGACCAGTGCCACGATGCTGCATCTAACTGACAACTCGCCCAGCCGCCGGGATTTCCTTTCCGTGGGCAGCCTTGCGCTCGGAGGCTTGGCGTTGCCGGAGTTTTTGCGGGCACAGGATGCCTTGCAAAAACTCGGCGGCGTGGCCAAGGATAAAACCGTGGTGTTCCTCTTTATGCACGGCGGGCCTTCGCAAACGGAGACGTTTGATCCGAAAATGGGCGCGCCCTCGGGTATTCGCAGTATGACCGGCGAGATCCCCACACGACTGCCGGGTATCACGTTTGGCTCCACATTTGAAAAGCTCGCGAAGCTGAACGATAAATTTTCCATCGTGCGCTCCTTCACCACCGGCAGTGCCGCGCACGATTCCAAGCCAATCGTCAGCAGCTATTCCAAGGGCGCCCATCTCGGCTCGCACTACGCCAAAGTCGCCGGCGCGAGCCATCCGCACACGGGAATGCCGCGCAACATTTGGCTGCACCCGCAAGCGGTGGATACGAAGGCGACTGATCCCATAATGAAGCTCGGCAAGTTCGATGTCACCGGCCCGTTGGGCGCGGCCTTCGCGCCGTTCCAGCCAAGCGGAAAGGGAGGCAAGGGCGGGTTTCGCGAGGATATGCGGCTCACGGTGGATCCCAAACGGCTCGATGACCGCAAATCGTTGTTGGCAGGATTGGATCAATTCCGCCGCACGGTGGAATCCGGTTCAGTATCGGAAGGGCTCGATAAATTTCAAGCGCAAGCGTTTGAGACGTTGGCCGGCGGCATCTCCGATGCGTTCGACATCGCAAAGGAAGACGCAAAAGTTTTCGCGCGCTACGATACTTCCAAGCTGATGGACGTGCGCCGCATTAGCAAACGCTGGAACAACCACGAACGCTACGCCAGCCACGTGAACAATCTCGGCAAGCTCATGCTGATGGCGCGCCGCTTGGCCGAACGCGGCGCGGGGTTCATCACCATCACCACAGATTTTGTGTGGGACATGCACGCAGATTCAAACAATGCCACCATGACTGAAGGCATGGGCTACGTGGGCACACCGTTTGACCACGCAGTAAGCGCATTTATTGAGGACGTGGAGGCGCGTGGATTACGGGATAAAATTTTACTGGTGTGCTGTGGCGAGATGGGGCGCACGCCTCAAGTGAACAAAAAAGGGGGTCGTAATCATTGGGCCGGCAGCGCGCCGCTATTGCTTTACGGTGGCGGTCTGAAGATGGGCCAAGTGATCGGCTCCTCCACCAAAGACGGCGGCGAACCGGCCAGCGATCGCGTGACCATCCCCAACCTTTACGCCACGTTGATGGAGCAACTGCTCGACACCGGCGCCGTCCGCGCAATGGCCGGCATCCCCCAAGAAGTCAACGACGTCATCAACGGCGCCGCGCCGATTCGGCAGTTGATGTGAGGTGCTGCTGGCAGCAGATTTTTCGGTGAATTTTCTGGCCTCTTTCTGTGTCATAACTGCAAGTTACAAACCCAATAAACTGGCGTTTTTTATTGCAAAAATCGGCTTTTTGGGCCACTTTACGCGCGTTTTAGGGGAGGTTTGTTTCCAATGAATGCCGACGGGACGAGTGTGTCTGTCGGCAAAAATGGTAATCTATGAATTTTGTGTCCCGCATTTGGCTGCCCGTGGCGGTGTTTGTGGCGTTTCTCTTGGCGCTGCTCAACCGTGATGGCTTGTATGAAAACTTTGTCGCCAACTACCCACGGCGTGCAAATTGGCGCGTGGGTGTCGGCGGCGTTTTTGGTGAACCGTTTGCTCACGGTTTTTTTCTGGGATGGATTCATTGGCGCGTTGTCCGAACGACGGGTGCCGCGTTTGCCGAAGGACGTGACGGGGATTGTGATTTTCTCTATCGCGGGCCTCGCGATTGCGTCCACGGTTTTTCATCAGGACACCACCAAAATCATCGCCGCCTCGGGCGCGGTGAGCATTGTGGTTGGCTTGGCGTTGCGCACGGTGATTCTCGATTTATTTATGGGCTTGGCGATTCACGTGGATCGGCCATTCAAAATGGGCGACTGGATTATGGTTCATCAAAACCGCGTGGAGACGCACATCGTCGCGGAGATTATCGAGATCAATTGGCGCACCACGCGCCTGCGCACCACGGCAAATAATATGGTGGTGGTGCCCAACAGCAAACTGGGCGAAACGATCGTGACGAATTATATGGAGCCCACGCCGCATTTCCGGATGGAGCTGGATTTCATCATCGATTTCGAAGTGCCCGTCGAGCGGGCCACGCGGGTGCTGACCGCGGGCATCCGCGCCGCGTGCGGGCTCAAGGGCATTCTGGCCAAGCCGGAATCGGAAGTGCGAATGAAGGAGGCGTCGCTCAACGGGATGGTTTATGAAGTGCGTTATTTCATTTTGCCAAAGGATATTTCCCCCAATGAATCGCGGCATGAGGTGAACCGAACGGTGCTTGAAAATTTGGTGCATTCAGGTATCATGCCTGCGCACTCGAAGGAGGAGGTGACCTTGACGCGCGGGAAACAGCGGACGCTGGATGCGTCGCTGGACGAGGACTTGTACCAACTGCTCACTCGCACGGAATTATTCCGCAGCTTGAGCGCGGGCGAATTCGCGTCGGTGTTTCCCCAAATGCAAAAGTGCACACTCGCGGAAGGCGAGGTGCTATACGCGCAGGGCGACGCCGGCGATTCACTTTTCGTGTGCCTTGAGGGTTTGCTGGAGCGATTTGTGGATGACCCAATGGGACGGGTGAAAGTGGACACGTTGCGGGCCGGTCAACATTTTGGAGTGTCCGCAGTGCTGGATGGCGCGGCGCGCACCACCACGGTGGAAGCGGGCACGGAGGCGCTGGTTTATGAGATCCCGAAGGCCGCCATCGCGCCTTTGCTGGAACAGCACGACGAGTTGCGGGACTTGCTGAAGAAGGACGCGAAACAAACAGCCAAGCAAGTGCGGGTGAAATGCGAGGAAGCACAACGCGCCAAACAATCCAAGGCGAAGGGGGAAAAGAAAACGGCGATGCAAAAGGTGATGCAATCGTTTTTTCCGGGTTTCACGAAGTCAGATAAAAACAAGGGGGATGAAGGGGATGAACAAAAATAAAACTCTGATCATGGCGGCGCTGTGGGTGGCGCTCGCCGGAACACTTTTGGCTCAACCTTTGCCTGGCACGGGCCCCACGCGCAGCAGCATCAAGCCGTGGTTGAAAAATGCCCTCGGCGAATTGGCGGCGCTAAAAACCACCAACGATTTGAAAGTGGTGTCCAAGCGCATCACGCTGAGCTACATCGATCCCACGCGCGCCACGCAATTGCTGGCGCTGCACGGCTACACCATCGGCAAGGCCGAGGAACCGGTGGATCACACCAAGTTGCCGGTAGTGATTTCGCTTCCGGGCACGACCTTCCACGAGACCATTCCGAAACCGGAAGATAAGTTTCCCCAAACGGAAACGGATCCGATGAATGAACTCATCGTTTTTCATAATGAAAACGAACCGGAGCAGTTGAGCCGATTGCTCGATTTGTTAAAACGCGACGTGGACAAGTCCGCGAGACAAATCATCATTGAGGCGATGATTCTGGAAATCTCTTCCACCGCGCTGGAAGAAATGGGCGTGAAATGGGCGCGCTCCGGCAACCCCACCGGCAGCGGGTTTACCGACAAAACCAGCACGCTGACCTTCGGCACGCTGAAATATCCCAGCGCAGATGAGGCGCTCAACCTCGCCACCTCCGGCGTTTTCCACGGACTCAACGCGCAGATCAAAGTGCTCGTTCGCGAGGGCAAGGCGGAAGTGCTTTCGCGTCCCAGCGTGCTGGCGCTGAATAATCGGATGGCGTTCATCAACGTATCGAAGGAAATTCCCGTCGCGAACACCACGTACGCGCCCGGCAATAATTATCAGCGCACCTCGTTTGAAATGAAAAAGGCGGGCATCACGCTCGCAGTGCGCCCGCGCGCCAGCGCCGATGGCCGCGAAGTGAGCATGCAAATCAACGCGAAGGTCACCGCCCAGGTTCCCAATGAGGATGTGGAGGTGAAACAGGGCGCCAACGTGGTGGCGAAGTCGCCGACCATTTCCGTGCGCGAAGTGAAGACCACCGCGCGCGTGGCCAACAACACCCCCTTCATCATCGGCGGCCTCATTGCGCGCGACAAACAAAGCAGCGTGGACAAGGTGCCCCTGCTCGGCGACCTCCCGCTGATTGGCGGACTCTTTCGCAGCAAACAGGAAAAGGCGGTGAAGCGCGAAGTCATCATCGTGCTCACGCCCACGGTGTTGCCCGATAATCCCATTGGCGGAAAACACATTCCCAAGGACGAGGATTCATTCGATAGCTTTGGCAATCAACTTTTCCGCGACGCCTATCGCATCCGCGCCGAGGACACATTTGACCTCAATTACCTCACGCAAAACCGCCAACTCCAGCGAATGAAAGCGCTGGCCAGCCATATCGTGGCGGGCAATGTGCAGTTGAGCGAACAGTATCCTTACAATCATTTTGTGGGCAACGCCGTACCGGGCGAAGAAATTTTATGTTACCGGCAAATTTACGAGGTGCTCAAGCGCCAGAAAATGCAGGAGCAACTGGCCTCCACAAAAATCATTTTCTTTGAGCCGGACAAAAATATCAAGTCCGGCCATCGCGTGCGGTTTCTGGAGGAGTACTTACGCGCCAACGCGCCGGAAGTGCTTACCGAAAAAGGCGGCGCCAAGGCAGTGGCGATTTCCTTCACGATGCAGCGATTTTCCGACAGCGCGAAAACCATTTTCAACGAGCCCGTGCCGGAACTGAAACTGGTGGAGTGCGCCGATGAAGCGAATTGGGCGCGCCAACTTTGGGCCCTCAACCAACCCACAGAGGAGGGGCAGGAAAAATTCACGGTACTCTTACGCCACCAAAAGGATCTGCAACGCCTCAAGTACGCGGTGTTGATGAAAAAAACCGTGAAGTTGAATACCGAAAAGCAGGCACTGAGCCTGAGCAACTTCACCCGCGGGCGACTGCTGCTGATGCCCCGCGTGAAGGAGGCCGACATCGAGCTGGTGGACGGCGATGTGGCGCGCGCGTTCTTTTTCTCGGAAATGTATTATCAGGCGTTGCAGGTGGAAATGGAAAAAGACCTCGCGGCGTTCCGGAAAGTAATTGAAGACAAAAATCATTTGCAACAGATGTTGAATCCCAACCCGCGCAAATAACGTCAAAGCACATTGGAGGGTGAAATGAAATCGAACCGCACCGAACTCGCAATCGGCGTGGCACTCCTGTTCGGAGTAGCCGCGTTGTTTATTTTTTCAAAACCGGAACCGGCTGCGCCCGTTGAAAAGCAGGCCGCCGCGCCACAGCCCAAACCACCCGTTGCCCCCAAGCCGGAGGCAGCGCCCGAACCCAAGCCGGAGGAACCAGCTGAACCCGCCGAAGGCGAAACACCCGAACCCCCGGAAGGCGAACCCACCGAGGGCATTGAAGGCGAGGACCCGACCGAAGAACCTGAAGCGCCCACCGATCCGGTTTTGGCGTTGGTGGATAAAATTGACAGCCCCGCGGGCAAGGTCCGAGTGCTCGCTAATCTCGCTGGAACGCTCGCGCAAACGGGCGACACCGAACGCGCGGTCATGATCCTCGCGCAGTCGCAAGCCATCGTGGATGAAATTGAGGACGCCGCCGCGTTGGCGCCGGCGTTGAGTTATTTGGCCGGCGCGCAAATTCGCCTCGGGCTAAATGACGCCGCCCGCGCCACGCTGGCGGAGGCGTTGGCGACGGTGGAAAAAATCAAAGGCGTCGATGCGAAAGTGCTAACGCTCGGCAAACTCACGATTGCCCTCA
>LWDU01037821.1_pt1 | contig 10664 bp, 9 predicted proteins | sample 727161 | NCBI WGS metagenome assembly LWDU01 (sample SAMN04566230, study PRJNA314399) | hydrothermal vent metagenome | isolation source: deep sea hydrothermal plume seawater | place: Mexico: Gulf of California, Guaymas Basin | collected 2004-07-11 | reverse complement strand
CTCGCGGACGCCGCGCTCTACGCCGAGACGGTCCGCCAGCTCGCGGCTCCGTGGCAGGGGGAGGGCGTGACGCACGTCCTCGCGATGGAGTCTCGCGGCTTCTGGTTCGGCGGCGCGCTGGCGGCGGCGAGATTCATGCGGGCGGGGCAGGAGACGTCGGAAGGTCCGACCGTTTCGTGCCGGGCGCCAGCCGCCCGCTACCCGGTCGACGCGAGCCTCAGCCCCCGCTCGTATTGCTCCTTGTAGGCCTCCACGGCACGGAAGATGGCGCGGGCCGTCTTCTCCTGCCCATCGGCGCTGGCGAGGAAGCGGGCCTCGTCGGGGTTGGTGATGAACCCGGTCTCCACCAGAACCGCCGGCATCGAGGCAGCCCAGAGCACGATGAAGGGCGCCTGCTTGACGCCGCGGCTGTGCCGCCCGGCGTTGGTGAACTCGCGCTCTACGAGCGTCGCCAGCAGCTGGCTCTCCTCCTGATACGCGCTCATCGCGAGGGAGCGGAGGATGCCGCCCTCATCGTCGAAGTCCGCGTAGAGCGACGGGTCGCTTTCGAGTTCGATCACGGAGTTCTCGCGCTCCATCACCTCTCGCGCCGTCTTCGAGCGGTGGGGCGCGAGGAAGAAGGTTTCCGTGCCGTACGCGCGCGAGGAACCCGCAGCGTTCGCGTGGACGGAGATGAAGAGCTTGCCCCCCTCCCGGTTGGCGATCCGGCCGCGCTCGCGGAGCGTGTGGAATTCGTCCCCGTGACGCGTGTACACCACGCGGATGCCCAACTCGGATTCGATCATGCGGCCCAGGCGGCGGACCACCCCGATCGCGACCTCCTTGTCGCTCGTCCCGTTGGCGACAGCCCCGTGGTCATTGCCGCCATGGCCAGCGTCCAGCACGATGGTATCCAGCCGCCAGTTGGTCGCGGTGTTGACCGGCTCCGAAGGCCCCGACGCCACCGTCTGGCGGGTGGGCGCGGCGGGCGTAGAGCGTGACGGCGCCGTAGACAGCGAGAGCAAGAGGTCGTTGCTGTCACGGTCCGGGTACGCACTCGCCCGCACCTTCGCCCGCGTGGCGAACCGGACCGTCACGCGGTCATCGCCGGGCTCCACTCGATACGACCGGACAGGACCGGCCGCATCGTCGCGCTGGAGGCTGGGAGCGAGCCCCGCGCGGAACACGACGAGCTCGACCCCGCCTTCGGTTTCATCCACCGAGAACGCGCTGACGCGCGCGTCGGTGTGGAGGCGGACGACGTAGCCGAGGCCGTCGGAGCGTCGGTGGAACGAGATCCGCTCGATATCGACATCGGCGGAGGGCGTCCGGGCGGCGAGGTCCGGAGCGCCGAGGAAAGCAAGAGCCGCCAGCAGGACGGCGCAGAGCGTACGAGAAGGCGTCATGGGAAAGCCGGGCGCGTGAGGGGTCGCGTCCTGCACGTCAAGCGCCGTGCCGGGGAGCCGCTTCATCGTCATCGGCAACACCTCCGGGCTAGCGGAACGACCCAGGCGGTTGGGAACGGGATCGTTCCCGCCCGGGGCGCTCATCTGCGTGCGGGGCCGGTGTCACAAACTACGGCGCGGAGCGTGCGCTCCAACCGGTCGATCCGAAACGGCCCGAGTGGAATCTGCCCCTCCGGCTCGCGTCTCAGTCGTGGTCCAGGGGCTCGGTGCCCATCAACTGCTGCAACCGGAGGTCGATGATCTCATCTCTCATCCGGTCACGTTCTGCCAGAATCGCGCGGAGGGCCCGGATCTCAGACTCTGCCCGCGTCAGCTCCTCGCGGCGGATCTCCTGCTTGAGTCCGAAGAGCGTCGCGAGCGAGGCGCGGAGAGCCACCCGCAACGAGTCCACGGCCGGTCCAGGTGGGAGCTGGCGGACCTTGCGGGCAAGGTGGGAGACCTCGGCTTCGAGCTGGCGCTCGCGTTCCACCTTCTCGTAGAGCGCTTGATCTGCGTCTGAGAGCTGGCGGAAATAGGCCTCGTCCACGACAGGCTCCAACCGATCCGCCGGAGCCGCCTGGGGCGAGATCGCCGCGCTGGCGAGGATGTACACCGGCCGCCCAGCCCGCGAGGACGACTCGTAGGGCACGAGCCGTTCGCGCTCCAGCACGTACAGGTCCCCATCCACTTCCACGACCGGAATGACCGGCCCGACAAGCTCCAGTTGGAGCATCACGCCGGTCAGGTCCAAGCCTGGCGGGATCGCATCCGGCGGCAGTTGGCGACCGTCCATCCAGAGGCGACCGTCGCGAATCTCGAACAGGCGAGCGGCCGGGGCCATCCCAGAACGCTCTGCGGGCTCCGCGATCAGGGCCTCCGATCGGAGGGGGACGTCCTGAGCGTGAACGCCCCCTGCAGCGAGCGAAACGAGGAGGGCGGCAGCGTAGCGGTTCATCGGCGCGTGGTGGTGTCGGGCTGGATCGGGCGAATCCGTGCGGCGCCTGCGGGCGCTCCCTCCCGAACGGACCGGACGCCGGGCGTGGTGCCCGCGCTGGGCCCCGATGCTCCGAACGCGACAGCGGGCTCGTCCCACTCCAGTCCCGCGTTCTGCTCGCGGAGCTGGCGGAGGCGGAGCGAGAGGAGGCGGACGTCCTCGCCCGCATCCCAATCGGTCGCCTGCGGCGCCGGCGCGGCATCCGCGATCAGGCTCGCCGAGGCGGGTGCGGGCGCGCTCGCCGTCTCGCGGCGTTGCACCACCGGCGCGATGTCCTCAGCCGCGGGGCCGCTCGGGGCGGTCCGGCGGAACACCTGCGCTTCCGGAACCGACGCGACAGGCGGAGCGGGAGCGGGCGCTTCGGCCTCCACGCCAGTTTCGGCCTGCGGCTCGGCTGGGGTGGGCGCCGCGAGCGGCTGCGCGTCCGCGATGCTAGCCACCTCTGGTTCCGGCACGGCGGCGGGCGGCTCCAGGAACACCACGGCCGCGATCACCGCGACCGCCAGCGTGGCGAGCCCGGCCCACACGCCCGTGCGGCGGCGCGGCTGGCGGTTCGGCTGAGCAGCACGATCGGCCGCACGGCGCGGCGCGGCGGAAGCCGGGGCGACCGGCGCAGCTACGGGTGGAGTTACGGCGGCCGCACTGAGGACGGCGGCGACCGCTTCACCGCTCGGCTCGTAGCGCGGCAGCGCATCCAGCGCCTGGCGGGACTGGTCCAGCACGGCGGCTTCGACCGTCGGGGGGGCGTCTCCCTCACCGTACGCCGCGAGGACCGGTGCCATCGATGCCTCGGCTGCTCTCGCCATCACCGCGGCGAGCGCCTCATCGGACGGGGCCTCGCGCGGAAGCGCCGCCAGCGCGGCGGCGGACTGGCGGAGGAGGTCCCCCTCAGGGGTCTGGGGGTAGGTCCCATCGGCCGTCGCGAGGACGGCGGCGAGGCTCGCGCGCTCCCCCTCCCGCTCCACGGCGCGGACGCGCTGCGGCTCGGGCACGTAGGCAGGGAGGGCGTCGAGCGCGGCGGCGGACTGAGCCAGCACCGCGGCCTCGGCAGAGTCCACGATGGGGCCGAGGCCGAGCGCACCGCGCAACGCCGCAAATTCTGCCAGACGCGAGGCCTCCGCGGCGCGCGCGTGAACACGCGCGAGGACCTCGTCGTTAGGCGAGGCGGCGGGGAGGGCGTCGAGCGCGGCGAGCGACTGGGCGAGCAGGGCCGCCTCAGGGCTGTCGTCCGGCGCACCGGAGGTGACGCGGCGAATGACGGAGAGACCGTCGGACATGGTCAGGGGGAAGGCGTATCGAACGGGCGAAGGCGCGATGCTGGTGTGCGGGGACGGGTCACGACCCGGAGGCTGAGGCCCGCGAGGAGGGGCGGGGCGCGCCCGGGAGGCTGTCCGTCTGAACGTCATCGAACCACTCGGGGTCGAGGATCTTGCGGAGGTTGATAAGCGCGTAGCGCATCCGCCCGAGGGCGGTGTTGATCGAGACGTCGGTGAGCTCGGCGATCTCGCGGAACGTGAGCTCGGACTGGTGCCGCATGAGGACGACCTCGCGCTGCTCAGGCGGCAGCTGGTCGATGGCCTCCTCCACCTCCTTCCAGAGGTCAGTGCGGTTGAGGAGTGAGCCGGCGTCCGGCGCCTCGTCCGGAAGCCGATCCCAGAACGAGGCACCCGGGTCCTCATTATCCGGGCGCTCCACGTCCGTCCACTTCTTGCGGCTGCGGAGGTGGTCCAGGGCGGCATTTCGCGCGATCCGCATGACCCAGGCGAGCCACCGGTTCTGCCGGACGTACGACCCCCGGCGCTCGTGCATCGCCTGGATGGCGCGAAAGAGCGTGTCCTGGAAGAGATCGTTCGCGACCTCCCGATCGCGCACCATCCCCACAAGGAATCCGAAGATTCGCTCTTTGTGGCGGTGGATGAGAGCGGAGAAGGCCTGCTGATCGCCACGCTCGAGGTAGGCGGAGACCAGCTCTTCGTCGGTGAGTTCGGGCATCGGGGAGGATCGCGCGCCGGTCACAACCGGGACCGGCGGCGCTTATTGTACGAGTGCCTTCCTACGCGTGTCGCGCCGTGGGGATCGGCGGCGGGGCACACGGAGGAAGCTCGTGGACTGAGCGGCGGGGCGTTAGCGGTACACCAGCAGTCCGTACTTGCCCAGCCAGGCGGACCCGTCCGCCTCCTCCGCCAGCGACCGCCAGGCGCGGCGGACCGGCCGCCCCGGCTCCACGTCGTCCAAGATGACGAGCGCTCCGGAGCTCAGCGCCGGCCGGATGGCGTGGACGTAGGTGCGCGCCGCGGCCTCCTCGTGGTGGCCGTCGATGAACACGAGGTCGAACGGCCCCTCCCCGTCCAGCACGTCGGGCAGCGAGTCCACGAACGCACCGACGACGACCCGGGCGCGCTCGCTCAGCCCCATCTCCGCGAGCGACTGGCGGGCCACCTCGGCGTACGCGGGGGCGCCCTCCAGCGTCACCACCCGGCCGGCGGGTCCGCCCTCTGCCTCCGTGCGCGCGAGGGCCATCGCGAGGGTCGCCGCGCCCACGCCGAGGTTGGTCCCCAGTTCGAGGACGCGAGTGGGCCGCATCGCGCGAGCGAGGCCGTAGAGGAAGCGGCCCCACGCGGGGCCCGTCGCGGCGCGGCGGTACACCTCGGAGAGGCGCCGGACGGGGGGCTTCTCCCCCGCCCCGGTTCCTGCGCCGTAGTCCACGACGGGCACCTCGCGGTCCATCGCCGCCAGCCGCTGGCGGAACGCGTCGAGCGCGCGTTCGTCCTCCGCTTCCTGCGGATTGAGACGGAGGCGGCCAGCCACCCGCACAGACGAGCGGGCCGGCTCTGGCAGAGACGAGAGGGACGCGAACCGGAGGAGCGAACGGAGGGCGACGTGCGACACGCAGGGGGAGGCGGCAAGACGCCCGGACGATAGCTCACGTGACGGGCCGGAGACAGACGCGGGGGAACCTCTGTCTCCGGCGGAACAGCCGAGCACGCCCCCTGTACCCCTGGTCCTCTCTCACGGCCCCCCTCTCGTCCCTGCAGAAGGGCCTGGGCACTCCGAGCCGCGTTCCCGCTCGCGCCTCGCCCCAACCGGTGCTCCCCCTCTCCTCCCGACTGTACGTGACCGGTAGCCCCGTTTCGGCGGTGGCCGCCGCGGCCACCCCTGGCCCGGATGTCCTCAACGGCATCCGGGCTTTTCTCTCTCGTCTCAGGCTACGAGGTCGATGGCCTCGCTGAGCTTGCCCACGGGGAGAAGCTCGATGCCCTTTGGAGACCGAAGCCCCTTCGCGTTCGCCTTCGGCAGCATCGCGCGCTCGAAGCCGAGTTGCTTCGCCTCCGCCAGCCGCGCTTCAACGCGGCTCACGGCGCGGATCTCACCGCCGAGCCCCACCTCGCCGAACACCACGGTCCCGCTATCGAGCGGCACGTCGCGGAACGATGAGGCGACCGCCAGCGCCACGCCGAGATCGACGGCCGGCTCCGCCAGCCGGACGCCGCCGGCCACGTTGAGGAACACGTCGTTCTGGCTCAGCTTCATGCCCTCGCGCTTCTCCAGTACGGCGAGCAACACCTGAAGCCGCTTGGCATCGAAGCCCGTCGCGGTGCGCTGGGGCGTGCCGTAGCTGGCGGTCGAGACGAGCGCCTGGACTTCGACGAGCATCGCGCGCGTGCCCTCGGTTGCCGAGACCACGGCGCTCCCGCTGGCGCCGAACTGGCGCTCCGCGAGAAAGAGCGCGCTCGGGCTCTCCACCTCCACGAGGCCTTCTTCGCGCATCTCGAAGACGCCCATCTCGTGCGCGGGCCCGAAGCGGTTCTTGACCGCGCGGAGGACGCGGTACGCGTGGTGCCGGTCGCCCTCGAAGTGCAGGACGGTGTCCACCATGTGCTCCAGCACGCGCGGCCCGGCGATCTGGCCGCCTTTCGTGACGTGCCCGACGAGGAACGTCGTGGTGGGCAACGACTTGGTGACATCGAGGAGCGCAGCGGTGGACTCGCGGACCTGAGTCACCGAGCCCGGCGCGCTCGTCAAATCCGGCCGCCAGACGGTCTGGATGGAATCGATCACCATAACGGCAGGCTGGGTGTCGTACGCCGCCGCCACAATGGCCTCCACGTTCGTCTCGGGAAACAGCAGCAGGCTGTCCGTCGCCACGCCCATTCGCTCCGCGCGGAGGCGGACCTGCTGCGCGCTCTCCTCGCCCGTGACGTAGAGCACGCTCTCGCCCTTCGCGCCGAACCGCCGGCCCAACTCCGTCATCAGCGTGGACTTCCCGATGCCGGGCTCGCCCGCCACCAGCGTCAGCCCGCCGAGCATCGCGCCACCGCCCAGCACGCGGTCCAGCTCGCCGACGCCGCTCACCAGCCGGGGGCGCTCGCTCATCGAGACATCCGAGAGCCGCTGCGGGCGCACGTCGCCGTACGCGCCCCGGATGCGGCCGCCCCCCGCCGACCCGCTGGCGCTCTGCTTCACCGAGGTCTTAACGGCCTGCGGCTTGGCCTCCTCCACGAGCGTATTCCACTCCCGGCAGCCCCCGCACTGGCCCTGCCACCGCAGGGACTCGTAGCCGCAGGACTGACAGACGTACCGGGTCTTCGCTTTCGCCATGAGAAACGGCCCCGGGCGTCTGAACGGCGAACCCGAGGCGGAGGGAGTGAGGAGAAACAGCGTGCGCGGCGCGGACTAGAAGAGACCGCCCGCACGCCCGCGTACCTTCGCGCGGCCCGCGAGTCTACGCCCGCGTGCTGACACCCGCCCGTCACCCCGGCTCTCCATGGAGACCGCCCGTCCGTCCCCCCTCCGCTCGCTCTTCGAGATCCTCCGCCCCCTGCTGGCGGGGCCGATCCGCGTCATCGAGGGGGTTGGCGCGTACAGCCTGCTCCTCGCGCGAGCGTTCAACCTCCCGCGCGACCTCAGCCCGAAGCTCTACCTGCGCAACACGCTGACGCAGATGGTGCAGGTCGGCATCGACTCCATCCCCATCGTGGCGCTGGCGACGGCGTTCAGCGGCGGCGTGGTGGTGGTGCAGGCGATCTACCAGTTGGAGAACCCGCTCTTGCCCGCGACGCTCGTCGGCACGTTCGCGGAGCAGAGCATTCTACTGGAGCTCGGCACGCTCGTGACGGCCTTCGTCCTGTGCGGACGCGTCGGCGCGCGGATCGCGGCGGAGCTCGGCACGATGCGCGTCAAAGAGCAGATCGACGCGCTGGAGGCGTCGTGGTCCCGCGCGTGGTGGCGGGCATCCTGATGTTCCCGCTGCTCTACGTCGTGGCCTCCACGGTGGGCATGCTCTCCGGCCTGCTCGTCGCCGACGCCTCCCCCGCCCTCTCCGCCGGCCTGTTCTGGGAAGGCGCGCGGGAGTTTTTCAAGGTGTACGACGTGGTCTTCGGCCTCGTGAAGTCCCTCGTGTTCGGCTTCGCGATCACCAGCGTGGCCTGCTACACCGGCTACTACGCGAAGGGCGGCGCCGAGGGGGTGGGCGAGGCCACCACCCGGGCGGCCGTGCTCGGCTGCGTCTGCGTCCTCATCGCCGACTACGTCTGTGCCGCGCTCCTCCTCTAGCCCCGCGCCTCCCACCCCGCGCCCGCCGAGCGCCTCCGCCAGCGGACGGCTGGCGGTCTCTGTCTCCAGCCCGTCGCCCGCGCCCGGCCCTCACTCATGATCGAAGTCCGCGACCTGGAAAAGAGCTTCGGCGGCAAGCCCGTCCTCCGCGGGGTCTCGATGGAGATCCCCGAGGCCCTCATCGGGCGGAGCGGCTCCGGGAAAAGCGTCCTGCTGAAGCACCTCGTCGGGCTCTTGAAGCCAGACGCGGGGCGCGTGATTGTGGACGGCGCCCCGTTAGACGAGCTCTCGTACACGGACCTCCGCCGCGTCCGCCGCAAGTTCGGCGTCCTCTTCCAGGGCGGCGCCCTGTTCGACTCGATGTCGGCCATCGAGAACGTGGAGTTCCCCCTGCAGACGTTCACGGACCTAAACCGGCGCGAAGCCCGCCGCCGGGCGCTGGAATGCTTGGAGCTCGTGGAGCTCCCGGAGCTGGGGAAGAAGACGCCCGCCGAACTCTCCGGCGGCCAGCAGAAACGCGTCGCGCTGGCGCGGGCGATCGCCGTGGAGCCTGCGTACATCCTCTACGACGAGCCCACGAGCGGGCTGGACCCCGAGACCAGCCGCACCATCGACGACCTGATCGACCGGCTCGGGCGGGAGCTCGGCACCACGAGCGTCGTCGTCTCCCACGACATGCACTCCGTGCTCCGCATCGCGGACCACGTCGGGTTCCTCCACGAAGGCCGCCTCCACTGGCGCGGCACCGTGGACGAGATCCACCGCGCGACGGACGAGACCCTGCTCTCCTTCGTGCGCGCCAACGAATATCAGATCGGCCGCCCGGCCACCACTGCCTAGCCTCCGGCGCCCTCATGCGCAACGAGCTCAAAGTCGGCCTCGCCGTCCTCTTCGCCGCCGTCGTCCTGTACTTCGGCGTCCGCTTTCTCCAGGACCAACCGCTCTTCGGCGGGGGCTACCGCGTCGTCGCCGTGTTCGACGACGCGCAGGGGCTCTCCGAGGGCGCCTTCGTGCGCCTCAACGGCGTGACCGTCGGCAACGTCAGCGAGGTCGAGCTGAGCCCGGACGCCCGCGAGGTCTACGTCACGATGGACATCCGCGGCGGGATCGAGATCCCCCGCGGCGTCTCCATCGGCACGAGCGGGCTGAGCGCGCTCGGCGAGGTCAACGTGGAGCTCACGCCCCCGCCCGGTGCCGACGCCGGCCGGCCGCTCGTCGCCGGGGACACCGTCCGCGCGATCACCACGCCCGACCTCTTCGACCTGCTGGCGGGCGAGTCCACCGGCATCACCGCCCGCGCCGACTCCGCCCTCGTGCGGGCGCTGAGCGTGTTCACCTCGCTGGACCAGACCCTCGCCAACTCCGGCGACGATGTGACCGCCGTTCTCGCGCAGCTCCGGTTCCTCACCACCGCGGCTACCCAGACGCTCCTCGAAGAGCGCGAGCGGATCAGCGGCACGCTCGGTGCGCTGGAACGGGCCGCCCTCAGCGCCGAGTCGCTCACGAACGACTACGCCCTCCTCGGTCGCGAGCTGTCGGTGGACCTCACCGAGGACCTCCGCGCCACCACGCGCGACATCCGCCAGACCGTGGCCACCAACTCCGATTCCCTGGAGGCCACACCCTCGCAGACCTCTCGACGGTCTCCGGCGAGCTGGACACGACGCTCGCGCTCGTCAACAGCGACTCCTCCAGCCTCGGGCTCCTCCTCCGCGACCCGTCGCTCTACTACAACGCGAACGCCGCCGCCGCCAGCCTGCAGCAGCTCATGCAGGACATCCAGCGCGATCCGGGCCGCTACGCGAAGGAGTTGGAGCTCGTGGACATCTTCTAGCCGCCCGCTGGCGGTCCGCCTGAGCGGGCCGACGGTGCCCACCGCCTCCGCCAGCCGCCCCCACTATGCCCTCCCTCGACGACGCCCGCGCTCTCCTCCACGAGTGGACCAAAACGGACTCGCTCCGCCGCCACGCGGAGGCCGTGTCCGCGTCGATGGGCGAGGCGGCCCGGCGGATGGGCGGCGACGAGGAGACGTGGCGGATCGCCGGGCTGCTCCACGACATGGACTACGAGCGCCACCCGACTCCGGAGGAGCACCCGCGCGTGGGCGTGAAGGCGCTGGAGGCGGCAGGCTACCCGGAGGACATCCGGACCGCCATCCTCGGGCACGCGCTCCACACGGGCGTCCCGCGCGAGACGCCGATGGCAAAGGCCCTCTTCGCCGTGGACGAGTTGTCCGGCTTCGTGACAGCCGTCGCGCTCGTCCGGCCCACTCGGATGGACGGGATGAAGGTCCGCTCGGTCAAGAAGAAGCTGAAGGACCGCAAGTTCGCCGAGGCCGTCAGCCGCGAGGACATCCGCCAGGGCGCGGCGGAACTGGAGATGGAGGTGGACGAGTTGATTCAGCTCGTGATCGATGCGCTCACGCGTGAAGCCGATTCGGTCGGTCTCGCGTAGGAGGCCCGTCTCCCCTCCCCACTCGTGCCCGACGACCCCCGATCCCGCGCTACCCCCGTCCCCGGCATCTTCGGCCCCGATGAGGCCGAGCCTCGCGACGTCCCCCCCGGCGCTGATGCCCCTGCAGACCGCGGCGCACGTGCGACGCCCGACCCGTCGGTACCGGCTCCCGCACCAGAGCCCGACCCGGACGCCCCGCAAGACGCCGTCATCGTGGAGGAGTCCATCCGTCTCACCGA
>LWDU01044482.1_pt2 | contig 10667 bp, 3 predicted proteins | sample 727161 | NCBI WGS metagenome assembly LWDU01 (sample SAMN04566230, study PRJNA314399) | hydrothermal vent metagenome | isolation source: deep sea hydrothermal plume seawater | place: Mexico: Gulf of California, Guaymas Basin | collected 2004-07-11 | reverse complement strand
TCATTAGTTCATCCATAAGCCGGTTACTTAAATGTTTATTTCTATATTTTGAGCGAATGACAATCCACTCAAAATGAACAATATTAGTTTTTTCTGATTCTTTCCAATATACGCCTCCAACTAGTCGATCTTTCATGTCGAATATCAGCAGGAATTCATGATTTCCCTGAAATACAGGCTCAAGGTTTGATTTAATTAATAAGGAATGGAAACGGGCGATCTCCTTGGGGTGAAAAGGTGGCCGTATTCTATAACCATTGCCTTCATTATCTTCACACAACATAACCAGATCAATACGGCCACGTTCTCCTTCATCCATTGTTACTAGCTCAATAAAATCTGCAGCCGCCAGATGCTTAAACACCAGGTGAGTAAGAAAATGTTGTTCTTCATCGTTTACTTTTAAATTTTCATGGATGTGATGAAGTCTATTCTGTAAATCATCTTCGGTTACTTTTCTGGCGCGCAAATCGCGCAGTAATTCCCATAATAAATCCTTTAATTCCTGGCGTGAATCCTTCAAACAGGTCATAAGAAAAAACCTTACCCGAGTTTCAGGATATTCTAATAATAGGTCACCAAGGTTATAATCCTGGTACAATTCCTGCAATATAGTTGTCCGTGCTTGTAATGTTGCATTTTGGTTTAGATCAAGCCAGCGCTCGTATCGCAATGCGGCGAAAACCATTCGTTTGGTCAATACTCCATCATTATTCACTTCATAGACAAAATCATCAATTCGATCAATAGTTAGACCAAATTCCTTGGCTTTCCTGAGTTTAATCTTGTCTTTGTTTAACTCTTCTTTAAACTGTGCAATTATAGGTATTCCATATTTGACTTTTGCTACTTGCAATATCACCGAGAAAATTAATTCCCAATCAGCCATTCGTTTTAAACCGGGGTAATGATTTTCTGTGTCTTCAATAAATTCACCATAGATACTGAAAAGTAGATTTGCAATTCCCGTTGTATTTTTTCGATTAGAAATCGAAATCAATCTCGTTCCGGATGCGTAATCGTGTTCAGGAATAATCAAGTTTTTTGGAGAAGGATCACCAATTCTAACCTTTTTATCAGAACGCCACCAGAAATTGATGTAAGCAGCTGCACCACTCCATATAAAATGAAGCCAACGCATTTGCCAACGATCTGGAGCTAAATTTTCCTCAATTTCACTTCTATTTCGTTCGAGATATTGGTAGAGAGTTTCGCCGGGAATATATTCTTCGGTATATAGATTATATTCAGGCCAATAACCGCCAAATTCTTCAACAAAATTTTGTCCATGAATAGATGATCCCATTATTACCAGCCATTTAATCTCTTCTTCCATGAATCTTTTTTCATGTTCTTCATTTATATTGATGGCAAAGTTGTACGCTTCATCATCTTTGGTTTGAACCAAAATACGTAATACGCTTTTTCCATGGTTTTTCCCTAAAAAGGTAACCCATACACCATCCGGTTGAATATCGTCCAACTCTATTAAACGATGATCATAGAAAAGAAATATCGATTCTCTGATAACAGCTGTATTGGTTAGCGCTATTACTAACATTTCTCTTAGTTCAGGTTTTACTAGTTCATCAAATACAATTATATCTTTCCAAGTATACTCAGTACCATTTTTACGGTTGATGGCCAATTTTCGGTTCGGTCCGATCCAGGAACGAAAACCATTCACCAGGTTATATTGTGCCTTTTGAGCGTATGAAATGATTCTTTTTGGGCAATCTGAAATTTGCCACCAATATAATTCTGATCGTGCCCAGATATATTTTGTCGGATGTTGAATGCCATAGTTAGCAACAATCGGTAATAATATCTGGATAAACGAGAATTGCTCTTTTGTGATGCTATTAATATCCTTCCTGAATTGCCCAAGTTTCGACAAAATGGCCTCGAAATGATTGTCTTTTAATAATTCTATGTTTACTGTGAATCCATTATTTAATTTTTCTTCGTAATATTGCTGGTGAGCCCCAGATAACAATTCAAAAAATAGTTCTCCTGATAATTCTGGGAGCATTGCTTCCATAGCTTTCATTCGAAAAGATGGATTAGTAATATTTCTAAATTTTAATAAAATATTGAATGCAATTTGAGTGAGGTCACCATGATTAGATGCCAGTAAATAGTTATATGGAATAAATCCATTTAAATGTCCAGCATATAATTGTCTGGTTGCTTTATGCAGATCGCCAAGATCAGGAAAACTGACTGAATCTCCAATATCTTCCCTATCTTTATCAGTATTATCAATCATTGTTGGAAACTCCAGCTGCAGATTTTTTATTGTTTCATATTTTGTTATTCGAAATGCACTCTTGCCGATGAATTTTGCAAAAGAATTGTTGCCTAACCATAATTCTGGACTCAGGAGTAATTCCTGGAGATCAAGATTATCTTCTAGCGTATGATAAGTAAAATCACCAATTACCAGCCTGGAATTCCCCCACGATAACTTTAGACTGATCTTATTATTCTTAATGGATATTTTTGAACCATTCCATTTTACATCATTTCTGCTGACACCTTTTTCCCGTAAGAGCCAATTCGGGATATGGATCTGATAATTTTTGTATGATAAGGTGATATGATTTTTCTCATACATGGGATTAATAATCTCGCTGAAATTCTTTAAAATCTGTTTTCGTTTATATGTCCCCTTTTGTGTCAATTCGTCATCAGAATTAAAATCGCGTTTAATAATTGCATAATTGATCACGCGTTCAAATGGCGCGAGGAAACTATTCACCGATTGAACCAGAGAACTATAGTATTCACGAATTGTAACTAAGCTTGCATTGGAAATATCCATAGGCAGACTATCTGGCTCTGAATAAATAAGTAAAGTATTGAATTCTAAACCATCTCCAACAAGGAATGCTGATTTTATTCCATCAAAATCTTGAAACATATTTTCAATTTTCTGGGGTGAGATAGTTTGACCGCGACTATTTTTGTAAATTTCTTTTTTACGGTCAATTATATAATAATGATCATTTTTTTCGTTAAATATATCCCCAGTATGAAACCAACCATCAACTAGAGTAGAGCCGTTATTTTTCCCAAAATATGATGAAGATACGTAGGGCCCATTTATAAGTAATTCTCCGTCATCAGCTAAAGTGAGTTGTATTCCGGGTAATGGTACACCTACGGAATCAGGCTGGTATTCATCAATAGGTGTCATCGTAATACCACCAGTTGCTTCGGTCATACCATAGCCACTTAAAAGGTTGATTCCGTTACTCTGAAAAAAACGAAATACATCAGGGTCCAAATATCCAGCAGCTGAAAGTCCATATTTTAAGTTTTCGCCCGTTATTTTGTTTACGATATTTTTTATTTCTTGGTCTTTTCCATCATTAACGGGTTTGATTGAATCTGTGTGTTCCATTAATTGGATCCATCTTTTCGGTACACTGATAAAAATAGAAGGTTTAATTAGACAAAAGTCCTTTAATAGTGATTTAAAATATGGAGATTCAGCGAATGTATAGGTTGCGCCCCAAAAAATAGACCCCAATAATTCAAAGTATCTGCCAAATGTATGGTACAATGGTAGAAAGCAAAGGAATATATCGTCGCATGAAAAATCGGGAAGTGCCAAAGCACGGGCAAAACGTTTGGTAATTATATTTTCTTGGGTGAAAACAATTCCTTTTGGTTCATCAGTTGTACCAGAGGTATACATTACTGTGGCAAGATCATGCATAGAGCACTGGTTGATACGATTTAGCACATTTATATCTTCAGAATCAACTGCTTGTGAAATGAAACTTTCCCAGGGTTTGGCAAAGATAATTGCTTCTGCAGGGTCATCCAGGTGATATATATCCAACGATTTTTGTTCAACCTTTGATTCTCTCAAAATAATTTGCACCGATGGTCCACCAATAAATAATTGTGTAATGGTTGAATTATCAATAATGAATGCCAGATGATCTGGAGTAGTCGTAACTGGAATCGGTACTATCGTTATATGAAATGAAAGGCAAGCTAAGTCTAGCAGCGCACCACGAATCGAATTCTCTGTAAATATGCCAATCGTGATATTATTATCTGATATTGATTCAATAGCGCAAAGCGCTTGACCAATTTGAATAATTTGGTCCCATATTTCCTGGTAAGTGAACTTGCGAATTTGATTTCCATCAATTTCCTGGAAACATGTTTTATCCCCATAATATCGTGCTCGTTGATTGATCAAATGGCCGACTGTTAATTTAGATTCAAGTATTAATTCGTGAATTATCTCGAACCATTCTTCAATTTTATTTGCTTCAGAAATAGTTTTATTTACGATCGATAAATGCCCTAATTCTAGAAAATCGTGTAGTTCCTTCTGATTAGGGTTTGAATCTTTTATCTGACGCGCTTTTGCAAAAAGATCATTGGCTTTAGGTTGAGTATCAAATAGGCTTTCAGGGTATTGAGAATGTGTTGATTGGGGGTTATTCATCTAGTGTATAATACTATGTTTTTTAAATTAAAAAAAAAGGCCTTCTAATTGAAGGCCCTTTTGAAATAATACAAGATTACTAAAGCCCGATCAAAAATGTTAGTCTATTGACTAGCCCTAAGACACCCATATCAGATACAGAATAATCTACACTAAAGTTGTAAGGGATAAAGGGAAACATTGCTGATGAAAGGCCAAAACCGAAGGCTGTTTTACTAGTATATCCATGAGCATTGTCTTTATCAAGCATATCAAGTAGGTCACCAGATTCGATACTGTCATCTTCATCATCACTAAACTGAATAAATTTACTTTCTATTCCAGCCCGCAGATAAAGTCCACCCATTACTTTGACTTCAACGCCTCCAGCATAATATGGATTATAATCTCTCGGGTCGTAATAGTCGATACTAACAGTGGCTTCAAGTGCATCATTTTTCACAAGCGCATTTGGACCAACAGGTGTAATTGCGAACCCAGCACGAAAAGCCATGGGTAAGGCCCATTCTTCCGTTTGTAATTGTGCGATTACATCCGGGTTAGCTTCTTGATCTGCATAGGGGTCCGTATCAATTTTTAAATCTGTACCCTTAAGCTGTAGTTTAGTTCCAAAATTTGTTATAGCCATTCCAATCGTTAACCCAGAAAATCCTGTGTGGTATTGCGAACCCACATCGAAACCAAAAGCGGTGGCACTGGAAAAGGAAATAGTTTCTCGAATTATTTTCCCATGTACACCAACTGTGAATCGATCCGAAATTTTTCGGCCGAATCCTAACCCCAGGGCCACATCAGAAGCACGGAAAACGACTTCGCTATCCTGGTCAAACTCAGTAGTCTTGTTCATTTCTCCCATATCCAAGTTATTCAGACTTATACCGATATTGCCGACTGTACCCACAGGTATAACCAGGCCAAAATAACTGTGTTTCATATCGGCGATCCAATTGTATTGGGTTAGTAAAATCTGTATATCCGTGGCATGGGCAATGCCAGCAGGATTCCAGTGCAGGGCAGATGCATCGGTTACGCTAGCTGTGAAGGCACCACCAAGTGCCATGGCTCTGCTGCCTACGCCAATCTTTAAAAAATTGGCAGCGGATGTACCCGCATTATCAAACTGTGCAAAAACACTGCAGTTTAAAGAAATAATAGCTATGATTATGTTTTTCTTCATTTTATCACCGCAAGCTTTCCTGTGAATTCCTGATCGTTTGAAATAACGTGGAAAACGTATACTCCAAACGATACTTCCTGGTTATTATATGTACGTAAGTCCCAGGCTTCAATACTGGGACCTCTGTAACCTGGACTATTCACATCATGTTTTATTACTTGTACCAATTCTCCAGCTGTATTGAAAATTCGAATTAAGCATTGTTCCGGTAGGCCCATGAATTGAACCTCCCGTATGAATGCAATATGCTCGTAAACAGACGTAGCATTATATGGATTTGGAACGACAACTATTTCATTTAAACCCCCTTCAGTAACGGTATAATCATCAGCTTCGGTTGTTATGTTATAGACATCCCCAGGTAAAAGAGGATTTCGAAAATATACATTAAATATATCTCCAGGCTGAAAAAGAGTTTCATTCTTGTTGAATTGGAACATCCATCCAATATTGGCATTGGTATAGTAATCTGCCATGCCAACGCCTGTGTAATCTTCATACACAGGCATTACAAAGAAGTTTTTGGTGAATTTGTAATGGCTTGGATTTTCAGTGTCCTCTTCGTAGATAGGCTTTGATCCAGCTGCCATATAAATAACAGCATTTATTTGTACGTTATCTTCAACGGACCAGACTTCAAAGGGTATATCTATTGTCTCTATGACACTTAGAGTTGCATTGAAATAGGTAGCAATAGAACCATCATTTGTAAATCTGAACTCAATATCCTTTTGCAGTAAATCACTATCAGGCCTGTCTGACGGTTGAGGATCTAACGGTGTATTTTCAACGAATCCAGCCCATGTACCATCATTGGAATTTGAATTAATGCCACTGAATAAAATAGCGCCTGCTGTGTCCGAATTAACAGTTTGCTTTGCTGAATCAAAACTAGTGACTGACCACGATCCTAAGGAAAATACAGGAATAAAACCATCCACGACATATTTTACAGTGTCACCTGTCGATGTATTAACCATGTTCCAGAAATTTACCGTTGCAGTATCACCAAATATTGTTTGATTAAAGGTTGCTTCATAACTATAACCTTTACTTTTAAAATCTTGGGGCGATAATGAATCACCAAGGAAATCAAGGGTAAAGGCGTCAGCCGGGATCAAATTCATTACAGCGTCAGATTCTCCTGAAGTATGTGTTGCTGTTTCAGGTACTGATCCTCCGACGTAGCCGGCTGCTTTACTTTGCGCAACGATTGCTATCGTATTATCAACATCACTGTAGAATGCATTCTTTGCTTTGGGGTTCTCCATTGGATCTACAGGCGCCCCCGCCCAATCATCAACACCATCATAAGCTGATACAGCGTACCAGTACTCGTACCCATTTATAATATTATTATCAACAAAAGAATACTTCAAACCAGTATTTGAACCAAGATTATAATAGATACGCGGATCAGTCATTGCATGTGCACCACCAACATTATCGTCATAGTCATAAATAGCTAATGGTTTGAAAAAATCAGTGGGGTCACCATTTACATCAGTAATAACAGTACCCCAGGTATTTCCCCTGTCCGTACTCCTATATACGCGGTATCCCTGGAAGGCATTCTTACCGGTAACTGGGTCCAATGAAAATTCACTGCGATCATCCCACATAAGAACAACTTTACTCTCATCTACAGCTGCTTGTACAACTGGCTGGTCAGGCGGTTTAGGGGTAGCGCAGTTATTATTATAAAGTGATTGAAATAATTTAGCGTTTCGAGTTAGATCAGTTTCATTGATGCCAACAAAATCGGCAAAGGTAAATATTACCTGTTCACCTGGCGCCACATCCATAGGTCCGCCAGCGATTACCCAAGTAATGTCTGGCCCATAACTGTATGGTTTTTGGAAGCTATCGTATTCATATGGTTCGGTATGGTGCGGAGTCTGGATACCATGGGTCATTTGCTCATTGTAAGCTTGGGCATCGCTTTGGGCATCCATGCTATATTCAAATGTGTAGAAAGTACTTACGCCATATGTCGAATCAGTGCCATCACTATTAAATTTTGTAAGGTCAAGGAATTTTGCGCCAACCCAGCCTACACCCGATGTAAGATAACCTTCAACGGCATCATCTCGATCATATACAATAGCGAAATTCTCAAGCAGATGAGCGTCAGACGTATCCACCAATTTTTCTGCTATATGAGGATCGTTCTCTGTGATCAATAGCGCCATATCATCGGTCCATTCAGCACCGCCCTGTTCCGGTGCGTCTGGATCTCCTGCAATACCCATATAGAGGTCTTTCAGTGTATCTTTACCAACATTGGTCATTTTTTGAATGAAGATCAGGCCATCATTTCCAAAGGTACTCGAATAGTTCAGTACCCAGACATCAAATCGTACATTCAATGGCCCGACACCTTGGTTGCTGTCAAATGTATTTCCTTCCTGAGGATCATTATCCGTTACTACAAAGTAGGCTTCACGATCCGCCTGAACTCCCAATCCGCATGGTGCGTCAGGAAAACCATCCGGCCCAAGCTCTGGCTCAATGCCTGGGAAATACAACGTATCAGAGCTGCCATCAGCATTATAAACAACTGACTTAAAAGTACCGGTGGGATCTTTTTCCCGTGCCCATAAAGCAGGCCATGATTCAGGTACATCACTAAATGCAATACCAATATTTGCATCTGTATCTGCATAACCGGCATCATAACCGGGTAGAGGTTCAAATTCTTCTTCATGATCGCGTACACTACCTCGGACGCCAACCGATACGGATGGTAAGCCATCGATTAAGGCACCGACCATGGGTGATTGAGTCCAGTAATAAGTGCAGCAGCCTGTTTTTGCCATACTGCCAGCCGGGAATTCATGATTCAGTCCCCAGCGATCGTAACCATAAATTGCTGCGTTAGACATCCGCAAGACCATGTTGCCCTTATCTAGTACAGATAGTTTACGGTCTGCGTAGCCCATAGATCTATTTAGGCGTTCCGGCATTCTGCCTTTTGCTGGGGCTACGTAATAATCGTAGTAATCAGCTTTTGTAATATTGGGAATCTCCTCTGAATTAATAACAGAACAAAAAACTAAAGTAATAAATGTAATCAGTTTTATCTTATTCATAATTAGAGTCTCACCGTAATGCCAAGTTCAATATGTCTTGGTGCTTTCCAATAATAGGGACGATACATCCACATGGGAGATGTATTTGGATTGGTTGATTCTGTTGGTGTACCTGTATCAGTAAAAACATTATTAACATTTGAATTATCTAGTACATTGTCTATATCAGCGTAAAGCCTGAGGTTAGCTAATTTTAGTGGGAGATCATAATAGGCCCGCATATTTACTATTGCAGTACTCGGCATTCTTGCCGAGTACGGTTCATCAATCGGGCGACCCCTGGCATCTGTAGGAGTATATGGTAACCCACTACCATAGTTACCGATAATATTCACACCAAAACCTTTCGGGTGTCTGTAATCAACACCATAGTTTAATACATGAGTTTGATCCCAGGACATATTGAAGGTGCGATTATAATCATGCCAACCATAAACCGAGGCCAAATAAGCTACATCCCAATGGAAATATTCATTTGGTGCACTGCCTTCCGCCCTGGAAAGCGTGTAGTTCAAATACCAGGCTAAATTATTCTTAAAACTCTGCCGCAGTTCCAGTTCAAATCCACGACTATTCGCATAATCATGGTTTTCGTAAAGAGCGTACTGGGAAGGGTTTGCATCATATATTGTTGACGAAATTAAATCGTAAATATCTTTATAATAAACTGTAAGACTAAGTAGGTAAGTTTCTGCAAGATGAGCACGGAAACCAAATTCATACTGTACAGTCCGCTCGGGCTTTACATTTGGACTACCAATTGTTGGTATATAAAAATCAGCCGTGTTAACAGGGAAAGGGGCATAAGTATTCCCAAAATCAAAGTTATCAATATTAATTCCAGTCAAGCCTGGAGCAAGTCCACCACTTCCGTTTGTATTAGTAAAGTTATATGAGTTAGATAAATCAGGATAGTCGAAGAAGTGTCCGTAACTCGCGTGAAAGGCAATATTATCTGTAATAGGATAACCAAAACCTATCCGGGGACTCCATTTTTTCTTTTGGCTGGCCCATTTTGCAGCTTCAAAAAGGTAATTACCATCACTATCGAGTTTTGGGCTTTCATCATCATCAAGCACTGCGTAACCCCAATCAGCATCTTCCATCTGTTCTGGCGTAAGTTGACTTAGATCGGATGGTTCATAGGATTGACCACCATATTCATACAGCAATTTTCTACTGGGATCAGGATAGCGTGAATTGGGGTTAAGAGCATCATAACGCAGGCCTACATTAATGACGAATTCTTTGTATTCCATTTTGTCCTGGATATAAAAAGATGATTCTTCAGGGTTGAATGCATACATTATCCAGCTAGCATCGGAAGAATTACCAAAGGGACCACCGCCAATTGCTCCTCCCGAGAAATTTGAAATCTTATGGTTTTTCTTGTCAAATCCTGTTTTGATCTGGTGGGCATCGTTCAACTGCCAGGTTAGTTCGGCACCATATTCGCTATAACTTGTACCATACCACTGATAATCATGATATGTTGAATATCCATTTCGAATTGTGTCACCATAAAAGTTTACAACAGGGTAGCTACCGTAGAATTCATAGTTTGATGTACCATCATAAGCGTCACCTTCTCTTAATCTAGGGTCCACACCTACACTATATTCTCCATTACCATCTACATCTTCATAAAGTTCTTGATCTGGAATACCATCACCATTGTCATCAAGAATAATTGTCCAGCTACCATCGCCATCCCAATCATTATAATATTCACCTTCATCCCAGGTGCCATTGCCATTACTATCCTTCCAGTATTCCGCGGCACCAAATGGGCTGTATTGCCCATCACCATTATAATCGGCATATGGTTCAGCATAATAGCTTAGCCAATTCATATTTTCTCCAGCGGTAACAGTTCCAGGAATATAATCAGCCCAAGCACTTGGAATTGCTACCTCTTTGCCCCAGA
>LWDU01044150.1_pt1 | contig 10669 bp, 10 predicted proteins | sample 727161 | NCBI WGS metagenome assembly LWDU01 (sample SAMN04566230, study PRJNA314399) | hydrothermal vent metagenome | isolation source: deep sea hydrothermal plume seawater | place: Mexico: Gulf of California, Guaymas Basin | collected 2004-07-11 | reverse complement strand
TAATTTGACACCAGAGCATTTGGATTTTCATGGTGATATGGAAAAATATTTCAAATCCAAGTTGCAATTATTTCAAAGTTTATCAAAGACCAATACTGCTATAATTAATCTGGATGATCCCTATGCTCAGAGAATTTGCTCCGCAACTGCTGCAAAAATTATTACCTTTGGTATGAATAAGAAAGCCAATCTCCATCCTGTACATACTGAATTTACTTTTCATGGTATAAAAGCAGAGTTGGAATTTGAGAAAAAAACAATTCTAATTAACACAACACTCATTGGGGAATATAATTTATCAAATATCATGGCTGGTGTTGCGGTGGGCATTAGCATGGGTATTTCTACCAATCAGATTGAAAAGGCTATAAAAAGTATGCCCCCAATTCCCGGCAGAATGGAACATATCTCCTGCAAATGTCCGGGAAAAGTATTTATTGATTATGCCCATTCGCCCGACGCCTATGAAAAATTGTTTTCAAACCTTGTAAACCTTACTGAAAATAAATTAAATATATATACCATATTTGGTTGCGGGGGTAATCGGGATACTGGAAAACGATCTGAGATGGCAAACATTTCAGAAAAGTATGCTGCATTTAGTTATGTAACCATGGATAATCCCCGGGACGAATTATTGGAGAAAATTAATGCTGATATTATTCAGGGATTTTCAAGTGATAGATACATAGTTATTCCAGATAGAAAAGAAGCCATTACAACCGCTTTAAAGCAAATGGATGAAAATTCCATTTTATTGGTGCTTGGCAAGGGGCGAGAAAATTACCAAAAAAATGGCTTGGAGAAAATACCCCATAGTGATATTAAAATTATTAAGGAATATTCGATTGCGGGTTGAAATAAAAAATAAATCCAATTTTAAGCTCGCACTTAATTCAATTCTTCCAGATTTGAACATTTCTGAAATTTCCGGAATTACAATTGACTCTCGCATGGTAAAGCCGGGAGATATTTTTCTGGCTTTCAAGGGAGAATTTACGGATGGTCATAAATATATTGGACAAGCTGAAAAAGCCGGAGCATCTCTGATAATTGTTGAAAATAATATCGAGACATCCCTTTCTGTCATTCAGGTGAAATCTACTCGCAATTTCTTAAACGATTTGGCTGCTTCATATCGAAAATATATCACCTGCCCTATTATTGGCATTACCGGATCAAACGGAAAAACTACAACCAAAGATTTATTGACACATGTGCTTTCAGCCAGCATGGATACAATGTCCACCATTGGAAATTTTAACAGCACTATAGGCGTGCCTCTCTCTTTATTTGAATGTAGTGGAAATGAAGATATTGCCATTATTGAAATGGGTGCCAGCATACCTGGTGAAATAGAATATATTTGCAATATCGTTCAGCCAAACATGGGGATCATCACAAATATTTTTGAAGCCCATTTGGAGCGCTTTGGAGATATTAATGAGGTTGCAATAACAAAATCAGCGTTGTTTTCTTCTCTTTCAAAAAATGGTGTGGCATTCATAAATATGGATGATCCTTTCATTTCCAAAATGTCCATTCCCTGTAAGGGATTGGAATACTCCTTTACTAAATCTTCTGATTTTCAGGGCAGTTGGTCCTCAGATAAAAAGACTCTTACCATCAATAATATTGCTATCAATATATCAACAGCGTCAGAAACAATGGGTATGAATGCTCTGGCAGTATTTTCCATAGCCTCTCATTTAGGAATGGCTGATTATGTTATAAAAACTCAAATTGAATCCTTTCAACTTCCGCCAGGGCGGGGAAATTTTTTGAAATTTCAAGATATCATAGTTATAAATGATAGTTACAATGCCAATCTTGAATCTGCTCGCAGCGGAATAAATAACCTCACTTCTCTTTCTGAAGGAAAAAGAAAAATTGCAGTCATAGGTGATATGCTGGAATTGGGTGAATTGGAAAAGGTTCATCATCAAACATTAGGAAAATATCTATCAGAAAAAAAAGTGGATGCTGTTTTTGCCTTTGGCGATTTAACCCAGCATACTATTAAGGCAATGAATGGCGCTGCAATGTTTCATCAATTTTATAATGACAAAGCTGATCTTTTAACTGACTTAAAAGCATTTATTTCAAAAGGTGATATTATTTATGTGAAAGGATCCAGGGGAATGAAAATGGAAGATGTAATTAAAGGGTTACAAAACTAATGTTTTATCATTTACTCTATCCCCTACGAGAATTTTTCTTTGGATTCAATGTATTTGGATATATTTCATTCCGTGCAGTTGGTGCCGCACTCACTGCACTCATTATCAGTTTTCTCTTCGGGCCTAAAATCATCCGCACACTCCAGTCTCGCCAAATTGGTGAGACTATACGATTAGATGGGCCTGAATCTCACCTCAAAAAAGAGGGTACTCCAACCATGGGAGGGATAATTGTTTTATTGGCAGTTATCCTTCCCACTTTCCTATGGGCAAAAGTGGGTGACAAACATATTTTACTTATCCTATTGGCAACGATTTGGATGGGGTTAATTGGATTCTTAGACGATTATTTAAAAGTAATTAAAAAGTACCCCCGGGGATTAATTGCCCGCTATAAAATGGCTGGACAAATTAGCTTGGGTTTAATTGTTGGGCTCATTTTAATCTACTACCCTGATTCTTCTCAATTTGCAACTTCAATATCAATTCCATTTGTTGCAAATGGCACCATTGATATTGGATGGTTTTATATTCCTCTGGTAATTTTGGTTATTACAGGTACCTCTAATGCGGTAAATCTAACCGATGGCTTAGACGGTTTGGCAACTGGACTGGTAGCCATTGCAACACTTGTATTTGGCGCTATTGCCTATGCTTCCGGTCGATTGGATTACAGTGATTATCTCAACATCATCTACCTCCCAGGCACTGGAGAATTATTTATCTTCTGCCTCGCTCTTATTGGTGCTTGTATCGGATTTTTATGGTTCAACGCAAATCCTGCAAAAATATTTTTAGGAGATACGGGTTCATTGGCAATTGGCGCTGCCCTTGGAACATTGGCAGTATTATTAAAAAAGGAAATTCTGCTCTTTATGATTGGCGGTGTGTTTGTAGCTGAATCTGTATCTGTAATTATACAGGTGTATTATTTCCGTTATACGAAGAAAAAGTATGGAGAAGGCAAACGTATTTTCCGCATGGCTCCCTTGCACCATCATTTTGAATTATTGGGCTGGCCGGAAAATCATGTGGTGGTTCGATTTTGGATTATTGGCATTCTTTTGGCACTCATTTCACTTACAACTTTTAAAATACAATGATTGACCTAAATAATATTTCTAAAATTAATTGGGCAAATACACGGATTAGTATTCTGGGTGCTGGAAAAAGTGGTATTGCAGCCGCTGCGCTGGGCACTCATATCGGAGCCCAAATATTTATAAGTGAAGATAGTGATTCACCCGAAATTATAGAAAATATTGGTGAATTAAAATATGAAGTGGGTGGTCATAGTAACTCAGTTTTAGATGCAGATATTCTGGTAAAAAGTCCTGGGATACCCAATGATGTACCCATTATTAAGGAATGCGAAAATCAAAATATTCCCATTGTAAGTGAGATAGAATTTGCATCATGGTTTACAACTTCTCCCATTTTAGCTCTTACAGGATCAAACGGAAAAACTACTACAGTAAATCTATTACATGAAATGTGTATCAGCGATGGGAGAACATCCCTGCTTGGTGGGAATGTGGGTATGCCTTTTTCAGAAAATGTACTTTGGGAGCTCACCTCAAATATTGAAAATTCTGTTCATGTACTTGAACTGAGCAGTTTTCAATTGGAACATATTAATACATTTTCACCCCTGATTGCTGGGATCCTGAATATAAGTCCAGACCATTTAGATAGATATGCAGATATTAACGCTTATGCAGCCGAAAAATTAAAATTAGCAACTCATATAGATAAAACCGGATGGCTGGTATTTAATGCAGATGATCCCATCTTAGCTAAATCACTAAAGGATACCACTCGATCAATAGTATTTTCTCTAAAACAAAATGAAAAGTGTCATTTTAAATTAAATGCAACGAAAGTATATTCCGGTGAGGTTGATGATCCTGATATTTTATTCAATTTTGAAGATACCAAATTAAAAGGTTTTCATAATTTGCAGAATATCCTGGCCGCAGCAACAATGGCACATTCTTTTGGTATTTCACGAGAAGCGATTCATAACTCAATTATTAATTTCACACCTATACCCCATAGATTGGAATGGGTTGGTAGCATCCAAAATGTGGATTTTTTTAACGATTCAAAGGCTACAAATATTGCTGCGGCAATTGCTGCCATTGAAAGCTTTGATGATAATCTAATCCTTATTTTGGGTGGAAAGGACAAAGGTTCTACAGATTTTACTCAGCTCATTCCTACAATGAAAAATCGTGTAAAATCTATTATTGTTTATGGAGACGCTGGCAGAGAAATTAAAAATCAACTTAATGAAATTTTTCCACTTACCTATTGTGATGATTTTGAGGACGCTCTCCTAACAGCAAATAATAATTCTAATGCCGGTGATACAATTCTTCTATCTCCAGCCTGTGCCAGTTTTGACCAATTTTCTAATTATGAAGAACGGGGAAATAAATTTGTAGAAATTTTCACCAAATTGGAGCTTGGAAATTGAATATTCGCTCCTATCCAAATGATTATCTAATCTTAGGTACAATTTTATTGCTTTCAGGATTCGGGATTGTAATGATGTATAGTGCCAGTAGCATCTTTGCTATGAATGAATATAAAAATTATATGCATTTTTTTCTTCGCCAAACCAAATGGCTCATAATTGGTACTTTTTTTATGTTTTCATTAAGTCAAATGAATTATCGGATTTTGAAAGAATTAGCCTATGCACTAATCATTTTATCTTGGGTTTTCTTGATATTGGGATATTTCTTCAAGGGCAATAACCCGGCATCCCGTTGGTTAGTTCTGGGAGGACATAGTTGGATGACTACCTCTGACTTTGCTCGGGTAAGCCTCATCATATTTACTGCTTATTTTGTGGATAAAAATAAAAAATATCTGAAAGACTGGAAATTTCTGTTGCTCCGATTCACTCCAATTCTGGGGATATCCCACCATGATTATTGCTGCCATTATAATGGTAATGCTGTTTATTGCCGGAACAGATTGGCGTTATCTCACAGGTTTATCAATTGCGGGAGTTATTGCGCTCATCTTAAAAATAATGAATACTCCCCATGCCATAGATCGATTCGTAAATTGGAATGATAAGCAGAAAGAGCAGTCGCTAAATGCACTGGGAACCGGCGGAATTTTTGGTAATGGACTGGGCGACAGCATTATAAAAAATGGCTACCTCCCGGAAGCACATACCGATTTCATTCTCCCTATTGTAGGTGAAGAACTGGGATTTATCGGAATCTTTATTTTATTTTTTCTGTTTTGGTTTCTCTTTATAAAAGGGCTCACTGTGGTGAGGGAAGCGCCTGATTTGTTCAGCATGTTTTTATCTTTCGGAATTCTTATTTCTGTAATGATTTATTTTTTGGTAAATGCAGCTTACGTGGTGGGCTTTGCACCTACTACTGGTCTTCCCATGCCCTTTATCTCTTATGGGGGTTCACATACCATATTTACCTTTATCTCCATGGGGATACTGCTCAATATTGCCCGAAAAGGAAGATCCGCAACCAATAGCTATTATCGAGGATTTTCGTATGAGTAAAAATCTCCGTATGGTGGTTACTGGCGGTGGTACTGGTGGGCATTTCTTTCCGGCAATGGCAATAAGAGATGAGCTACAGCAAAAAGGAGTGGAAGTAAAGTATATTGGGTCACGATTCGGTGTAGAGGCATCTCGATTTTCAAATAATAGTGAGAATGGATTACTGTTGAACATTCGTGGAATTCAACGGCAATTGAATTCGAATTCTATAGTGAAAAATATTCTTTTCCCATTTAGATTTTTGCAGTCCTATTATCAATCATGGAAATTACTCAATGACTTCAAGCCGCATGTGGTAATTGGAACAGGTGGGTATTCTTCGGGACTGCCATTACTAGTTGCTATTCATAAAGGGATCAAGACAGTTATTCAAGAGCAGAATTCTTTTCCGGGAATGACCACTCGACTTTTGGCTTCCCGGGTTGATGCTATCTGCATTGCTTACAATGATGCGGCAGTTCATTTGAAAAAAAAAATCCAATTTTCACCGGAAATCCTGTTCGGAAGGATATTCAAATAATGGATAAAGCTCAGGCAAAACAAAAATTTAACTGCAATGTATCCCTGCCAGTATTAGCCGTTTTAGGTGGGAGCCAAGGGTCAGTTCCATTAAACCGTCATTTTCAAAAAGAATGTAAAAAATATACCCAATCCGGAATTCAAATACTCTGGCAATGTGGCAAAAATGATTATGAACGACTACAGAATTCAGTAGATGAAACAGATGTGCATTTAATTCCATTTTCAGATGAGATGGGAGCTTTATACTCTGCCGCGGACTTAATCGTATCTCGTGCAGGCGCATTGGCATTATCAGAAATGGCTCTTATGGGTAAAGCAATGGTACTGGTTCCCTTTCCTCATTCAGCAGGTGATCATCAATTTAAAAATGCCAAAGTATTTTCTAACTCTGGTGCTGCTATTGTCTTGCATCAGTCCAAATTGCAAACTGGTGAATTGGAAACGACCGTTTTAGAATTATTTAAGCAACCAGAAAGAATTCAGGAAATGGAAAAAAAGTCTATTCAAATGGCAGCTCCGGAAGCTACTGAAAACATTGTATCAACTATTATGGAAATCGCAATCAGCTGATGTTTGGCAAAACAAATCATATTCATTTTGTGGGAATTGGCGGAATTGGTATGAGCGGAATGGCTGAACTCCTACACAAACTTGGCTTCACCATTAGCGGGTCAGATAATAATAGCTCTGAACGAACCGAAAATTTACAATCTTTGGGATTAAAAATATCTGAAGGCCATTTTGGAGAAAATGTAAATGGTGCTGATGTAGTTGTGTACTCTTCAGCGGTTCAACTGAGTAATCCTGAAATAACGGCCGCTGAAAGTAAACAGGTGCCGGTAATTCGCCGAGCAGAAATGCTGGCTGAACTTTTGAAAGTAAAGCCTACCAGTATCGCCATCGCTGGTACCCATGGAAAAACTACAACTTGTTCCATGTTGGGTGAAATATTAACTGCAGCAGACCTCAACCCCACCATGGTAATCGGAGGGATTGTAAATAAATTCAAGAGTAACACCATTTCCGGGAGCGGTGATGTCATAGTGGTTGAGGCTGATGAATTTGACCGAAGTTTTCTCACTCTACAGCCAACCATGGGACTCATCACGAATTTAGATTTAGAACATTTAGACTGTTATGAAAATTTGGAAGACCTGCAAATGGCATTCACCCAATTTGCAAATGCCGTTCCCTTTTATGGAAGGGTAGGAGTATGTATTGATAATCAAAATGCCGCTTCTATAATCCCCAATATTAAACGACCAATAGTGACATTTGGGCTGCATAAGGATGCTGAAATTCAGGCCTCCAATTTACAATTTGAAAATAATCACTCAACTTTCACCCTATCCATTCACGGTGAGACACAGGGAGAATTAACGGTTCATGTTCCCGGTGAACATAATGTAAAAAATGCCTTGGGTGCTGCCGTTTTGGCGTTGGAATTGGATACTCCCTTTGATAAAATTCAGAGAGGATTAGACCAATATACAGGGGTACGCCGGAGATTCGAAATAAAATATACTACCAGTACAAATATTATGATTGTAGATGATTATGCCCATCATCCAACGGAAGTATCAGCCACTTTAAAAGCAGCCAAAACGGGTTGGAGTAACCGCGTAATAGCAATTTTCCAACCTCACTTATATACCAGAACCCGAGATTTCTACCACGGTTTTGCCGAGGCATTTTTGCAGGCAGATATACTTATTGTGACAGATATATATGAAGCGAGAGAAAAACCTATCCTCGGCATTACAGCTCAAATTATTTCAGATGAAGCCGATCGGCTTGGACATAAGCATGTTGAGTTTATACCAGATCAAACCAATATTCCTGCTCGATTAAAAGAAATTACTCAAGCAGATGATATGATTATAACTATGGGCGCTGGAAATATATGGCGACAATGCAAAGGGATTTATGAGGCAATCCAAAATTGAACCAAAAACAGAGGCAAGACATTCGTAAAATGCTCACATCTGCAATGACATTTGATGAGCCTTTAGCCAAGCATACCACTTTCGGTATTGGGGGTCCTGCTGCCTGCATGGTATTGCCAGATACTCGGGAAGAATTATCTACGCTGCTGAATTATGCCTATCAGAAAAAAATATCTGTCATCTTCATTGGTTCCGGTTCCAATATTCTGGTGTGGGATAAGGGTTTCGATGGCATAGTAATCTCCCTGAAAAAAACTTTCAAGAATCTCAACATTAAACAAAATTCACAAATTATTGTTGAATCTGGGGTCATGCTGGGAACCATGGTAAAACAAGCCATGGCTGCACAAATAGGCGGATTGGAAAGTCTAATTGGTGTACCAGGAACAGTCGGTGGTGCACTCATTATGAATGCCGGCGCATTTGGAAGTGAAATTTCAAAATATTTTGAAGAAGCAAAAACCATGACCATAGAAGGTGATATAAAATCTTACAAGAAAGGTGAAATAGAATTTTCATACCGTCATTCAACCTTTCCAAAAAATGAAATACTGTTAGAAGCGACCTTCAATTGTAAAAGGGGAAAACCTGCTGATATTTTGAAAGATAGGAAAGTAGCATCAGATGGAAGAAAATCTAATCAGCCTTTAAAATTTAGGTCGGCTGGAAGTATCTTTAAAAATCCATCAGACGCTTTAGCTGCTGGATATCTGATTGACAAAGCTGGATTAAAAGGCACTGAACGAGGCGGTGCTGCCATTTCTGAAAAACACGCCAACTTTATCGTGAATATGGGTGCAGCAACAGCAACAGACGTTTTATATCTAATAAAACTGGCTAAAAAATATGTGGCTAAAAAATTTCATATTAATCTGGAATTGGAAGTAAAACTAATTGGCTTTCCCAAATCCATGACTCAGGATATTTATTATGCGTAAAAAACAAAAATTAATTGCCACTATTTTGAAAATTATTTCAAGTATTGTTGGAATAATTTTATTGGGAATCCTTATTATAGGCTATTCCACCCATATTGGACTATTCAATACATTTTCAGTCAAAATAAAAGGCAACCAATTTGTTACGAATGCTCAAATTCAGAAACAGTTGCAACCATTTATAGAAGAAAACTATTTTTCTATTGACTTTGACGAAATGCAAAGTGCAATATCATCTCTGGATTATATTGAATGTGTACAGTTAAGCCGAATTCTTCCTAATACGGTGATGATTCAGGTGATTGAAAGAAAACCCATATTGCTCATTACTCTGGAAAATGAAAATTTCTTAATGGATAAAGCTGGTTTACTCCTACCTGCCCAAGTTAAAGCCATCAGCTTCTACCCCGTTCCCATAATTAATATTTCAGAGGATATGCATGATAAAACAGGATTAAATGACGATATTGCGGACGTATTCAATTATTTGTTAACAGATTATCCCCTATTTTATGACAATTTAAGTGAGGTCATTATTGGAGTTGAAAAGTGGACGTTTTACAGCGATAGCAAAACCCGCATATTTACAACTTCAGATAATCTACTTTCTCAGCTCAATATTTTGAAAGTTTTTGAACAGACAGTGTACCCCGGCAGACAACTAGATGACTATTCATACATTGATTTAAGAATTGCCGAACGGGTTGTCGTAAAAGAAAAATATCGAAAAGGATGAAATTGGAAGATAAACAAATAATCAGCGGAATTGATATTGGCACAACCAAAATTGCAGTGGTCATTGCTGAATGGGATAAATCTGATAATACGATCAATATTCTGGGAGTTGGCGAAGCCCCATCTAACGGTTTGAAAAAGGGCATTGTGGTGAATATGAATAAAACTGTGGATTCCCTCGCTCAAGCACTTTCTATGGCAGAACGTCAGGCAGATATTGAGGTTGATGGGGCATTTGTAGGCATAACTGGTGATCATATTCGCGGTATTAATTATTCAGGGGTCATTACTGTGAGCAAAGGCAGCAATCGTCAACCGGTAGGGCAAGAAATTACTCAGAGTGATGTACAGCGAGTATTGGACCATGCTCAATCCATAAATCTTTCTCCTGATAGACGCATACTGCATGTACTTTCCCGGGATTTTAAAGTGGATGACCGCAGTGGTATCAAAAATCCCCTAGGGCTGGCAGGACATCGTCTGGAAGCCAAAGTACATTTGGTAACCAGCGCTATAAATGTGGAAAAAGACCTGCAAACTTGCATGGAAAAAGCCGGCGTTGAGGTAATTGAGTTTGTGCTTGAGCCCTTGGCATCTGCTCATTCCGTGTTGGATGAAAATGAGCGAAAATTAGGAGTTATTCTGGTAGATATTGGCGGTGGTACTACAGATATTATTGTGTATCATGAAGGCGGTGTACTCCATGCAGGCACCGTGCCTCTGGGTGGAAGTAATATCACCTATGATATCGCCTACGGAGTACAAACTACTTTAGAACAGGCAGAACAACTGAAATGCCAGTAT
>LWDU01000819.1_pt1 | contig 10669 bp, 10 predicted proteins | sample 727161 | NCBI WGS metagenome assembly LWDU01 (sample SAMN04566230, study PRJNA314399) | hydrothermal vent metagenome | isolation source: deep sea hydrothermal plume seawater | place: Mexico: Gulf of California, Guaymas Basin | collected 2004-07-11 | reverse complement strand
TCTGGGCAACGGATTCAACACACTGGTGTGGATATCTCTCGAGCTCTTCGTTCACATCGACAATACCGGTGATGACTTCCAGGGCCGTTGGGCGAACGCGGAGTGAGCTCGCATGGTCAAGCTGCGCTCCTCACCCGAGGAGTTCCGCGTCGAGGAGATCGGCGGCCCAGAGGTTTCGGAGGGTGCGTTCACCCTGTATCGTTTCGACAAGCGTGGCCACGACACATTGGCTCTGCTTGCACGATTGTCCAATGAATTGGGCGTCAAGCGCAGCGACTGGGGCACAGCGGGTCTGAAGGATCGACATGCCGTCACCAACCAGCTCGTGACATTGCCTGTCGACCTCGGGGACCGCAGCGGAGAGGATTGGTCGCTTACCCGGCTCGGTCGGGTGCCTGAGAAGTTGAGGAGCGGCGACCATGATGGCAATCGGTTCACGCTGGTGATTCGTGATATCACGCGCGAGCAGGTCGAACTTCTGCCCGGCCGGCTCGACCAACTCGAGCGACACGGATTGCCGAATTGGTTCGATTCCCAGCGTTTCGGATCCGCAGTCCGCGGTGAGTTGCCAGGTGCATCGGTCATCGAGCGTGATTTTGAACGCGCGATGTACCTCTATCTGGCCGAACCCAGTCCTTCGGACCGTGCACCTGCGCGCCATGACAAGCGTCATCTGGCCGACATATGGCCAGAACTCGATCGGGTCGGAAGGCTTGCGCACAAACCGTTGATTCGCCCCGTGTCCGCATGGCGGCGGGCCGATGAGAATCCGTGGAAGGCCGCCTATTTCGCGATTCCTCGCAACCTGCGCGGGATGTGGTTGTCGGCCTGGCAATCTCGACGATGGAATGAGGCCCTCACCGATTTGCTCGAGCAGACCTTCGCATCCCACCTACTGCATCGGGTATCGCTGAACACTGGCGATGAGCTGTGCTATCCCCATGCACCACCCGGTAAACAGGGCACGGCCAAGCACTCCCTGATCGAGTCCATCACTTCAGACCTGAGCACGCTGCCAGATGTGCTCACGATGGAGACTCAGGACCTGTCGGATTGCGACGGCTTCCTCACTGCACACGATCGAACGATCCTAATCCAGCCTGCGGATCTGCAATGTTCCGAGCCCGAACAGGACGATCGCAACGGCAGTTCAAGGAATAAGCGTTGGAAGGTCACGCTCGCGTTTGACTTGCCGCCGGGAGCCTATGCGACCAATGTGGTCAAGCGGCTGTTCCACTGAATCCTAGGCTCACAGTCGGCCATTGTCGCGCAGCCAGCCCTCGCCATAGTGGGTCCACTGTTCCATGGTCCATCCCGCGGGGATACCCTCGGCAGGAATCGGAGGGCCCTGTGGCACTGCAGCGGGTGCAGGTTGCACCTCAGGCATTGGGGCAGGCATCGTCAAGGGTGGCAGTTCATCGAGTAGCATCGGTGACGCAACTTCGCCTCCGCCACCGCGCTTGCGAATGACCATCACTCCGAGGAGGGCGACCAGACCGAGCATCACAATCACTCCGATTACAGCGATGGTCATCACCATCGAGGATTCCTCGACTTCCTCTACGCTGCGACTAGCATCCAACGGGTAGAAGTCAGCCTCATCGGAGATACCATCACCATCGCTGTCCAAGCAACCGAGGCGGTCCACAGTCGAATTGCCCCACTCGCCGAGGCAATCATCGGAGAGGTTGGTGTCAGGCTGATCCGCATAGGTATCACCGTCCTCATCAGACCAGAGTCGCTGATCGTTGGGGTAGACATCGACGAAGTCCGCCCAATGGTCTCCATCATCGTCCCAACAACCGAGCAAGCCCAGGGTCGAGCCTCCGGCTTCATCCCCATGTCCATCGAGGTCACCGTCCGCCCATTGACTGGGTTCGCCGGGGAATGCATCTCCAGCATCAGACCAGCCGTCGGAATCACTGTCCACACAGCCATAGCGGTCGAGGGTGGAGACCGCGTGCGCGCTCCCGTTGTCATCCGGGCAGACGTCCGCCTGAAATCCTTCGGCTTCGTCGCCGAAACCATCGCCATCGCGGTCCGCCCATTGGCTGGCATCCGAGATGAAGGCGTCACCACCTTGAGCGGTTGACCAATCCGGGTCGGGATTTGAGTATCCATCCTCATCGGAGTCCGGACAGCCATAGCGGTCCTCGGTGGATTCGCCTGGAATCGTCACGCACCCATCTCCGCCTTCACCTTCGAGTTGGTCTCCATAGCCATCCTGATCGGTGTCGCGCCATTGGGTCGGGTCGGTGAAGAAGTCGTCCTCGACATCCGCCCAGCCATCTTCATCGAGGTCGGGACAACCGACTTGGACGCCTTGATTCGCCTCACCATAGGTGGTAGGGCAGAGATCCTCAGCATCGGGATAGGCATCATCATCGTCGTTGAGATCCTCAAGGGCATCCTCACAGCCATCGCGGTCCTGATCGGTCAAAGGAGCGGAACGGAAGCCTATACGTCCGAGCGGACAGCGATCGAGATTCGGCCAGCCTGCACTACAGCGGGCCCCCGGTCCACCTACATCGCAGATGAGATCATCATCATCGTCATCATCCTCGGTTGAATCGCGGCAGCCATCGGTGTCATAGTCGGTCGTAGAGTCACTGGTCCAGCCGAGTTCACCCTTCTCGCAATCATCATAGCCATCTTGGAGACCATCGGAATCGTCGTCGACATCTTCGGTTGAATCCCGACAGCCGTCACCATCGTAATCGGTGCTAGGGGTCGAGGTCCAGCCGATCTCGCCATATCCGCAATCACCCTCATCATCGTTGAGCACACCATCACCATCTCCATCGGGATCGCAGAAATCACCTAGCGCATCCCCATCGTGATTATTCTGATCAGTGTTCGCCACGTCTGGGCAGTTGTCGAGGCTGTCACGAACGCCGTCGCCATCCGCATCCGGATAGGTGTCGAGACGGATGACCCTGGCAAGCCCAGCATCGACATACCAGAGCTTGCCACCCGGACCGATATCCAGACCCATAATCGAATTCGCATTGGTGTCGACAGTCTGAATCAGAGTCGCACTCTTGCCATTGGTCGCTAGATCAAAGGCATTGATCTTCCCGTTGCTGTTCTCTGAGATGAACAGTGTGTCTCCGGTCAGGACCAAGCCACTGGGATGAGACAAGCCGGTGGCGAGCACACCCCATTCCACATCGGTGATCTCACTGTATTCAGCAAGTACCGGATCCATCTGTGTGCTTGAGTCCATGATGTTGGTCGTCGTCGTGCTGGGGTCGTCGGTGTTGACCCATAGAATGCGATTGGTGCCGGTGTCGGCGATGTACAGGATGCCGTTGGTTTTGTCCAGCATCATATGGCCGGGCACATTCGCACGCCGGGTCAGGCTGATTTCGGAGTAGCGGCGCACCACACCATCGTCGTGGTCCTCACCTCCGGTGTCGTGGTCATCGTGGAAGTCGTAGTAGACCAGTTCGGAATAGTAGCCATCGAAGTACCAGTAGGCATTGCCCGAATCATGGGCGATTCCCATGCCATTGGGAGATTCGTGCAGCATGTCGAGATGACTGCCGAGCCCGCCGCCGTTCTGGTTCTCCGCCGCGAAGTGGGAAAGGGCTCCTGGCCACAATGCAGGGCCCATGAAGTTGTTCGGACTTGCCGCACCATCGTAGGTATTTCGCGTCTCTTGCGCGGTCGCGAAGATGGTGCCGAACTCACTGTGAGTCTGGCCGAATGCCATCGCGCTCGCCTCTTCCATGAAGTGGTTGCCATAGGCGTCGTGGCGATTCTCGCTCCACTGGTTCGTCTTGCCCGCGTTGTGCACAATCGTCATGCTGTCATCGCCGCGGTTGAGCACCCACAACTCGTCGGCCACACCGGGATTGAAGGCGATGTCGCGCGGCGTGGAGAGGTCATCGGCACCTGAGGTTGCGATAATGGCCTCATCGAAGCCGGAGCCGAATTGGACCACGGTCGTATGCGAGGTTCGGCCGGCGTCAGACGAGGCTTGTACCGGTGGTGCAGCCATGGCCAGAAGTCCCGAACAGAGCAGGAGCGCCACCATCAGAATCGAAGACGAGCGTTGGGTCATGCGATACGCGAGTCACGACCCGGATGAAAAGATGCCCCTTCGGGGTTTGTAGGAAAATCACGATGGCCAGTGTGGGCGGATTACGCTTCGAGACGCTTCGTGAAGAGAAAGGAACGCGTTTGCTCGCGCTGGGAAGCATCGTGCTCGTCGGTCTTGCCGCGGGTCTGCTGACCAGCCCTGTGATCGCGCTGGCGGGATGTCCGGGCCTCGTCGGACCTAGGTTGACTTATCAGCCGAGAATCCACATCACGGTCCGATGGAGGAGCGGGCACGTTCGGTCGCCATCGACGTTCTCAGGGGTCTCGCCCTGCTGTTCATGATCGAGGTGCATGCCGCAGCGACTTGGCCGCCCATCGGCATCGCCCGCGATCACCCGGCCGCGCTGCTATCGGCTGCGATTGGCGGGTTGGCTGCACCGTTATTCGTCACTCTGGCCGGTTGGGGCGCACACTGCGCTGTGCAGCGCCGCCTCGACGGCCCGACTGCAGACCTCATCCGCTGGGCGGGGGTTCGCTTCGCCATCCTGTTCGCCGCCCAGATTCTCGTCAATCTGATTGCCTCACATGTCTTTGAATGGAATACTCCGGGCATCCTCAGCCTGCTCGCATTGTGCAGCGTCGCCGTGCTGGCGACCGCACGGCTCGATGTGAAGATGAGAATCGCTCTATTGGCAATCATCGTGTTATTGGTAGGCTGGCTGCAACCTTCTGTCACCAACTGGAGTTCACTGATTCATTCCGAGGGGATATCAGAGTGGTTGCAACGATTGTTCATCGATGGAACCTACCCCTTCCTGCCATGGTTCGCCTTCCATCTGCTCGGTTCGATCATCGCCGATGTCGGGACCAGAGAACGGCGAATCGCGATTGTGGTCGGAGCCGCATCCTGCCTAGCGCTCATCGCCATCCGCACCGATGAGCCCTTAATCGGAACCTTCGGCCCAGGCGTGCTGACTTTCTTCCCTGCGAATCCGCCCTTCATGGTCGCAGCGATGACCGGTGTATTGCTACTGCACGAAGGTGTACACCGTCTGTCCGAGAGCGCACTAAACAGTCGTGTTGGTGTAGCGATTGCGGATTCAGGACGGTTCACGCTGACCTATTACATCCTGCATTTCATCCCGCTCTTCCTGCTGCGGGATTGGACTCCACCCACAATCTGGATTGGACTTGTCGCGGTCCTTGCCTACACGGCACTATGGCCGATGATTGGACATTTCCACCGAAAGTGGAAGCCGAGATTCTCATTCGAGGAAATCATCACCCGACTGAGCAAGCCCAGAACCTGATCATTCCTCTTTGGAACAGAAGGGGTAGGGCTCCTGCATGGGCGGCAGGAACAGATCATCGCAGGTGCGGATCACCGTCGACAGCGAGAGCACACTGCTGCCATCCAATGAGATTGTGACCGGTTGCATCGAGACTGGACTGGGCACGTAATCATCACCGGTCTGGGTAATGATGAGTCGGATGCCATCACCCGCGGGCACGACTACATCCATCGGGAAGAATTCCATCTTGGCGATCACGGTGGCACCAGGCAGCAGTTGATTGGCCTGCTTGCCACCTTCAGCGAAGCGCAGATCCATCACCGCATGACCGAGCGGTGCGCCGCTGCTTGCGAGCACCATCTCGACATACAGGTGACCGCTGGTCGCCGTCAGAAATATGCTCGCCTCCACATGCAGGGTCGGCATGCCGATGATCCGGGTCTGGTTCTCGAATAACGGACAGTCGATTGTGGTCGTCGAGGTCGTCGTGATGAGGCCTCCACCGCTGGCCGAACACGCATCGAGGCCAATTTGAATCCATTCTTGTTCAGCGGGAGGATATTCGCTCTCGACCCTCCAGCCGCCCTGATCGTCTTGGATCTCAGCGTGAAGTTCCGGCTGTGGCCCAAGGTCACGAAGGTAGAAGTCGAACCATTCGAGCATGTCATCCGCCCAGTCCCAGCGCAGCGACCATGGGTAGCCTATGCCCCCGTCGTGGCCCGATTTCCGGTCTGGATAATCGTGAGTCCATTGGCCGTAGAGCCCCTTGACGTCGAAGCCCGCTTCGACCGCGAGATTGTGTGTGGGGAAGGCCATGTGTGGGTCGACATTCCAATCCTGCATGCCGTGGATGATGTAGATCGAGCCGTTGTACACATCCAGAGCCCGGTCAAGGAAGTAGCGCTCCTCCCAGTAGTCGCTGCCCGTCCATGACAGGTCATCGCCGGTGAGGTAAGCGCCGACGCCCGCGTAGTATCCCTCCGCATAGCCTTCGCATGCGTTCTGTGCATCCTCGACATCTCCATCGATGCCGAAGGAGCCGTAGACGCCATTGTGCATGATCGCGCCACGCGCCTCCATGCTGCCGTTACGCCACATCAATTCGTGCACGCCGATGAGGCCCGACATCGGCACGATCGTCGCGAGGTATTCCGAACCGGAGGCCGCGGCATTCCACGGTGTGCTGCCATCGTAGGATTTGCCGATCGCACCGACCTTTCCATTCGACCATGGCTGGGTGCCGAGCCAATCGACAGCCGCCTTGATGCCGGCCTGTTCGTCCAGACCCATCAGATCCATGCAGTGGTTGGCTTCACCTGTGCCGAAGACCGAGACTTGTGCCACGCCATAGCCATGCGGCACGTAATTCTCGATCAGGAACTTGCCCAAGCGGTTGGCTGGGGTCAAGGCATCGACATCGCCGTCGCCGTAATACGGACCGATCTCCGCGATTACGGGAACTTGGCACTCGACGGGAATCTCAGCGGCTGTGAAATCACACCCCGGAATCTCAGGCAGCCACAATCCGAGGTGAATCTCAGCGTCGCCAGTTGCACCCGCGCCCCCATCTGAGAGCGTGATATCGGGCACGGGCACGAACACCGACAGCGGTGCAGAGATGTTGTGGGTACCATTCCATGAGACCCGACTGTAGATGTCATCATCCACATAGGTCATGCCGGCCCGGTCACCAACCGCGGGCAGCCAGTGATCGTTGGCGTTGTCCTTCGCAATAGAGTTCGCAGCGGGGATGCCGAAGGTCGCTGCCAGAACGATGAACAGGACCACGATAGCGACGGTCGCACCCATCGCCGTGTTGAGCTGACGCATCTCGCGACGCTCTTGCGCGGGGGTCTCGCCGAGGACCTCGGCCACCAGAACCTCTTCTGACACGGCCTGCGGCCGTGCTCAACCACTCATCAATCTGCCGTGCGGATGTCAGTTTCTCGGCAGAGGGTGGCTTCTTGAGCCAGCGCCCTCAGCCGCGTACATGGAAGCGAATCGGAGAACGGCAGGGATCGCTGTCGCGATTGCAGCGATTCTGTTGATTTCGATTTTCACGATGTCATCGGTCTTCGATTCGGACGACGATGGCGTGTACAATTGGTCGGACAATTGCCCAGAGACCTCGAACTCGGATCAGGACGATACCGATGCGGATGATTCAGGTGATGTCTGTGATGATGATGACGATGGTGACGGAATCGGCGACTCCGAGGATCTGTTCCCGTTGGATGCAAGTGAGAGCACCGACTTCGACGCGGATGGAATCGGCGACAATTCCGATCCAGACTTCGATGGTGACGGCGTGAAAAACGGAGAGGATTCCTTCCCCTCTGATCCTGCTGAGTGGTTGGATACCGATGGTGATGAAATCGGCGACAATTCCGATGCTGATGATGATGGTGATGGCCTTGACGACCAGGCCGACCCGTTTCCGCTGACCCCAAATTCCGCGCTGGATGAACTCGGCCCCTTCAGGGTGGGCACGGATGATTTCACCTTCACCGCCTCCACCGGCATCACTCTCAAGGTCCAGGTCTGGTATCCGACTTCAGATGAGACGGGTGAGAGAGTGATCTATGACAATCTGTATCCCGGTGATGCATGGGATCGCGCCACACCCGATTGCAGTCAGACCCACCCCGTCGTCCTCTACAGTCATGGCACGGGTTCCGGGTTGCGCTGGATGTCCGGCTTCCTGGTCGAGTGGCTGACCAGTCATGGTTTCGTTGTCGTCGCGCCCGATCATGTCGACGACAATCTGTTTGATTTCGACTTTTACAAGTTGCCAGACACCTTGCTCAGGCGCCCAATCGATCTGCGGGATTCGTATGATTGGATGGTGTCTGAATCAGAGGGTGATGGCGAATTCTCGGGTTGCATCGAGGGTGATGCCGGCTATGCGGTGATGGGCCACTCGGGTGGAGGATACACCTCGTTGACCGCCTCAGGAGCAACCATCGCCATCGCCAATCTCACCGCGGAATGTGATGATGGAGAGGACGCCGCCTGCCAGATGCGCGACACCTGGTTAGAGGCCAATCCGGGCACGGACACCATCGACCTGTCCGATGATCGAATCTGGGCCACGGTCGCGCTTGCACCGTGGACTGGACTGGTCCTCGATGAGGGTCTGGCTGATATCGACACACCAGTCATGGTCCTGACCGGGGATATCGATGAGACGACGAACATCTCGATGGTGACGGGAATCGTCGATGAGATCGAGACAGACGTATTGCACTTCGGAATCATCGCGGGCGCGGGACACCATCAGTTCTCTCCACTCGGCTGCGAGACCTATGGATGCGAAGGCCAGATTGAGAACAACATCACGATGGATCTGACCAACGCCAGTGTGATTGTCTTCTTCGCCCAACTGCTGGATTGGCCGGATGCGGATTCCTATGCCTTATCGAATGGCAGTGAGAGGGATGTCGGTCGAGGTCTGTTCGAACTGTTACAGCCCTCGCATCGCGCCCTACATGGGCTATGAGACGGGCAAGCGCTTCATCTGTCAGGATTGTGAGCACATCAGTGCCGTGACCTTCGAGTTCGACGACCTCGACGCGCTCGCGGCCTTTCTTTCCGAGAAGCGCGATAGCGAGTGAGGGCGATATCCCCCCTACGCAAACCCCTTCTTTGCGAGCGGTCTGGCTTGGCTATGGCTGCGGCATATGAGGCGCTGATGGAGCGCGTGCGCGAGATCGAGACGGTGGGACAGATCCAGGGCCTTCTGGGTTGGGACCAAGAGGTCATGATGCCGCCGAAGGCCGCACCGTTGCGCGCGGATCAGTTGGCTTGGCTGTCCAAGACCAGTCATGCGATGATGGTCGATGAGCAGATGGGTGCGGCCCTCGCCGCGGCTGAGGCCGAGGGTCCGGAGGACGAGGTGGCCGCGGGCAATATGCGGCTGTTGCGAGATGCCTATGACAAGGCGACCAAGAAGCCGGCGGATTTCGTCGAGCGCTTCGCGCGTCACAAATCCAAGTCGATCATCTCGTGGACCGAGGCGAGGGCAAAGGACGATTTCTCGATCTACCGCGATGACCTCGCCCAGATGATTGAACTCGCGCGCGAACTCGCGGGATATCTGGGCTATGAGGACAATCCGTACGATGCACTTCTCGATCTGTACGAGTCCGGTCTGACCGTGGCTCAGGTCGATCCGCTGTTCGCCGGACTCCGCGAAGCGCTGGTGCCGATGATCGCTGCGGTTGGCGAGTGTGCAGACCCGGACATGGACTGGGTCGAATCCAATGCATGGCCCGAGGCGGCTCAAGCCCAGCTCAGTCACGCGATCTCTGAAGCGATCGGCTTCGATTTCGATGCCGGGCGCCGCGACAAGTCAACCCATCCTTTCTGCGGGGGGGCCAATCCCGACGATGTGCGCTGGACCACACGCTATGATGAGGCTGAACCCTTCGGTTCGCTCTATGGTTCCCTACATGAGACCGGCCATGGACTGTACGAGCAGGGACGCCCGCGTCACCTCGATTTCCAGCCTGCGGGCCATGCGGATGGCCTCGGCGTCCACGAGAGCCAGAGCCGACTGTGGGAGAACCAGGTCGGTCGCCTTCAGTGAATGGGCACTACCCCACTGGGCCACCCACTTCCCGGAGAATATGGGGGGCGTCAGCGCAGAGATGTTGTGGCGCAGCGTCAACAAGGTCGAACCGAGCCTGATCCGCGTCGAAGCCGATGAAGCGACCTACAACCTGCACATCATGATTCGTTATGAGATCGAGAAGCAACTCATCAACGGTGAACTCGAGGTCGATGACCTTCCCGATGCCTGGGATGACATGTACGAGAAGTTCCTCGGAATCCGCGCTCCCAATCGCACCCAAGGAGTACTGCAAGACATCCACTGGTCATTCGGTGCCTTCGGTTACTTCCCGACCTACACGCTTGGCAATCTGTACAGCGCACAGTTGCTCGCCGCAGCGCGCAAAGATCTCGGTGATGTTGAATCGCAGNNNACTGGATGCGCGAACATATCCATGCCCGAGGGAGCATCCTGACACCCGCGGAACTGATCAAAGAGGCGACCGGCGAAGCGCCGTCACCGCAACCCTTCATCGATTACCTGCGAGCCAAGATCGAGCGTCTCTACGCCGTCTCCAGTTGAACCACGCATGCGGGGTTAACGGTCTGCGGCCACAGCAGGATCGCAAGACCTCCCAGAAAACCGATGGTGAGGGCGGGAAGCAGCCAGCCAAGCGCGGTTGCGCTGCCCACACCCGCCCAGATCAGCAGGGCGAAATAGAACGGAAAGTGGCAGGGGCAGGCGAGCACGGCGAGGCCACCGCCGAACACCTTCCTGCCGG
>LWDU01041735.1_pt1 | contig 10670 bp, 9 predicted proteins | sample 727161 | NCBI WGS metagenome assembly LWDU01 (sample SAMN04566230, study PRJNA314399) | hydrothermal vent metagenome | isolation source: deep sea hydrothermal plume seawater | place: Mexico: Gulf of California, Guaymas Basin | collected 2004-07-11 | reverse complement strand
ATCAGAATAGGTGTAATCACCTCAATACCTATTGTTCGCTAGATCAGTCAATGGTTCCCTCAAGAAAATCTGATAACCCTGTTTTAGATCTTCAATATGCTGTTTTAGCAGCAGCTCTCGCTTCTGATTAGCTAGGGTTGTTTCAATTGTCGCCGAACTATCAGCCAAACCATTTTGCCGTATAGGGGCGATCTGATCCACCCAAACCAGATGCTAGCCATAGACTGAGGTGATAGGTTGAGACCACTGGCGTGCTTCTAATTTCGATACCGACTGAGCAAACTGGTTGCCGAATAAAGCAATGATCTCAAGATGAGTTTTACCTGAGACTAAGGCGCCACTGTAAAAAAGGTCGGTGCTTTTGAATGCTTCGTCAGAACTAATAAGACCATTGTTCAACTTAACACGCAGCTCGTCTATTTCTAGTGCAGACTTGGCTCCATGCTCAGCCTTAAATAGGTGTTTGATCGATCGTCTTTCAGGGGAGCTAAACAGATCACTGTTCTGGTGATAGTATTCCTCGATTTCCACTTGGGAGATCGCCACCGGTGGCAATGACTTTTCTAACAGCGCCCTCATCGCATTCATCATAAAATTATGAATCACCAGATCAGACAGCAAGGCCTGCCGCGTAATTTGGTCGACTAACGCACTCTGCATCAGGAAGCTCATCTCACTATCTGTAGAGACTGCCATCGCGATAAGTCTATCGAGCCGCCGCTGCACCGGGGGCAACGTTTGTAACTCGTACCTAAATGCCTCTTTTAACAGGACCTGGCCGATAATTAATTGCTCTATAAGAGCGGCTAACTGGTCTACGTTGGGTGCACGACCCGCTTGCAAGGTCCAGGCTGCTATGTGTTGATCAACAAGGTCTTGGCTAATGTGTACTGAAGGTAGCGGATCGAGTAGAAGGCGGTCCAGACAAAAGACCACCAATCCTGCAGTGAGCATCGACTTGAGCGGCGCGCGTGTTATTAAGCGAGTAATTTGACCCAATACCATAGCGATATTATGAGCTAAAACGACAGGAAAAGGGTTTTAAAATAAACATTGCAGTGCAAATGTTTTGTATGATAGATTGATCTGCATAGGCCGTACATTGGCTGGTTTTGTGGTGGGTCGAAAAATGATAACGGAGGATTTCAGAATGGATCATCAAGAAGCTAAGTGGGATCATTCAGTAGATGTTTTGGTGATTGGGTCAGGGAACGGTGGTTTGACTGCCGCGGTCGCCAATCATGAGATGGGTAGTGAAGAGGTTTTGGTTATTGAAAAAGCCGATAAAATCGGCGGCACTAGCGCTACTTCCGGCGGCGGGATATGGATTCCATGTAATCGGTATGCCCAAGAAGCCGGGGCTGAGGACAGCCTTGATGAGGCCCGTGAATATCTTAAGCACACTCTTGAGGGGGAAGATATTCCAGCAGAGCTTGTAGAATCCTACTTGGAGAACGGGCCAAAAATGGTCGACTTTCTCCATAAATGCTCCCATGTACGTTATGAGACCTTAGGCCATTACCCTGATTATTACTCAAATTTACCTGGTGCTAAGCGCGGTCATCGATCATTAGAGCCCTCTCCCATTAATGCCTCTGAACTAGGCCCCGAATACAAAAATATGACCTATAGCCATCATATGATGAGAATGTTTGGCGTGATCCATTTCACTCAAGTAGAAGCTCAGGTGTTAATGCTAAAACTACCCGGTTGGGGAAAACTTACCATGAGTATGGTGATGAATTATTTGTTGGATATTCCTTGGCGGCTACGCACCAATATATCAAGACGACTAGCCTGCGGTAGCGCCGGTGTGGCGCGACTCTACCTGTCGGTCAAAGAGCGTAATATTCCGGTCTGGTTTGGCAGTCCAATGGTTGATTTAATTCACCAAGATGGCCGTGTAGTGGGGGCGATTGTTGAGCGGGATGGCAAGACGTTGAGAGTACAGGCGCGCAAAGGCGTTGTATTGGCTGCGGGTGGTTTTGAGCGCAACCAAGAACTGCGAGAAAAATACCTACCTAGCCCGACTAATGCAGACTGGAGCGCGGGTGCTTATACCAACACAGGCGACCCACTGACTGCCGGACTTAAATTAGGTGCCGCGACGCGGCTAATGAGCGGTGCTTGGTGGACAACAACACTCTGCGTACCCGACGAGCCAATGCCGCGACTTAGCATTATGGAAAAATCCTTTCCTGGATCTTGTGTCGTCAACACTAAGGGTGTGCGCTTTGCCAATGAGTCTCAAAATTACATGGCGTTTCAGAAGCGACTATTTGAGGCCCATAGCAAAGATAACCCCTGCGCACCGGCATACCATATCTTTGATGCTAGATTCCGGCGTGATTACATCGTGGGGCCTTTAATGACTGCTTCCATGAAACCTGATTGGACCATTCCTAAGAAGTGGTACGACAATGGGTTTGTCGGCAAGGCTCAGTCTATTAGCGAACTGGCAACTCAAATGGGTATCAACCCAGAGGGCCTTGAAGATACCGTCAAGAAAATGAACCACTACGCACAGACAGGTGTAGATGAAGACTTTCAACGTGGCGATTCAGAATATGACCGCTACTACGCCGACCCAGAGGTTAAACCTAACCCCTGTTTGGCGCCGATCAGCGAAGGGCCCTACTATGCAATGCGCATAGAAGCAGGTGATTTTGGTACTCTAGGAGGGTTGGACACAGATGTTAACGCACAGGTCAAGCATGAACTTGGGGGCTTAATTGAGGGGCTCTATGCCGTGGGTAATTGCTCGGCGGCTATACTCTCTACCTATCCAGGACCAGGAGCTACATTGGGCCCTGCAATGACCATGGCCTACCAATCTGCTAAACATATTAATAACTACCAAGATTAAGGGAAATAAGTATGCTGGATCTTGAAGCCATTGAACTGATAAAACAACTGAAAGCACGTTACTTTCGATTTTTAGATACCGCAAACTATGAAGGGCTAGAAACCTGTTTTACTGCTGATGCTACCGCCTATTTTAAAGGGGGTAATTATGAGTTCACCCTCAATAGCTGGCCTGAACTTGAGACCTTTTATCGTCGCTCTATTACTGAAAAAAAGTTTGGTGTGCACAACGGCCATCACCCGGAAATCACCGTTACGGGTGACTCGGCCACCGGCATATGGTACCTCGCTGATATGTTTATTAATCTTGACGATAACATGACTCTGCGTGGGACCGCGCTTTACACAGACGACTACATTCGTGTTGGTGGCGAGTGGAAAATTCAGCGTACGGCTTACGACCGGCTATTCGAGGAAATAGAACCAAGGGGTGAGCACCTTAAGGTCACGGTTAAGCCTATTGGTAAGTAATCTTGTGTTTTTGATTTTGATTAAGCATAGATTATTTAAGTAGCAAGGGTTTTAGTATCTGCCGCGTAATGGGGTCTATCCCAAGGCCTTGTTCGATAAAGACATCGATACTAGCGTGTTCCGTCTCCATTGCATCAAAAGCACTTTCAAGGCTGATTGGACTGACGCCTATGACGGCCCGCAGTGTTCGCTCATCAATGGGCGCGCTTGTAGCGGTCAAAATATACTTCACCGTCTGCTCAATTTGTTGTTGTAGATAGTCATTACTGGGTAAAAAATCGTCCATGACCTGTTCTCTAGAAACTCCCACCGTGAGTAATATTAGTGCCGCGCCATAGCCTGTGCGGTCTTTACCAGCTGTGCAGTGACACAAGTGGGGTAGGTTTATAGGTTCTGCTAGGCCCTTTAACCACCGGCCCCATTCTGCTCTTAACTTGAGATTGGTGACATAAGCTGTTCGGTCTAATAGGGCCTGTATTTCATGGAGCAGGTTTTAGTTATCAGGTCAGGTTTCCATCGTTAAAATCCCTAGCCAAGGGTGCGTTTTGTTCGGGTTGGCACATGCTGTGATGGTAGGCAAAGTTCATAGATAAATCTGTTGCAATGATAATAAAACATTTAGCTTGAAATGTTTTATTATAGATAAGTCAGGCTAGTCAGTCAATTACTCATAGGGCCCGGATTGTTGGATTAAAAAGTCTAGTAGATTGGCCTAATAAAACCATTTAACTAAAATGTATTTTTTGTTACTTTAGACTAATAACGCCATACTAATCGTTTCGTAACTTTGATAAAAAAGGTGCCAATGTCAACTCACAAGGTGTCACCCATTAGTCCCCTAAAAGCGTCCAGCGTTAGTCGCTGGGACTATGAGACAGATGTTGTAGTGATTGGATGTGGTGGCGCGGGTGCCTGTGCTGCCATTAGTGCGCATGATGCGGGGTCCAGAGTACTGATTTTTGAGTTAGCATCTGGCATTGGCGGTTCAACAGCTTTGTCTTCTGCTGAGGTTTATTTAGGCGGAGGTACAAGAGTACAGAAAGCAACAGGTCATAGAGACACTAAGCGCGCCATGACCGATTTTCTAACCGCAGCGGCTGGGCCTCAGGCTGATAAAGCGAAAATAGTGGCTTACGTAGCGGGTAGCACAGATCATTTTGATTGGTTGGTTGAGCAAGGCGTGGTGTTTAAGGATTCTGAATATCCACATCGTGCCATTATGGCTCTAACCGACGATTGCTTACTGTACACCGGCGGCGAGAACGCTCACCCCTACAACAAACTTGCTCCGCCAGCGCCCAGAGGGCATAACCTCAAGGTAGCAGGGGATAATGGCGGACCGCTGTTAATGAAAACTCTTGGCGCCAGAATTGATGAGAAATCTATTCCTGTTGAACTCAATAGTCGCGCCTTAGCGCTCATTGTTGACGACTCTGATGACCAGCAGTCGGTTATTGGTGTGCAAGTGCGTATCGACATGCATGAGAGATATGTTAAAGCTCGTTCTGGGGTGATTTTGGCTTCTGGCGGCTTTGTGATGAATGATCAAATGGTCAAACAATATGCACCTGAATTAGCCAAATGTACGGTACCCATTGGCAACCCAGGTGACACCGGAAGTGGCATTTTAATGGGCATGGGAGTTGGTGGCGCGGCCATTAATATGCATGAGGGCTTTGTTAGTTTGCCTTTTTATCCGCCGGCGTCGCTTACTTATGGCGTCTTTATTAATAGTCAGGGCCAGCGATTTGTTAACGAAGATAGCTACCACGGACGTGTTGGATCTTTTATTTTACGCGAGACTGGTGGTCCTGTGTATTTGGTGCTCGCAGTTGAGGACTATGGTAAATACGAGACAGAGTCGTACCTAAATGCTGACGTCGCAGCCACAGCTGAGTCTATAGCCGAGTTGGAATCTGACTTAAATCTCCCCCCTGGGGAGTTGCAAGCCACCATGAGTGACTACAATAAACATGCGGAAGCAGGAAACGACGAGTTATTTCATAAAGACCCCGTGTGGCTAAAACCTCTAGAACCACCTTTTGTGGCACTAGACGTTACCCCAGGGCGGGGCGCGTTTTATCCTTATTTTACTCTGGGTGGCTTAGATACCCTGCCAACCGGAGAAGTGCTTAAAGCCGGCGGCGATGTGATTACAGGTCTTTACGCCGTTGGCCGAACGGCCTGCGGTATACCAAGGCGCGGAGAGGGTTATGCGTCGGGCATGTCAGTCGGGGATGCAACATTTACTGGGCGTCAGGCCGGTATGGCAGCGGCTACAAGAACCACGACACAGGGAAACACTAATGAATAAAGATTTGACCGCCAGAATAGACCGCCTAGAGTCCTTAGATGAAATACGACAGCTGGCAGCAAAGTATTCGCTGTCATTGGACATGCGTGACTTAGATGCCCACGTGAACCTCTTTGCGAAAGATATTCGGGTAAGTCGCGACAAGGTGGGCCGGTCCAATTTGAAAGGCTGGCTGGACGACACACTGCGATTGCAGTTTACAGGCACCTCGCACCATATTGGCAACCACGTGATTGAGTTTAAAGATCCAGACCACGCCATTGGCGTGGTTTATTCCAAAAACGAACATGAAACCAATGGTGAATGGGTGATCATGCAGATGATCTACTGGGATGACTATCAACGGATTGATGGACGCTGGTATTTCCGTCGTCGTTTGCCTTGTTATTGGTATGCGACAGACCTGAATAAACCGCCAGTAGGCGATAAAAAAATGCGTTGGCCAAATCGAGAGGCCTATGCTGGGGCCTATCATGACCTTTGGCCAAGCTGGCAGAAATTTTGGGATAACCCGCCTAGCAGCGATCAGCCTGAGGTGGCGATGCCGGCACCAATAGATGAGTTTTTAGCCACCATGCGTGGAACGACAGATGTGCCCAAAATAAAAATTAGATAATTGATTGCGAGAGAGTACTTTGACGGAACCTATAAACCTATTCACGCCTGCCAAACTTGGACGCATAGCCTTGGCTAACAGGGTAGTGATGGCGCCCATGACCAGAAGTCGAGCCGAGAAGGACGATAGGGTGTCCCAGTTGCAGGTCGACTACTACAGCCAGAGAGCGTCGGCAGGTTTAATTATTACTGAGGGCACTCACCCAAGTGCCAATGCCAAGGGTTATTGCCGCACACCTGGAATCTACAATCAGGCACAAATCGATGCCTGGCGTCTGGTGACAGACAAGGTTCACGCCAATGGTGGCAAAATAGTCTGCCAAATTATGCATTGTGGTCGTGTTGCTGGGGTCAGCAACAAAGCTATAGGAGCCGAAACCTTGGCGCCCTCGGCTATTCACTGTAATGAAAAAATATTTACCGAAGAGGGTATGGTAGACATGCCCCCACCAAGAGCGCTGCGCTTGGACGAGATACCGGGGATTATTGAAGAGCACCGGCAGGCCACAGAAAATGCCTTTACTGCGGGATTCGATGGGGTTGAACTGCACTGCACGTCTGGCTATCTGATGGCTCAATTTTTGTCGACTGGCACTAATCATAGACAGGACGAATACGGAGGCAGTTTGCAAAATCGACTGCGGCTGGTATTAGAGGTTTTGCATGCCATGGCTAGTGTTGATGGGGCTGATCGAGTAGGCATGCGAATCTGCCCCGGTAATCCTTTTAATGATTTACATGATGACAATCCCTCAGAGACATTTACTGCCTTGTTAAAACAGGTGAACGCTCTAAATCTGGCTTATTTGCATGTGATTCGCATGAAGGCCACCGGTATTAACAATGTAGCCCTTGCCAAAGCAAATTTTACGGGCCCAATTGTGGTCAATGATAGCTATAAGCTAGAAGAAGCCCAGCAAGTCGTGGCGACTAACGGCGCAACAGCGGTATCTTTTGGTCGCTGGTTTGTGGCAAATCCCGATTTGGTCGAACGACTGCGCGGTGGCGCAGAATTAAACAGAATGGATCGCAGGACACTTTACAGTCCAGGTCCAGCAGGCTATGTAGATTACCAGATGTTAAGTTAACCATGAGAGTTAAGTCATGAATATGGATTTTGACAAACAGCTAGGTTTCTGGAATTTTGCTCAGCGGGCGCCTGAAAAAATTGCCTTGATAGACCCTCTTGGCAGGGAGTGGAGTCGGGGCGAGTTACTTCACCGGTGTAATCAAATTGTTCATGGCTTGCGTGCCATGGGTCTTGAACTAGGTGACTCTATTGCGGCGCTATTACCTAACTGTGCAGAGTACATTGCTCTTAATTTAGCCGTCACCCAAGCTGGATTTTACTTGGTTCCGCTCAATTGGCATCTTGCTCCGCCCGAAGTGGCTTATATCTTAGAAGACAGCAATGCCAAGGCTTTTTTCTGTGCCGAGTCTGTTGCGGATGTCGCCATAGGCGCTATTAAAACTGTTAAGTTTCCTGTGCAAAATGTGATCGCACTGGGGGATGTCGGTGGCTACAAAACCTTTGAAACCCTCATTGCTGGGCAGTCGGGAGCTACGCCCATCGATCGGCGTGCGGGCATGGTGATGTTTTATACCTCTGGTACCACTGGCAAGCCAAAAGGCGTGCGTAGAGAGATGATGCAGGTCGACCCTGATATGGCGGCCACTATGATGACCATGTTATTGATGTTATTTGGCATAGAGCCAGAAGGCGACAACGTACATTTTTGCGGTTCACCCCTTTATCACACGGCGGCCATGAACTGGTCGTCCAACTCATTGCATTACGGGCACATGGTGGTGCTACATGATAATTGGGATGCTGAAAAGATGTTGCAGGCGGTGGATCATTACCGTATTACTACCGCCCATGTGGTGCCAACTCAGATGGTGAGGTTACATAAGTTACCAACAGAAATCCGGGAAGCCTATAAGGTTTCCAGTATGCGCCATATGTTGCATACCGCGGCCCCTTGCCCGCCCGATGTAAAGTTTGACATGATTGATTGGTGGGGACCCTGCGTTTATGAGTATTACGCCTCAACGGAAGGTGGAGGAACAATGGTGAATTCTGAAGACTGGTTGAAATATCCAGGGACTGTGGGCCGACCCTGGCCGACAGCAGACGTTAAAATATTCGACGATCAAGGCAATGAAAAGCCAGCGGGCGAACAGGGAAGCATTTATATGTTGATGAGTGCCCTTAGTCGTTTTGAATACAAGGGCGATAAAGAAAAAACAGAGAAAGATCGCTTTGGAGATTATTTTACGGCGGGTGATATTGGTTACCTAAATAATGAAGGGTTTCTGTTTCTGAGTGATCGAAAAATTGACATGATCATTAGTGGCGGGGCCAATATTTACCCTGCTGAAATTGAAAATGTATTGATAACACATCCTTCAGTGGCCGATTGCTCCGTGTTTGGAGTTCCCAACGATGATTGGGGTGAGGAGGTAAAGGCTGCTGTGCAATTGGTTTCCGCTGCTGAACAATCGGATCAATTACACGATGATATCTTAGAGTATTGCGCAGACCGCTTAGCAAAGATGAAATTGCCCAAAAGTATTGACTACATGTCTGCTTTGCCTAGAGACCCCAACGGCAAACTGTATAAACGCAAGTTACGTGACCCCTATTGGGCAGGGCGAGATAGGCAGGTTTAGATGGAACAGGTTAGCTTTGATTACCTTATCGTAGGTGCGGGGTCTGCGGGGTGTGTGTTGGCCAATCGATTGTCTGCAGATGAAAATTGTTCAGTGCTATTGATTGAAGCCGGAGGGTCAGACCGTCATCCTCTCGTAAAACTGCCCATCGGCTGGACACAAATTTCTTACAACGACAACTACAACTGGGGCTATCGGATAGCACCTTCAGAAATGACGGCGCAGCGGCCTATGGTCTGGCCGCGGGCCAAAATGATGGGTGGCTGCAGTTCCACTAATGGCATGATTTATATTCGAGGACAGAGCCTAGACTATGACCATTGGGCACAATTGGGTAACCATGGTTGGGGTTGGGATCAGGTATTACCTTACTTCAAGCGCTCAGAGGACTACGCAGGCACCGCCGAACAAGCGGACGTTAATCATGGGGTGGGTGGCGCTTTGCACGTCTCTACCGTCAAGCCTACTGTCATTGGCGATATGTATTTAAGAGCCTGCGCAGAGCAAGGCATAGCAACGGTGGATGACTTGAACCGCGGCGATCAAAAAGGCGCGGCGTACTTTGATGTTACGGTGAAAAAAGGGCGCCGCCAAAACACTGTAAGTGCTTTTTTAAAGCCTATTAAATCGCGTAAAAATCTCACGATTATGAAGCGCAGCCGAGTTAACCGTGTGTTATTCGAGGGTAAGAACGCGGTGGGCATTGAGCTTGTCTGTAAGGATAAGGTGCATAAGGTTTTTGCTCGACGTGAGGTTATTCTATCGGCTGGAGCCATTAATTCTCCGCAACTACTGCAGTTATCGGGCGTCGGCAATAAGACACTGCTAGAACGTCACGGTATAAAAACAGTGGTTGATCTACCTGGTGTGGGTGAGAATTTACAAGATCATTTAGGCGCTATTGTTGCCAACCATATTACGGCGCCACTGGGGCTGAATGCTGAACTGAAATCACACCGTTTAATCTACAACTTGTATCTTTATATTACCAAAGGGCAAGGTATTTTGAATTTCCCAGCGGCAGATGTGGGGGGTTTTTTTTGCTCTGATTTAAGCTTGGAGAGACCCGATTTGCAGATACATTTCACGCGAGTCAGTGGTGATCGAGACATAGACAATAACTCAACTCTTGACACGTTGCCGGGGGTGACCAGTATCGCCTATCTGACTAGGCCGGAAAGTCGTGGCAGCGTGAAAATAATCGACAGTGATGTCTCAGTGGCACCAATTATCGAGGCTAACTATTTAGCCACAGAAAATGATCGAAAGGCTCTGATTACCGGGGTTAAGAGATTACGTGAGATTTTTGCCAGTGAATCTTTGGCTGACGTCATGGGCCAAGAATTGCGGCCTGGTAAAGCGGTGGAGAGTGATGAAGATATTATGGCTTATATCCAAAAGTATGGCACCACGGGCTTTCATCCCGTGGGCACCTGCAAAATGGGTAATGATGAACAGGCCGTAGTTGATGACCAGCTCTGCGTGCATGGGTTATCAAGTCTTAGAGTGGTGGATGCATCTATAATGCCAACACTTATTTCAGGCAATACTAATGCAGCGACAATCATGATTGCCGAAAAGGGTGCAGATATGATTTTAGCGGCGAAATGGAGGGTCAAGGAATGAGCTCAATGAGGCATTTTGGGGTATAATAAAACATTGCAGTGGCAATGTTTTATTAATTAAGTTGTTAGCCGTTGCCACGAGAACTATTGTGCAGTGGTAAACTAAA
>LWDU01032909.1_pt1 | contig 10671 bp, 16 predicted proteins | sample 727161 | NCBI WGS metagenome assembly LWDU01 (sample SAMN04566230, study PRJNA314399) | hydrothermal vent metagenome | isolation source: deep sea hydrothermal plume seawater | place: Mexico: Gulf of California, Guaymas Basin | collected 2004-07-11 | reverse complement strand
ATTTTCACCTGCAATCATTGCTTTGTTACCTTTACAAACAGGACATTCAAGAGCTTTTTGTTCAATTTTTGATTTTTCTTCCATATTTTTTCACGATATATTTTCAATTTAAACTGAATGGGGATTATTTGAAACTAGTATCTTAAATCATGCAGGTATCGATAATTTTTGTAAATAATCATAATGGATTCTTAAAAAATCCATAATTTTTCTATCCTCATTTTTATTTATAGGGGCACCATTAGCAAGTATACTCAAATATCTTAAATTTGATTCTAATTGATGAAGTGACTTTTTAATTCCTTCTTCATATTTTAAGTTAAGAAATTCAACTAATGTTTCTTCAATATGTAGAATATCTTTTTCTAAATTAAGAATATCACTGTAAATGATATCATTAGCCATTCATTACAGGAATGGATTATTGAAAATAACTATGATGAGTTAATTTCTTAATTATCATTAAAATATTAAGAAAAAAATAAACAAATGTTAATTTTAATGTACAAACAATTTTTATTATTTATCAAATATTATATCGTGAGAACCTCAGATAGGTAATTGGTTGGAATTTAGCACGCCACAGAAATTTGAAATTAAAATTATCTATCTTTTGACGTTTATTATTTTTAATTATGAATTATTTTAAAAAAGATTCAAGATTTGTGTAATGGCAAACAGCAGCTCTTACACTTACTTCTAAGCGTAAATTTTTTCAATGTTTCTTCAAGAGTGTCTCCCTCTAATACAACAGCGTTTGTAGCATGACCATTATCACATTTCAATTTATGAATCGTAAACAACATAAAATAGCTAAATTTTATTTCAACTTAAGGGTTATGATATAAGAAAAAATATGGATACAATCGAAAGAAAGAATCAACAGAAGAATATTTTTTCAATTATATAATGAAAATTTAGAATAATTTCTAAAACCATTTCAGATCGATATGAAATATGTAAAGAATCAAACAAAATTAACGATCTATATTAGATCGTAGTTTATGATGTTCAATTCATGCTCGGAATCAATAGAGAAATACAAAAAATTGTCATGTTTCCTCAATTTTTTGTAATACAATCACAATTGATTGGATACAAAACACTCCTAAAAATTACAAATACTGTGAGTAAATAGAGCACATACGGTATTTTGATTTTAGGCTTGTTTTTTTATTTAGGATTTGTTAAACCATTTCTAATTCTTTTTGAATAATCAATAGATGGAAGTTCTGAGAATTCTCTAATATGATCTAATCAATACTTCCAATCATCATACTCATCTGTAAAGTCTAAATTATACTAATTTGAAAATTAACTATTATGGAAATATCTAGTAGAAATGTTGTAGAAGGTACTGCTAGATCTCCTCACAGAGCCATGTACAAAGCTATGGGATTAAATGATAATGATTTATCTAAACAATTCATAGGGGTTTGTCATACAGGTAATGAGGCAACACCTTGTAACATCCATCTACCCCAATTAGCTTTAGAAGCTAAAAAAGGAGTAACAGATGGAGGTGCAACTCCTAGAGAGTTTTCAACGATTGCAGTTAGTGATGGAATCGCAATGGGACACGAAGGTATGAAATCATCTTTAATATCTAGAGAAGTAATTGCAGATTCAATTGAATTAATGGTTAGAGCACATCAATACGATGCATTGGTGGGAATTGCAGGATGTGACAAAAGCTTACCTGGAACAATGATGGCAATGGCAAGATTAAACATTCCATCAGTATTTGTTTACGGTGGAACAATTATGCCAGGAATGTTGGATGGGAAAGAACTCACAGTTGTAGATGTTTATGAAGCAGTAGGTGCTTATGATGCAGGAAAATTATCACTAGAGGATTTAAAAAATATTGAAAATGTAGCGTGTCCAAATGCAGGATCATGTGGAGGAATGTTTACTGCAAATACAATGGCTTCAATTTCAGAAGCAATAGGCTTAGCATTACCTGGAAGTGCAAGTCCACCAGCAGAAGATGAGAGACGAAATAAAATGGTATATGATTCAGGTATTGCATGTGCTAAACTTTTAGAAATGAATATCCGACCTAAAGAAATCTTAACTTTTGAAGCATTTGAAAATGCAATCATGATGTTAAACTCGGTTGGAGGTTCAACTAATGGCATACTACATTTGCTTGCACTTGCAAATGAAGTGAATATTGATTTAACATATGATGATTTTGAAAGAATTAGGAAGAAAACGCCCCATTTAGCAGATATGAAGCCAGGGGGAAATTATGTAATGAACTCATTAGATAAAATTGGAGGCATACCATTTGTATTAAAAAAATTACTTGAAAAAGGATTACTCAATGAAAATTGTATGACAGTTACTGGAAAAACAATAAAAGAAAATCTCAACTCAATAAAATTACCAGATACAGAACAGAATATTGTTAGATCAATTGAAAATCCCATACATGAAGTTGGCACTGCAGTTATTCTAAAAGGAAGTCTAGCACCAGAAGGAGCTGTAATTAAAACAGCTGGTGTAGATATGACAAAATTTACTGGAAGTGCAAAAGTTTACGATAGAGAAGAGTATGCATTTGATGCAGTATCAAAAGGTGAAATTGATGAGGGAGATGTAGTTGTAATTAGATATGAAGGGCCAAAAGGAGGGCCGGGAATGAGGGAGATGTTAGCAACTACTGCTGCATTAGTAGGTCAAGGATTAGGAAAAAAAGTTGCAATGGTAACAGATGGTAGATTTTCTGGAGGTACAAGGGGATTCATGGTAGGACATGTTGCACCAGAAGCATATGTTGGCGGTCCAATTGCATTAATCAAAAATGGAGATAAAATTACAATTGATACTGAAACTAACATTATTGATCTTCATGTATCTGAAGAAGAATTGGAAAATAGAAGAAAACAATGGAGTAAACCCGAACCAAATTATAAAACAGGTGCTCTTGCAAAATATGCAACACTTCTAATCCATAAAAATAATCAAATTATACACAAAATGTATTGATCATGATCAGAAATAATTACTAAAAATGATAAGAAAGCAAGTTAAATTATTCCACATAAAATTAGTGTCATCTACTAAAAATAATTTTAAAATTTTATTATTAGATTTATGACTAAATTATTAGTATTACTTAATATAATAATACTAAAATTAAGTATAACTAAAGTATTAAATAAGAGTAAAATAGAATAATAACGTATCATATACGCATCATTGGAAAAGAGCAATGAAAATGAGTATTGCATTATTCATACATGCATGGATTCCTAATTGCCTAGAATATTATGCCAGTGAACAATTAAAAAAATAAATATTTTTACAGAGATTTGGAAAAGCCTTAAGTTGGCAAATAGGTTAAAACATTTAATGAAGAAAAATACCCTCCTAGGATTAACGATAATTAGCTGTATTGGAGTTGTTTTTGCAGTAATTTTTGATGATAAAATAGAAGAAACTGAAAATCCAACAGATGAGGAAGTAGGAATTCTAGATAAGGAGGAAATTACAAATTTAAATGAAGTTGCCAAATTTGATGCAAATCTGAGAATTGAGGAATTGCAATTACAATATGATGAAATAATTGAATATACATGTGCAGGTGCAATGGAGTCAAGACCTCAATCATATTTTCAAATTGTTTTAGAAGAAAGAATACTAGAGGTAGAACATCGTCTAAGCTACCTATCTGATCAACAATCAGAAATTCAAAATATCAAAAATGAAATTCAATCAATAAATGATAATTATTCTGAATTAACCAATGAGCCGTTTATCTTATATGAATGGGAATGCATAAATCAGAAATTTTGGATAGAAGAATACCCACATTTACAAGAAATTTTGGATTAATTACTACATTTACAATTACTATGTAGAATAATTATGAAAAATTAATTTATGTAAATTAAATAATTAAAATCAAAAATAATTTTTAAAAAAACTATCTACAGTTCATCCATACCTAAAACATCATAGTAAGCTTTAGGAATCATTTGTTGAGCTTTAAAAAATACATTATTTACAGCAGTGTCAAGAACATATGTTTGTGCCCAATCATCATCACTTCTAATTGAACGTCCAAATCCCTGTAATAATTTAGTTAAGGTTTGAGAAGTATACCACAGAGGAAATTTATTCATTTTTGCCTTTGTTCGTTTTTCAGTATAATTTGGGTATGGGACTTTTGCAATAATTTGAAATCTAGATAAATCATCTTTCAAATCAACCCCCTCCCATAGAGATGATGAAAGTAAGACACTCGTAGGATCAGAGGAATGTTCAGAAATTACTTCATCTTGTGTTTTATCGTCTTTGTTTTTACTATGACAAAGTCTAATTCGTTTAGTGTTTTTAGGAGACAAATATCGAATAATTTTATGACATCTTGGAATAGAAGAAGTTAAAATTAATCCACGTTCATTAGAATGATCATCTAGAATTCTATCCATTGTTTTTATTACTTCTAATTCATCTTCTTCAGTGGAACCATAACTTAATCTTCTAACATTTAGAAGATCAATTTTACGATGTTCCATTGGAAAAGGGGATTTTTTAGTATCAACAAATGCAACATCCTCTTTTTCTAAACCCATATTTTCACAAAAACTAGATTTGTCAATTGTTGCAGACATGAATATTTGATATTCTGTATCAAAAAATTCATGTGCAAATTTTGAAACATCAATAGGTTTTACAGAAATAGTTCTAAAATTACCATTAATGTCTTTAACAGGATCATTAACAATGAAATTATCTTTATCTGCAATAATGTCAATTTTTGCCTGAGCAGCCCTATCATATCGTCTTTCTAATCCTGTAATTAGTTCAAAATCAGGATTATTTTGAAATACAGGGCTTTCTTTGATGTCTTTAATTTTTTTTGCATAGGAAAATGCAATATCATCAGTAAGTTGAATCATTGAATCTAAATCGGTAAAATTGTATCTATCTGGATTTAGATTACATTCATCAACCTGCCCAGCAAAAATATCAAATCCAACAAATTGTATTATTTGATCCTCAATTTTATGAGCTTCATCAAATACAGTAACTTTTCTATTAAGATAGTCAGCAAATAATTTTTTGTTATATTTCATTATTGTAAAAAATGCATGGTAATTCCACAACGAATGCTTTGAAACTAGTGCATAATATTTTTGTAAATAATAATGACACGATAAGGAATCTTGTACATTATCCTCAACTTGCTTAATTGTAGGCTTAAAATCACAAATTTTTACTATCTCTTTCCCATTTTTATTGACTCTTTCTTGACATTGTCCTTTATCACAAGTTAATCCCCATCGCATTGCTTGCCTATCATTATCAACTTTTTCAGTAGACATTAATTTTAAACATGGAAAATTTTGTTTGCCTTTAACTGGTTTTAAGAACGGAATATCTTTGATATACTGATCTTGTAGATGTTTTGATGCAGTTACAGTAAATGAGCTATCAAAATAATTTGAAACAGTAGCACCAACTAAAGATTTTCCAACTCCCGTAGGGGCACAAATAATTATTTTCTTGTATCCTGATTTTAATTTTTCTTCAATTTCATTGATAATATTTTTTTGAATTTGACGAGGACTAAAATGATCGGGAAATTTTTCTAAAAGAGACAGGATTGATCATGTTGATTTTAGGTATTAAAAGCATGAAGGTTCTTGTCATATACAACATTTCCTAACATCGTTTAATATCTAGTCAAGTTGATACTCATTATGGAATTACTTGATGATAAAATGAGAGTTTGGTTAGAAAGTGTCAAATTTGTAAAAGCTATCCCAGGAGTTTATGTACTATACAACAGAAATAAAGAACCAATATTTATTGGAGAGACAAATAATCTTAAAACTACATTTACAAAATATGTGGATACAGAATTTGAAGGAAACGAATGTATGCAAAAAACTTCATCATATCAAAGAGTTTTTACAAATAATCAAAAACAAGAGCAAATAGAATTAATGGAACAATTCAAAAATGAAACAGGAAAATACCCATCATGTAATTCTGAAATTGAAATTAAAACATCATAAAAAATAATTAGAAATAAAACTAGAATAAATTGATTAAAACAAGCATAAACTTATTCTAAAATAATATAATAAACATTAAAAAAAATATCATTTTTTTATTATGATAAAGTAAAAATTAAATTTCTTTATAAAACAAGATGAAAGGGATAAAAGCAATAATGTCATAATTAGATAATGCATCAATGCTACTATTGTGAGCAAATATTTGATTCAAAAGATGACCTATTCCAGCATGTTGAAATTCATTCAGATATTGAAAGAAATAATGAAATTGCAGATAGACAAAAAAAAAGCAAATAAAAGACAGGCTCATAAACTAACTAAAAAAAAATAGAGTTAAAGTTGGAATTAATCAAGTTTAGAAGAGATATAATAATTCTATAAAAATATTCATGGACTGGGTTGAATTATTATTACAAAAATCTTGTGATAAAACACTTCAAAAAGGAGAGGTATTACACAGTTTATTTCACATGATTGAAGTTAATGAAAAAACATTAAACCACATTCAAACAGATAAAAGAGATTTTGGTCCAGAGTTAGAAGAATTAAAACAGACCGAAATTAAAGATATAGATTTTCATTTAAAATATTATAGAAGTTTAGTAAATTACATAAATTCAATTCCTGAAAATAAAATTATTAATAATTACTAATTAAAAAAGTTAAGATTTATTTTATAAATTATAATTTAAATTTTTTAAAAATCTCAGTATATTTAGTTTGATTTGGAATATTTTGACCATATTCTGTCTCAACATCATAGTCTCCACGCTTTTTTCTTAAAATTTTACTTAGTTTATCAATTTCAGTGGAAATCATTTTACCTGAGTCTTCTTTTGCAAATTGTTTTCGTTGTGCATCATTTTGGCCCCTTGTAGGAAAAACTTTTTCATAAAATTTGTTTTTTAATATTTTGTCATAATCCCTCCGAAGTAATTCAGCTAAATCAAAGTGACCCTGCTCATGATTTAATAAATTATCATTAAGATTAGATTTTCTAACCCAGGATAACAATGGATGAAATTCGACAGAAATTTTTATTTGATCAATTAAAAAAACAATATTTTCATTTAATTTATCAGAGTTAACTACCCAAGTAAATCCATATTTAATAAAACTATGAGAATCCTCATAAATTGCAGGGTTTGATTCAGCTTTAAAATCTGACCATTTTAAACAATAATTTTGAGACCATGTTACAACATTATTTTCACTCATAATTGTAAGTATTTTTAATAGAGAATAAAATTATTGGGAATGAAGTAGAGAATTAAATGGAATTAGATATTTAGCATATTAGGCTCAATTTTAAAAATAATCAAAAAGAATAATTTTTTTCACCTATTTTGATGAATTAATAGACATGTTTTATTTTAAGAATTTTTTAAAATCTAAATTAATAGAAATATTGGAAGCAGGAAGGTAACATATTTGATCATTTACCGTAACTCCCAAAGAGTCGATGCACAAATGCATCAAATTTGCCTGTTTCCAAAATTCTAAACTATTAATTTCAGATGTTTTGACTATATCATATGACTATAAAATTTATGAAATTTTATGTGTGTATGGGTATTTCCTTGGTTGCATCAGCTATAGGATTTATAGTACTATTTACTTAACACTAAAAATTTTATCCAGGATGAGATTTTGCCAAATAAGAAAATCGTTCTTCATCAGTGTATAATTTAATATTTTTATTTAATAATATTTCAATAGTTTGAAATGCAGGGCATTTTTTATCAATTGAAAATAATTCTTCGCACTTGGGACATTGAATAACAGTATGAAATCCCCAGTCACATTCAATTTCAGGAATAATTTCAAAAAGTACAATATTTTTACAAACACATGAAAGTTTATTTTGAAATTTTTTGATATTTATCATTATTTTAGATTAAATCAAATATTATTTATGGGTATGAAATAAATTAAAATTAGAAAATGACTGAATGTCCAACATGTAAGTTATCTATGGAGTCACATTCAACAGAAGAATTAATGGAATGTTGTATGAAGCAAGTGGGAGAGGAGTTAGGAGAGGAGCAAAAAGGCATATGTCCAAACTGTAAACATGAAATTAAAGAACATTCAGATAAAGAACTAGCAGAATGTACATTAGAATTTTTAAAATCAGGAATTAATAGTTCAAGATAAGATTAAACAATAGAAGATAAGAGGTGTTACGTTGAATCAAAATACAAGAAAAATAATTAATGAATTTTCTCCAATGTGGACAAATAAGCAAGTATGGGAATTTGAAGAAATTAATGAAAATTTAACGTTTGATATGCTTTATGTAGAACCAGGAAAATATGATGAAAATTTATGGAAATCAAAATCAACGCATTTAGATTCAGATGTCAGAGATGTAGCAGTTAGAACATTTGATAATTTATTGGATAATGAAGAATTATGGATAACAAGTAAAGGAGAAAAACAGTTGGATGAAAAATTTATTCCATATCTAATGGCAACTATTGTGGACACTATGATTGAGGAGGAAGTTTGTCTCAACCTCAGAATAGATAAGAATTGTTTAGTGGTATCCATAGATAGAAATGCAGATGTAATTGATTGTAAAGAATTCTTTGAAGAATTTTACCATTTAGCAACGGGGTTCAATTATGATACAGATACAGGAATTCCAGATGATGAAACAGAGGCAGAAATGTATCTCACAAGATTACAAGAAGAATTTGATGAAAAAATGAAAGACCAACTAGGAGAGATGTACCTACCAGGAAATAATGATCCAGATACAATTAATGCAAAGGATTAGATAAAATACAAGAAAAAAGAAAAAGAAACATGTCTGAAAGAAAATCATTTAGAAAATTTCGAAATACAGGTCCATCTTTAACAATAGAACAAAAAATAGAGCAATTTATTTTAAGAAATTCAAAAAATGGATATTTTACAAAAGTATCTACAATTAATTATAAATTTGAAATTTCAGAATCTAAAGCATGGGAAATAGTTGGAGAATTATTATTCAATGGCACCCATTAATTAAATCAAAAAAGAAAAAATTAGAAGAGAAAGAAAATGAAACAGTGTAAATTATGCGGTAGTCCTCTCGGCAAAGAACCCACAACTGAAGAATTAGAAACACATTGGAAAAAACATCACAGTTGGCATTGGGAATCAAATAATCAAAAAACACCAGAAGAAGCATTACTAAAAAAGTAAAACTAGAATTTTTTAAAATTATAAACTACATACAAAATAAACTAGTGGTAAAAAAATCATAAAAAATACTGAATAAATTAGACAATTATTTTGCCATACTAGAATAATTTGTACGGTTATCTTTTATATTGCTAAAATTAAAATTGAACAAATTGGTTTCAAAAAATATCATTGCAATATTGGCAATTGTGACATTAGCTACTACACTAGGAATTTCACCTGTATTTGCCGATTGGGATAAAACAAAATATCCAAATATTGAAGGAAGTATTCCAATTGAAAATAGCCAAAATTACTCAGAACTTACTCAAATTACATTAGTAGATGCAATGACTATTGCTGAAAATAACGTAGAAAATAGTAAAAGCATGTATGCAAAACTTTCACCAATTAACGGGTATCTAGTTTACAAAGTAGTTATGACAAATGACAATCATGAATACAGCAAAGTTCTAGTTGATGCAGGTACCGGAGATGTACTTTATGTTACAGATGCAAAATCTTTTGATTCTAACAAAAAGAAAAAGCACAGTGATAACAGACATGATAGCAAACATGATAGCAAAATGAAATATTATTACAAAGACATGACTCCAGAGCAAATTACTGAAAAGAAAAAACAGTTTAAAGAAATGGGAGAAGCCTGGAAATCACTATCAATTCCAGACAAGGCTGCAATGATTGTTCACTTTATGCAAATGAAATTACAATGGGATACAATGTCTGAGGAACAAAAAGATGAAAAGAAAGCAGAAATGAAAGATAAATGGAAAGGACTACTAACAGCATCACCAGAAGAAAAGAAGCAAAAACTTGAAGAATTTGCTCAATCAATCAAGTAAACAGTAAAAAATATTTAAATTATTAATTAGTCAATTTTGCATCTGCATCCAAATATTTTTGAACTTCTTCAACATCTTTGTCCCCTCTACCTGAAAGAGTTACAACTATGGATTCTGATGCTTTACCTTTTTTTGCAACTTTCATTGCTTCAGAAATAGCATGAGCAGATTCTAACGCAGGAATAATTCCTTCAGTTCTAGTAAGAGTCAAANNNCAGGATAATCTAGTCCTGCAGAAATACTATGTGTTTCAGTAATTTGACCTTCACTATCTTGGAGTAAGTAGGTCATCATACCGTGAAGTACCCCTTTACTTCCTGCAGATAATGTAGCTGAATGTAATTTTGATTTTAATCCTTTTCCTGCAGCTTCAACTCCAATTATCTCAGCGCTTGTATCAATCAAAGGGTAAAATGTACCAATAGCGTTAGAACCGCCACCAACACATGCAATTACAACATCAGGATCTTTATTGTTAATTTTTTTCATTTGTGATTTAATTTCATTTCCAATTACACTTTGAAAATCTCTAACCATAACAGGATAAGGGTGAGGGCCAACTGCAGAACCTAACAAATAGTATGTGTTTTCTACATTTG
>LWDU01001155.1_pt1 | contig 10673 bp, 22 predicted proteins | sample 727161 | NCBI WGS metagenome assembly LWDU01 (sample SAMN04566230, study PRJNA314399) | hydrothermal vent metagenome | isolation source: deep sea hydrothermal plume seawater | place: Mexico: Gulf of California, Guaymas Basin | collected 2004-07-11 | reverse complement strand
CTCCATTGGGTAAATTATATTTTGCACTATTATTATCTACGGATTGTCTTAAAGCTAATGTTATAATATCTTGATTAACTGGAGTTAAATCTGTTTCAGGAAAGCCTGTTGCTGTTCCCGAGTTTAAAAGTGTTGCTCCTGATGGTACTGTAAAAGTATCTCCACTATCTCCTAATGTAAAAGCTGTACCTGTTGCTGGTGAAATTTTATTAGTTTTAACTTCATCTGTTACTGTTAGTCCTGCACCAGTTGGAACTGTAATAGTATCTCCTGAAGTACCAATTTCTAGGGCTGTTCCTGATTGTGGATCTACTTTATCTACTTCTATTTTGCTCATTATACGATTACCAATGTTCCTGTTATTGTGATTGTTGCTGGAACCGTTACCGGTCCTGCTAAGACACCGCTCTCAATAGTTTGAGTGACGGCCATATTAATTGATTGATTATTTATAAAATCGCTGGGTGATTGATTACCCACGTATAAGATTCCGTTTGAAACACCTGTACTCATAATTCTCCTTAAGAACTAATAGTATCGATATAAGAACAGATTACATCCAAAGACGAAGCATCGCTAGATACACCTGTTAATACATCTCCACTTTGTAAAACCACTTTTGCTCCACCTTGAATTAATTCGATTGATCCGCCTGGCGGAATACTTGCTGTTTTTGCTAGATAGTAATTTGCTGCAGACTTAATAACATAAATATCAACTGTAATACTTGTTGCTAAAACATTACAACATCTTACGCCAATAACTGCATCATAATTTCCTGCTGTTAAAATTGTAAAAGGTGCTGTGCCTTGTACTCTTGCTAATGTATTTCTAAAATCTTGTGCCATAATTTTTTCCTATAAGGCGACGGCCATTGCAATCGCAAAACCTTGTCCCGCTGCGTTAATTGTGTCTCCTGCTGCATTTAAATAAACAGCTTTACTTGCCGGCAATGTACAGAATACATCTTTAGTACCAGACGTAAAACTTACTGCTGCATCTCCATTAGAACTTGAAATGATAGTATCTCTTGAAAGAGTGTCTGTAGCTGCATCGGTTACTGTTCCAATTCCCACTTCCCATTCAGTTGTTCCTTGATTAAAAATTGTATAGTAGGTTGTATTAGCTGTACCAATCCCCGCAACAAAACCTTCAAAGCCACTTACAACGCCAGCTAAATCAAAAGTGCCTGTTCCAGTTGTTGTACTCGATTCTTTTACTCTGTCATTTATAACTAAAGCCATTTTTATTTTCTCCTATTAACTCATGCTTATAATTGCATCAGCTGGTGTTGATGGATCAGGGAAAGTAACTTTAAATGTACCTGCCGTAGCAGTTTTATTTCCTGAAAAATCCAACGCCACACATAATTTGTCTCCTTGGGTATCATTATAGATTGCTCCATACGCTGCAGTAAAAGTAGCTGTTGTCCAAGTCGCATCCGCAAAATCACAAGTTGCAACTGCCCCTGTAGAAACAACTGCATTACTACCTAAAGCTTTTCCAGTTGTCGTATATCCTACATAAGGTAGTGAAGCACTCACTTCACTTGTCGCTGAATAAACAGTACTCGATGTATTATAGGGTTGAGCCGTATACAATGCTAATTTAAAACTATCTCCTCCGGATGCAAAATTATGCGTTCCCGTGAATAGTTCTCCACGAAATGCAAAAGGTATTATGTTTGCCATATTTTTTTATCTCCTTAAAAAGTTGATGGTGATTCCGATTTAATGGGAAGACGAATAACTCCATCTTGGTATTCGTTTCTGCGTCTACGACCCATTTGTTCAGTCGCATACGTTTCAAGAGCTTCTTTATATTGCCCTTGGTAATATTGTATCATATCCATGGGGCCTTTCAAGTACCCATATGCATTTACTAGACTCGCGTATAAAAGTAAATCCTGATATTTATTTGATAGATAGGTTCCAGTCGTACTGACCGAAGCATCGGTTAAACTTGTGGGCTCTTTATTATAGGCTAAAGTAATAGCATAAGCTGTATCTGGTGTAGGAGCTACAACCCAATAGTTTTCATCCCAATTTGCATAATATTTAGGAATACTAGTAGAAGATGAACTTGGAGTCGCATAATATTCTGCCATAAAACTAGGGTCTCTTTGTTCTAAATAAACTTGATCTCCATCATCGTTGGTTAATTGAATATATCTAATGACTCTTAAATCTGATGGAATCGTTACATATCTATTCCCAATAACCATCGTTGAGGTAGCATAGAATCGTTCTAGATCAGCATCAAAAGATCTATAAATTTTATTTTCAGCATTAATAATTAATGGATTTACAACAGCAGTACTAAAAACCGTAGTTCCTACTTCTGTATATCCCCTAATATCATCTTGTAAATTTGCTAAAGTGTATGTTAATCCTGATGGCATATTATTGTGGTCCTATCGTTTTTAAAGTAACTGGTCCTGAAGATGTATTATAGCCACCTCCACTGATTTGTCCAGTAGTCGCTGTTCCTCCGCTATTTAAATAGTAATAATTATCTGGAGTTAAAAGATTTCGTACAGCTGCTAAAATTAAATGTGTAGCCGCCGTTGATCCATGAGATCCTCTTTTAGCTCCGGTTAAAACACTGGAACTAATTCCAGTATAAGTAATAATTTCAGTTCCAACTAAAATAGCATTAGTAGGAGTTCCATTAGGATTATTAACTGTAGGAATAAAAGGTCCACTAGTTTTAAAATTAGTTGAGCTTGTTAAAGTAATCCCACTGGTTGTCGTTGTATCAGTAATTGCTGCAGCTAAAGTTGTAGTTACCGAAGTATATTTTCCTGGAACTACAGAAAATCCTGCGGCCCCACAAATAGTAGCTCCAGATATTCCATCTATATTTGCAATATTAGCAAAGCCAACAACGGGAGTTCCTGCAATCGGACCATCCAACCCTACAGTATCAGCACTACCGGTTCCAGGGGAAGTCGTAGGGGGTCCTCGAAATCTTACGGTGTTACCATAAGTTCTTTGATGATCTACTGAATATGTATTTATAAGTCCTGAAGCTGCCGCATAAGTAGTTAAAGGGTTAAAAGATAAAAATCTTAAAGCATCGGGTGAAGGTTGTTGTGTTCGTGTTTTTGTTAAAGCGGTTGGATCTGCTGCACTTGGTTTAGGATCCAATTGTGGTTGCTTAGATTCAAATTCAGAATAGTGTACAAACAATCCATTCCATTGTGTAACCATTTCATTCCATGGAAAAGACTGACCACTAATATCTGAAACTGCTAATGCAAATTTTCCTTGTGCAAATCGTGCCATAATTAAATACTAGGATAGTATGTCTTCGGAGTAATATAAGTACTATTGTCCGAACCATCCGCTGCCTCCGCTCTTAAGATTTCATCTTCATAAAGTAATTTTAAATTTTGTGTTCGATCAGGTGCATATTTCATACTAAGATAATAAGATAAACCTGCACACATACATGGAATATAATAATAAGGAACATCCGCCGCATTCGTATAAGCGCCGGCATCTTCTATTCGGCTCATGTAGTAAAATTGAATTCTGTCTCCGGCCTGACTAGAACTTGGAGTTGTGTATAAAGTAACTGTAACTTTATCTATAAATCTTTGAACCCAGTATTGTGAGGGTTGTCCTAAGGCTAATTTATTTGATAAAGCAGAATATGTTGATCTTGAAATTTTTGTTAAAGGACTATCGGATTGACTTGTTGTACCTGCACTACTTCTATAAGATGCTTCAAAAATATCATCGGTACCATATAAAGCGGCACCTGCACTATTTAATAAAGTTGAAGTTCCATCGGCACTTGAACGATAACCAATGTATTCATTAGTAGAAGCGACAAGAGTTAAATAACCATCTCCAATTTCCCAGAGATGAATTCCTCTGTTGGCCCACTCTTGAAACATAATATTCAACGAGCGTCTGGCAGTTTTTAACTGGTAACCAGCGACTCCTCTAATACCACATCTCTCGAAAGCCTCTTCAATAATATCATCAATTGCAAACGTTTTCCCGAACGTTGCTGTTCCGGAAGTAGTATTAGCCATTTAGCCTCCTACGCTCCAGTAATTGTTACTGTAACACTTCCGCCTGCTCCAGCTAAATTGTAAACAATTCCATCCTTAAATACAATACCTGAACCTGGAACATAAACTGCTAATCCTTCAGTTCCAAATTTAAAAGTTGCTTTTAAATTACCAGCTGCTGCAGCTCCTGATGTCGCGGCATCATATAAAAGTAAAGTAGACGCTGCTATTCCTAATCCTTGAATAGACGTGACTCTGGCTCTGCCTGCTCTTGAAAGAGTATCTGCTCCTATTGTAGCTAAGTTAAGGGTTGTTTGGTCACTTGTAAAACTTGACATATTTTTATCTCCTTAAAAAGTGCTCCCGAAGGAGCACTTTAATTAATTATTAACCAACGTCAGCGTTTTGAATATAAGTAACTGTTAACCAACCAACACCTGCTCCCAGGTTATCATAAGTTAAAAGTAATCTTCTATCTGTTGTACCAACGTCTGCCCATGCATCAACTCTCGCTTTATTAGCTCCAGCTGTAATATCAATAATACCTAAAGTACCACCAGCTATTGCTTGAGCTGCTGTAAATGCAGTTGCGTCGCCCACATAACCTAAGCCAACTGTACTTCCAACTCCGCTCCATATAACACTTACACTTAATGCTGCAGAAACCAATTGGCTATTTGCAGGAATTATAATATTTGTTGTAGAAGTAGCAGCTACTTGAGTAATAGCTTCTGTTTGTGACATTAACACATGACCTGTATTTTTCATATTCGTCCCAACAGTAGTACCTAAAAAGTTGTATTTGACATAATATTCCTCCTAGAATATTTAAATGTAGTCCCTAGGGGATAGTCGACTATACGCGTCTACATTTAAGTTTTATTTAATAATGTATAGTGATTAAAATATATATGAAATTTGAGTAGAGTGCAAGAGATCCTACAGTAAAAGTACGATTTCAGCGATGTGGCGTTTATCTAAGTTGCCACAGAAACTTGGGCAGCTGAATCACTGATTTTGTTTTCTCTATCAGCAACTTTAAACTCTTCAGCCATATTAAGAGTATATTTTCCGTGTTGATTATACTCATACTGCCACCCTAACTCCAAGGACCGTTTTTGTTTGTACAGGTCTTCGGTCATGATTAACCTCCTCATAGGTTATTCTACGGGTGTCTCGAAACATTCCCGTTGATTCCCATTTTACACTTTTTTCTCCCACTTTGTCAAGCACTGCTTGCTCAATAGATTCAGCATTATCTTCCGCTAAAACTTCAAATTTAGCGTGGTAATCATAAGCCCATATGTGTACTAGGAAATTTTTCATATATTCACCCTTATAAAGTAAAAAGGGGCCGTTTTAAGGCGGCCCCTTAATTTGTTAGTTATTAAGCACCTTCAACACCGTAGATACCTCTAGGGTCGGATACTCCAAACGAGTATCTTTCTCTAGCTTTGTATCTTACGTTGCCTGTTGAGAAATCGCCTTCCATTTTAGTTTGGATAGGTAATCTTTCAAAGTACTTCATACCATTAGGCACGTCAGTGTTAATGTACCAAGAATCAGTATCTGTTAGATAGTGATTTACTCTGTATCCTTCAGGGATCATTCCCATATTCTTAAGAGCATTGATATCATTATCAGCTGTACCAACTCTACCTTGAGATTTTAACAATCTCTCAGCATTGAATTGGTTTTCAGAAGGAACAATCATTTTCATTCCTCTAGCTGCGATTTTAAGACCTCTTTCATCAGTTAGTGCAGCAATGTCAATCAATGCTTGCTCTAGTGATGTTTCGTTAAGATCTGCCTGTGTAGTTAACGTGTTTGAAAAAGTACCAGCGATTGTTGGGTGTGCTGTATTGAACAAAGACACGGCATCGCCAGAATCATAGTTATCTGTAGTAGGTAACCCTTGATTCAAAGGCACTGCGGCTTTGATCTGTTTAGCATTTGCCATCGATCTCGCTAGCGCTTTTGTATAACGAGACGAAAGTCTGTCATACAAGTTGTCTTCCATTGCTTCTTCAGTCAAAGCGAATGCAAGAGCCACTGTTTCGTTAGTGTATCTTGCAGTAAATGTTTCTTGTGCATTGTCATATGCAACAGCCGAACCCTCAGGTTTGACATATGCATTAGCAAAGCCAGATAACATTACTTCTTCTTCAAAAGCTCTGTCAGATGATTCAGTAACATAAATTTCTTTATGCTCCTGGTCATATCTTTTGTATTCCAAGCCGAATAGTGCATTCAAACCTGGCTCTAGTTCTTTAACTAGTTGTTGTCGTGATATTGCCATAATTTATTTACTCCTATTAAGCCGCACCGGCAGTTCCAGAACCAAATAAATGTTCACAAATCTGAACACGCCAATTTACATTAGCTGCTCCGATTTCGTCATTTTCTGGGTCTCTAGAGACACCGATAACTTTAAGTTGTGCTGGACCTGCTCCAAAAGTATCTGCAGATTCAGCGGTTGATAATCCGTCTCGAGTTCTACCACCATTCGAAGCAAGATCACAAGTCATGTAAATGTCTGCTTGAGCAGAAGCACCTGCAGCAGCTGATTGAATTTCAAACATCTGCATTGGGCTGTCATAAACAAAACCCTCGATATCTTTACTTGAAGGAGGTGTTACACTCCCAGGATAGTAGTTCTTAAACGTAGGTTTTAGTGTAGTCGGATCAACATAAAAACATCCCCAGAAAGCACCCACATTTAAAACGTCAGTGAGACCAGCAATATCAATATATCCAGTAGTAGTTGCGCTTACTAGAGAACCTTGATACATCGCGCTGGCTTCACCGGCATCAATCCAATGTGAACTGAATCCAGTAGAGTCATCTTGTTGTCCAACTGTCTTTAACGGTCTAAGACCGAAAGCGGCATCTTTATTTGCCATAGTTGTTTCCTCCGTTGTCACCTGTCCCGAAGGACCTCCAGTGACGGTTAATTTAAATTCGTTGATTAGTAATTGTTAAAAAACTCTTACTTACCACCGAAAGATTTGCTAGAGCGGCTATCATAGCTGATAGGCATGCTCGGGTGCTGTTCCTTCAGTAAATCGGTTTTGAGAGCATCATCTCGTTCTTTAGCTTTGTCGCTATAGTACTTCTGACGTGCCTCGGCGATCTCGTCTGGTATTCTGGCCAGCAACAGACCTCCAACTCCAATCACTCCCTTGTGTTTGCCGTCTTGTATAATTGGATAATCTGTGTCTTTGTACTCTGACGCCATAACTAAAACATATCCTGATCTTAATTTACCAGCAATATTTTTAGTGTCATCAAAGCCTAAACTTTCAGCTCTTATCCATCTATGTCGAAATCCATCCGGCGCAGGTGGTGAATCTAAAGCATTCGGTTGTGTCCAAACAACAGGTCGCTTTGTAGCTTCCCTTGTTTCTGACGCGCGAGAGTCTTTTTTAACTTCATCTGTAACTTTTTTAGTTTCAGTTTTAGTTTTTATCATATGCATTTACTCCTCTACTACGTTTAATTGTTTAGCATATTCTTCAAGTGGCACATTCAATTTTTTAGCAATTGCTACCTGTGATGATGTGAGTGTCACAGTTTTGCGACCAGTACCTCTTTTAACGTTTCGCGTAGCTGACGCTACAGTTTGTGTAGGTTTAGTCGTTTGTTCTGTTACATTACCAAATTTATGGGGAAATTCAAGTTTTATTCTTCTATCTAATTCTCCATAATAATCCTCAGATTGAGGATCATAGCCCTCCTCTTCAACCAATTTTTTGTGCATATCAAAAGCAGTATAAGTCATGGCATTATCGCTGCCAAACCACTGATTTTTCCCTGCCCATTCAGTTGCTCTTGCATCTGGTTTTGGTCTTTGAGGATCTTGTTGAATATTAGTTTGTTGATTTAATTCACTCTTCTCTTTAGGTTTTCTAGCTTCTTGATTAACCTTCATTTCAGCCAGTCTTGCTTCTTCATAACCAAGTTTAGCAATTTCTTTTTGTGCATCAACTTCGTCGTTTATATTTCCAGCTTCTCTTGCAGTCGTTAATTTTCCTTTAGCTGCTTCAAGACTTGAAGTGATTCGACTCTCCATTTCAGATACATATCCTGTATCTAATTTAGACAATCTCTCTTTTAAAGTTTTTTGTTCTCCAATAACTGTACGAGCATAACGTGTTGCTTCATCTCTTTGACGTTCAGATTCACGCATACGTTTAGTAAGTTTGGCGATTCTTTTTTTAACGCCTTCCCCATACTCTTCGAGTTCTTTTGCTTCTTCTTTAGGTGCTTCTTCTTTAGGTGCTTCTTCTTTAGGTGCTTCTTGTATAAGTTCTTTAGGTGCTTCTTCTTTAGGTGCTTCTTCTTTTACTTCTACTTCACCTTCCGGTTTGACTTCAGGAACCGCTACTTCTTGTGCTCCTTCTGTAACCTTTTCTTCAGGTAAAGTAACTTCCACATCAGGTCCATCTGATGGCAAGTCTATCATGTTATCTTTTTCTACGTTTGGCATAGTTTCTCCCTATGGTTAATATTCATGCAAGATATCCTCTGGATTCTTGATGGTTGCTAAAACTTCATCGTCGTTCAGCAAACGAACTTCACCGCCTTCTATTTTTATTCTAGAGCCTGCATAACGTGCAAACATTACCCAGTCTCCTACTTTACACCATGGTCCTTTAGGAAATCTTTCCTTATCTTGATAGGCATGGGGTCCTACTGCTAATACATTTCCACATTGAGAAGCAACTTGTTGTTTCTCAAGAGTAGTTTCACCCATAATAATTCCACCTTTTGTTTTTTGATTCATTTTAAAAGGTAAAATTAATATTCTCCAACCTGTTGGTTGAGGTAATTTTGTTGACTCTTCAGTTACTTTTTCTGGTTTGGATTTTTTTACACCAACAAGATCATTGTTTGGTGTTAATATCGATGACTGTTCCTGTGTTTTCATTTTCTTGTGGCTCCTTGTCCGTTAGCAGGGTAGAGATTTCCTGTAAAATTCCTTCGTAAGCACGAAGCTGTCCTACCATATATTGGTATTTTTCATGGTTGTCAACCTGTCCATTTAATAAAAAGGTTTGCACATTTTTTTGTGTTTCTTCAACTTGTTTTTTGAGTCTGTAAATTAAATTTACGCCGTCCATTATTTTTTAGTTTTGACTGATACTCCTCCACTAGGATAACCAAATTTATTATTACCTAATACCGGTTTGTAACCAGATACTTTAGTTAAACCACCCCCTGCATGAAAACTTCTTAATGTTTTTGCAAGAGAGGCTTGTTTCTTGGTTCTAGTTGAAGCGTCACTTCCTTTCTTTAAAACTTTATTTGCATAAGCACCAACAGACATGTCAGCAGCTTTAGCTTTTTTTGTAAAGGCTCCAGGTCTTTTAATTGCACCTTGAATCCAGTCACCACTTTTATATCCTTTACGAACTTTAGTAGCTCCCGGTTTCTTTGCTGTACTTCTAAAAAATTCTGGCATTATTTTTTTCCTCCTCCTCTAAATATTTGCGTCCCCTTTATACCAAATATTGACGCACATACAAGTATCCATAAATTTGTAAACCATGAAGGAAGTGCTTTGAAATGTTCGAAGAAAAGATTTATCTTGGTCATAGCCGCCGGATCATCTGACCAGACTCCCCAGGCCAAAATTATTATGGGCAGTGTGAGAATCGCTAAAACGACCTCGTCCTTATAATCTTTGTCTCGGGATTCTAAAAGTTTGCCCTGGTAAGCTTCCTCACCTCGGGCCATCTTAGATGCATGCATATGCTGTGCATCAGCCATAGCCATCTTTGTCTCTTGACGCTTTTTATAAATGTGAGTTCCAGCGTTAAGAGCTAGTTTAATAGCACCAAACCACATGAGATTAATACCAAGTTGCTTTAACTGGCTTTTTATCTTTTCTAAGTGCTTTAGTACCTTTTACAGTAACTGTTTGTGATTCTGTAGGATTAGTTGCTTCAATAACCTTTGCGTCACCGTAACCATCTTTGTTTTTTCCAACGATGCCAGTAACTTTAGGTTCTTTAACGAAACCAGATCCGATTTGCCAATCTTTTGACATTATACTAAACCTCCACCTCTGAATGCTTTTCCCATTCCTCTTTTAGCAATTCCGCCACCTTTAAGTTCGCCACGGATTCTGCTTTTCTCGTCTTTAAGATTTCTTTTACCTTTTTTGCTAAATGCTTTTTCAGCATCAACACGACCTAATTCTTCAAGTCTATTTTCTTTGCTAGTGTTTGCCATAATTATTTAGCTCCTCTAGATTCGTCTCTTCTATCTTTAAAGCTTTGAGTTTTTGTGGATTCTTTTCCATCTCTCATTCCTAAAGATTCGTCAAGTCTATCATTTGCGCCTTGTTTCTTAGCACCAGATTTTCCACCTTTGTCGTAAGGAAATCTAGATGAATAAGGTCTTGATCCGAAATCATTTCTCATAAGTTTTCTCCTATTTCTTATTTTTTACTCTAAATAAGTTTGCAAGTCCACCACTATTTGCAAACATAGCTTTTTCACGTTCTATCTTCTCCATATAGTCAGCGTATTTTGATTGACCCGCTCTGATTCTTTCTAAATTAGACATACCATATTCTGTTGCCATTTCTTCAGTTGAAGGTCCACCTAGTTGTGGAGGTAATGTAGGACCATCGTCTCCAGTG
>LWDU01041220.1_pt1 | contig 10677 bp, 8 predicted proteins | sample 727161 | NCBI WGS metagenome assembly LWDU01 (sample SAMN04566230, study PRJNA314399) | hydrothermal vent metagenome | isolation source: deep sea hydrothermal plume seawater | place: Mexico: Gulf of California, Guaymas Basin | collected 2004-07-11 | reverse complement strand
AAAGAAGGTTTATCACTTAAATTTATCGATAGACGATATTGCTGACAATATTATAATTGTTGGCGACCAGTCAAGAGTAAAACAGATTTCTAAGCATTTTAGCAGAATAGATTGTGTAATTAAAAATAGAGAATTTGTAACCCATACTGGGGAATATAATGGTAAAAGAATTTCTGTGCTTTCTACGGGAATAGGCACAGATAATATTGATATTGTAATGAACGAATTGGATGCTGCTAAAAATATTGATTTAGAGACAAGAACAATTAATACAAATAAAAAATCACTAAATATTATTCGGCTTGGAACATCTGGAGCACTTCAAAAAGATATTGAAGTAGATAGCTTTATAATGGCAACTCATGGACTTGGCTTTGATGGCTTAGCTCATTTTTATAAATCTGAAAATATTATTGACAGTAAGATGTCAGAAGCATTTATAAAACACAGCAATTGGCCAAAAAATTTAGCTAGCCCTTATATAGTCAGTGCGAGTGAAAAATTATTGGAAAAATTCTCAGAATTCAAAAAAGGGATTACGGCAACTGCCTCTGGTTTTTACGCACCACAAGGTAGAGAACTAAGAATAAAGCCAGCCATTGAAGATTTACATCAAAAGATGAATACTTTTCAGTTTAAAGGAAATAGAATAACAAATTTTGAAATGGAAACTTCAGCCCTTTATTTTTTAGGAAAATCCCTGGGACACAATACCCTTACTATTTGTGCTATAATTGGAAATAGAATTACCCAAAAACAAAGCAAAGATTACAAAAAAACGGTGGATAAATTAATTCTTGCCGTTCTTGAAAAGCTGTAAATCAAAACTTATTTAGCGTAACTGATTGCTCTTGTTTCCCTGATAACGGTAACTTTTACTTGTCCAGGATAAGTCATTTCATTTTGAATCTTTTCTGAAATTTCAAAAGACAACTTGCTTGCCTCTGTGTCTGTAACTTTCTCGCTTTCCACTACAACCCTTAATTCTCTTCCAGCTTGTATGGCGTAGGATTTCAACACGCCTGGAAAGCCTAAAGCAGTGTCTTCTAATTCTTTAATTCTACTTATGTAAGAATCCAATTGCTGTCTTCTTGCTCCTGGCCTTGCTCCTGACACAGCATCACAAACTTGAATAATTGGTGAGATTAAGGAAGTCATTTCTACCTCATCATGGTGGGCGCCAATCGCATTACACACTTCTGGCTTTTCTCCGTATTTCTCCGCTAATTGCATGCCTAAAATAGCATGGGGAGTTTCTGCATTATCTTCAGGAACTTTACCAATATCATGCAATAGCCCTGCTCTTTTTGCCATTTTTACATTAAGACCTAGCTCTGCCGCCATAGTAGCACAAAGGTTAGCAGTTTCTCTGGAATGCTGTAAGAGATTTTGTCCATAAGAAGATCGATATCTCATCCTTCCTACCATTCTGATAAGTTCCGGATGAAGCCCATGAATTCCTAAATCAATAGTTGTTTTTTTACCAATTTCAATAATCTCTTGCGATATTTCATTTTCTGTTTTCTTCACTACCTCTTCAATTCTTGCAGGATGAATTCTACCATCCGTTACTAATTTATGAAGTGAAAGGCGAGCAATTTCTCTTCTTACAGGGTCAAAGCAAGAAATAATAATAGCTTCTGGCGTATCATCAACTACAATATCGACTCCTGTTGCTGCTTCAATAGCCCTTATGTTTCTACCTTCCCTTCCAATTATTCTTCCCTTTATATCATCACTTTCGATATTGAAAATTGAAACTGCATTTTCAATAGCTTGCTCTGCTGCCGTTCTTTGAATGGTTTGGATAACAATCTTTTTTGCTTCCTGATTGGCAGTTAGTTTTGCTTCCTCAATAGTTTCCTGAATAAGGGATAAAGCTTTTGTTTTCGCCTCATCTTTTAGAGCTTCCACCAATTGCTCTTTGGCTTCCTCAGCCGAAAGTTTTGAAATTACCTCTAATTGTTCTACTTGCTTTTTATGTGATTTAGCAAGATCCTCCTGTCTTTTTTGAAGAGATTCTTTTTGTTGTGTTAAGGTTTCTTTTTGCTGCTCTAATTCCTTTTCTTTTTTGTTTGTTTCTCCAAGCTTTTGTGATAGCGTATTTTCTTTATCTTTAATTCTGTTTTCTGCTTTTGTAATTTCATTATTTTTATTATTGATAATTTTCTCATGCTCAGATTTTAGCTCTAAAAACTTTTCTTTAGCTTGTAAAAGTTTTTCTTTTTTTATTTGCTCTGCCTCTTTTTTTGCCTCATTTATGATGGCATTTCCTTTGTTTTTCGCCATCTTGTTAAACACAAAATAGGATAGTCCTCCTCCTATCAAAAGGGCTGTTATTGCTATTATTATTTCCATTTTACTTCAATTTTAAGTTAATAAAAAACCCACACCAACTATTTGTTAAACTCCATTTAGCATGGGTGGAGTCGCCATCAGATATCGAATGTCCACTGTTCTCAAAAAACGAGAAACCAAAAATGGTTGAGGCCTACGTCTGAACCTGACGAGTCAAACTCCAATATTTTATCTGTTGAGTTTAACAGTTTTAATTAATGCGGGTAAATTATTTTATATAAAAGAACTTAAATATTTTTAGCTAAAAGGGTGTCAAGCATTTTTAACTGATCCTCCATGCCATCATCTTCCAATACCTTTTTATCTTTAACAGTTTCATACTTTGCTGCAAACTCAATAAGACACATGGCTAACAAATCCTGTTTGTCTTTAATTGCATAATTTTGCTGGTAAAACTTTAATCTTTCTTCAATAGTCTTCACCGATTTTCTTATCCCTTCTTCTGCACTCCTTTCAATCTTCATGGGGTAAATTCTGCCTGCAATATTTATCTTTATTGATAATTTACTCATCAAAAACTGCTTTCTATTTATTTAACAATCCAATACACTTATCTATCTCCCGCACATATTCATTTATCTTTTGTTTCGTTTTTTTGTTGTCCTCACCATCTGATGAAACCAACTTTGATATTTTTATTACTTTAATTTTCTCTTCTAAACTTTTTACAACTTTTTGCTTTTCGTCTAATTCTTTTTTAAGTTTACCTTTTTCATTTACGGCCGATTCTCTCTCTTGTTTCTCTTTTTCATACAAAGATATTAACTTCTTTATCTTAACTTCCAAACCATCAACAATAGCTTTCATTTTGCTGTTTAAAATTATTGTTACAAATTTAAGTTTTTCTTTATACTTTCTGTGCTATTTTGATGTTATATTTGTCATCTTTTATACAAAACACAATTTTTAAGGTAGTAATGAATTTAAAAAATATTCTTTTTTTTATCTCTTTTAGCATAATTGGTTTGTCAATTTTCGGACAAGATTACCATGCCCCAGTCGATTTTAAGATGCTTTTATCTGGGACTTTTGGGGAGTTGAGAAGTAATCATTTTCATTCAGGAATTGATATAAAAACAGAGGGGGTTCAGGGGCAAAAGGTGTATGCAATTGCTGATGGATATGTATCCAGAATTAAGGTTTCTACTTGGGGATATGGAAAGGCACTTTATATTACCCATGCAGATGGGAATACTTCTGTTTATGCGCATTTGAAAATATTCAATAAAGAAATAGATGATTATGTAATCGAAAATCAATACAAAAAAGAGAGTTTTGAAATTCAACTTTTCCCACCAAAGGATAGGTTTCAAATTAAAAAAGGGGATATTATTGCACTTTCAGGAAATACGGGTGGAAGTGCTGGAGCACATTTACATTTTGAAATTCGAAATACAAAATCAGAACATCCAATAAATCCGCTTCAATTTAATTTTGATATTACAGATAATATAAAACCAACAATTAGTAAAATAAAAATTTACCCAATTGACGGAATGCTTGATGGGAAAGAAATAGAAAAAAGTTATGCTCTTAAAAAAAGCCGAGAGCAATACACTTTAAATGGGGCAACACCTATCGTAAAAGGAAAAGTTGCTTTCAGTATTTCTACCTTTGACAAACTAAATGGGGCTTATAATAAAAATGGGGTTTATTCCATTAAACTTAGAGTGGATAGTCATTTAATTTATCATTTCCAAATGGATGAATTCAATTTTGCAGAAAGCAGATATATCAATGCGCATATCGATTATAAAGAGAAGAAGATAAACGAAATGAAATTTCACAGATGTTACAAATTACCAAATAACCGCCTTTCTGTTTATAAAGAAATGCTCAAAAAAGGAGTGTTTGATTTTAAAGATGATACCACTCATTTAATACAGTTTGAAGTAACGGACATTTATAAAAATAAAAGCATTGTATCTTTTAAAATAAAAAGTACAACTACTAATATTAAGAACGAAAACAGCATGACTTTTACCCCTTTTTCTCAACATTTTAGTTATATGAAGCCAAATCTTTTTAAGGGAAAAAACTTCCAGCTACACATGGAAAGCTATACTTTATATGAAGATTTAGATTTTCAGTATTTAGAATTAGACTCTATGCAAGGGGTTTATGGGAAAGTGCAGCATGTACATAACGACAATGTTCCATCACACAAAAGCTTTGTCATTTCACTTAAAGCAAAAATTCCAGCAAAACTAAAAGACAAAGTTTATATTGCAAAAGTAGATTCAAATAATCGTTTTTGGTATATGGGTGGGAGTTGGCGAAACGGCATGCTTTCAGCAAAAGTGCGAGAGTTTGGTGATTTCTGTATTGTGGCTGATACCATTAAACCGACTATTAAAGGGGTGAATATTTATCCTGGAAAAAAGTTTAACTCACAGACAACCATCAAATGCACTATTTCAGATAAGGAAAGTGGCATTAAAACCTATCGGGCAGAAATTGATAGCAAATGGATATTGATGGAATACGATTACAAACAAAAATTGCTGACTTATAAAATTCAGAAGGGATTAGCAAAAGGAAAGCACACTTTTACTTTGGTGGTAAGCGATAAAATGAAAAACGAAACTATTTACAAAGCAGAGTTTGTGCGTTAGTTTTTTGACCAAAAAGCCAAACGATTTCCCTCTGTATCCAAAAAGATAGCATAATTACCAATCTCTTTTGCAATTAAAGTTTTTGGTAAAATTATTTTTCCTCCCAATTTTTCTACCTTTTGTAGATAATTATTTAAATCATTTCCACCATCAAAATAAACCAATGCTCCTTTTTGTGATGGAACACCTTCTCCTTTTACTATTGCACCTCCTACTTGGTTGGCAGTATGACCCCAAAAACCATGTTGCATCCCTCCTATTCTCGATTCGTGAATGGGAAAGCCAAGCAGAGATTCATAAAAATGTTTTGCCCTAGAAAAATCAAGAACAGGAATTTCAATCCAAGTAAAAAATATTTTCATTTACATTTATTCCTAATTCATGTTGCAAAAAATCTTTGCAATAGGATTTTAGCATATCACGAACCTTTATATAAGTTTCTAAAATTTCAGCATCTGTTCCTTTTGCTTTTGCGGGATCAGGAAAACTTTTATGTATTTTTTTAGCAACAGAGGGAAAATGAGGGCATTTTTCTTTTGCATCATCACAAACGGTAATTACAAAATTAAAATCTACATCTTTAAAATCATCTACCAAATTAGATTTGTGATGAGAAATATCAACACACTCTATTTGCATAACTTTTACAGCCACAGGATTTACTTTTTCAGGATGCGTTCCGGCACTAAACACCTGAACTTGATTACCAGAAAATTTTCTAATCCATGCCTCTGCCATTTGCGAACGACAAGAATTTCCTGTACAAACAATTAGTATCTTTTTCATGGTATTTTTTAATTTTAATCCAAACAAAAATATCAGAATTAATAACAATATAAAAGAAGTTATGCTGTTTTAGATGTAGCAGCCAAAATTTAATTTATTTTTGGTTGCTTTTTATTATGAAGAAATTATTGCTAATTTTCCTTTTTCCAATTTGCTTTTCGGCTTTTTCGCAAGATAAAAGCATACAACTTACGGGCATACTAGTTTCCACCGATAGCTTGCTTACTATCCCTTTTGCCAATGTGCTAATTAAAAATCAGCAAAAAGGAACCATAAGTGACTTTTATGGCTATTTCTCTTTGGTAGCAGCAAAAGGCGATACCATTGTTTTTTCCTGTTTAGGCTATAAAAAGGCCACTTATATTGTACCAAAGTGGGCGAAAGAGAACTTTATAACAGTAGTGCAAAAATTAGAAACCGATACCATAATGCTAAAAGAAACAAAGGTATATCCTTGGCCAAGCAGGGACCAATTCAAGCAAGCATTTTTAACGGCTGATATTCCAGATGATGCAATTGCAAGGGCTAAAAAGAATATCGATAATGCTTTTGTGGATATTATGATTGCCCAAATGCCCAATGATGGAAAAGAAAATTTCAAGCACTTTATGAATGATATGGAGCAGCAACAATACATCATGATGGGAAATCCTACTATTATCCCTATCTTAAATCCTTTTGCTTGGGCTAAATTTATTCAAGCATGGAGAAATGGCGACTTCAAACGAAAAGATTAAATTTGCAGCCCAAATGCTAAAACAAATTTTCATACTTATTTTCTTTATCCCAAATTTAATGTTAGCCCAAACATTGAAAGGCATTGTAACCGATAAAAACAATGCCCCAATTGAAGCGGTAAATGTTTCTGTAATTGGAAAACAAATGGGCAGTAGCACCAATGAAAAAGGAGAATATCAACTCCATTTAAAAGCAAACCGATCCTTTGTAATTAGCTTTACTTTTATTGGTTATCAGCCGATAAAAATCAGAATCCCAATGCTGAAAATGGGGCAAGATTATGTGCTGAACCAACAAATGATAAAGCAAAGTTTTATTAAAGAGGAAATAATAATTCAGGACAAGCAAAGCAGAAAAAAAATACTAAGCAGAATAAAACCAAAGCATGCTGCCATTATTCCAAGTTCAATTGGAGGTGTGGAGGCACTGCTGAAAACACTTCCTGGGGTGAGTTCAGCCAATGAGTTGAGTGCGCAATATTCTGTAAGAGGAGGAAATTTTGATGAAAACTTGGTATATGTAAATGGCATAGAAGTATATCGTCCTTTTTTGGTTCGATCGGGTCAGCAGGAAGGACTTAGTTTTATCAATCCGGATTTGGTAGGGAGCATACTATTTTCGGCAGGAGGATTTGATGCTAAATATGGAGATAAAATGTCCTCTGTATTGGATATAAAATACAAAACACCAAAGCGATTTGGGGCCTCAGCTAATTTTTCATTGCTTGGTGGATCAGCTCATTTTGAAGGCAAAAGCAAAAATAATCGATTTTCCTTTTTAACAGGGATTAGAAGGAAAACAACTCAATATATTTTGGGAAGTTTGGATACAGAAGCCGATTACAAACCTGTTTTTACTGATATTCAAACCTTTATAAATTATGAAATTGGTACAGATTGGTCTGTGAGTTTTTTGGGGAATATTTCTAACAATACTTACCAAATGGTACCTAAAAATAGAGATACAGAATTTGGAACCCTGAATGAAGCCCTGAAACTCACTATCTATTTTGATGGGCAAGAAATAGATACTTACAAAACTTATTTTGGGGCACTGAGTAGTTCCTATCATCCGAACGATAAATTGCAATTAAAATTTACTACTTCTGCTTTCCGTACATTGGAACAAGAGAATTTTGATATTATGGGGCAATATTGGCTTTATCAGTTAGACAATAGTTTGGGTTCTGATAATTTTGGGGATGTAAAATACGACAGAGGAGTTGGCACTTACATCAACCATGCCAGAAATAGTTTGAATGCCACAGTATTGAATTTTCAGCATAGTGGAATTTTTAATAGTAAAGAAGCAAATATTCAATGGGGATTTAGAGTACAAAAGGAAGAAATAGAAGACAAAATAAGCGAATGGAATTTGATTGATTCTGCTGGCTTTACTTTGCCTCACACTCCTGATTCAGTAGGTTATGAGAATCCTGTATTGCAAGCACCACTTATAGTATCGGTGAATGATTTACTGAAAACAACCATCCATTTATCTTCTTTTAGAAACTCTGCTTATTTGCAGTACTCTAAGGATATCGGTAATTTTTCCCTTACAAGTGGATTTAGAGGAAACTATTGGAGCTTTAATGAGGAATTGGTTTTAAGCCCGAGAGTATCATTGGCTTATATTCCAAATTGGGAAAAAGATGTGGTTTTTAAAGCAGCAGCAGGGATTTATTATCAACCGACTTTTTATAAAGAACTCAGGGATTTTGAGGGGAATATCAATAGGGATATAAAAGCACAAAAATCTATACACTATATAGTAGGGGCCGATTATCTGTTTTACAGTTGGGGCAGGCCTTTTAAATGGGTAAGTGAAATTTACTACAAGCAATTGGAGAATTTGATTCCTTATAAGGTAGATAATGTTCGGATTCGGTATCTATCAAACGAAATTGCAAACGGATATGCCACAGGCATTGATATGAAAATAAATGGGGAGTTTGTGCCAGGAATAGAATCCTGGGCGAGTATGTCGGTATTGAAAACAGAAGAAGATATAGTTGGTGATTATTATACAGATGCAAATGGTAATGAAAAAGAGGCAGGATATATCCCCCGCCCAACTGATCAAAGGGTGAATTTTTCTTTGTTTTTTCAGGATTACATCCCCAGAAACCCAAGCTATAAAATGCATCTTAATTTGGTGTATGGAACTGGGCTTACTTTTGGGCCACCAAAATCGGAAAAACACCAAGATATTTTACGAATACCCCCTTATAGAAGAGTGGATATTGGATTTTCGAAAGAGATAATAAAAGAGGGAGAGCGCAAAAAAGGATTTTTTAAGCACTTTAATTCTATATGGCTGAGTTTGGAAGTGTTCAACCTTTTACAAATAAACAATACGGTATCTTACCTTTGGGTGTCTGATGTTAGTGGCAGACAATATGCCGTACCGAATTACCTAACCGCAAGGCAAATAAATGCCAAGCTAATTTTTAGTTTTTAGAAATGGGAAGACAAAACAGGCGACAGCCAATACTTATTGAAAATATTGAAATAATTGATACCGCCAACAATGGAAAATCAGTAGCAAAGCATGAGGGTAGAGCTATATTTGTGCAAGGTGGTGTTCCAGGAGATATTTGTGATATTACCGTTTTTAAAAGAAGAAAGAAATATTGGGAAGCAAGAATTGAAAAAATCCATACTTATTCTGATAGAAGAACAGAGCCAAAATGTGAGCATTTTGGAAGTTGTGGTGGCTGTAAGTGGCAAAATATGAAATATGAATCGCAATTGGAATTCAAACAAACGCAAGTACTTAATAACCTAAAAAGAATTGGAGGAATTGATTTACCTCCACATCAAAATATTTTAGGAAGTAAAAAGGAATATTTTTATAGGAATAAATTGGAGTTTACTTTCTCTAATAAAAGATGGCTAACGCTTGAAGAAATAAATTCGAAAGAAGATATTACTGACAAAAATGGGCTTGGATTTCATGTACCTGGAATGTTTGATAAAGTGATTGATATAAAAAACTGCTACTTACAAAAAGAGCCATCTAACGCTATTCGATTATCTGTGAAGCAATTTACAGATGAAAATAACCTTACTTATTTTGATATCAGAAATCAGGAAGGATTATTGAGAAACCTAATGATTAAAACTTCTTCTACAAACGATTTGATGGTGTTGGTTCAGTTTTATGAAGATGATGAAAAGAACATCAATTTACTGATGGAACACATCAAAACAACTTTCCCAGAAATTACATCTTTACTCTACATTATAAACCAAAAAGCAAATAACACTATGTACGATCAAGAAGTTATTTGTTACAATGGTAAAGATTATATTATGGAAGAAATGGATGGCCTTTTCTTTAAGATTGGAGCAAAATCATTTTTTCAGACAAACTCAGAACAAGCAGAAGTTCTGTACCAAAAAACAAAAGAGCTTGCCCAGATTACGAAAAACGATTTGGTGTACGATCTTTATACCGGAACCGGAACCATTGCGCAATTTATAGCCAAACAAGCCAAGCATGTGGTAGGTATCGATTCTGTGGAAGAAGGAATAAAAGCAGCTTACGAAAATGCGGAAAACAATAATATTAATAATTGTACTTTCTATACAGGCGATATGAGAGATGTTTTTTCTGATGAGTTTATTACAGAAAACGGGACTCCTGATGTAATTATAACTGACCCCCCAAGAGATGGAATGCACAAAAAAGTTGTGCAGCAGATATGTAAAATTGGAGCCAAAAGAGTAGTTTATATAAGTTGTAATTCTGCTACTCAAGCTCGTGATGTAGCGCTAATGGATAAGACGTATAGAGTAACACACATACAACCTATTGATATTTTCCCTCAAACCCATCATGTAGAAAATATTGTTGTTTTGGAATTAAAATAGCAATTTGCTATGCGTGCATAGTTTTTTTATTACATTTGGCTTTTTAAAAATTTTAGCAAAAAACTACGATGCCATTAATCATTTCACATCCTTCCACTAATCCTGAAATAAGAAAAATTGAAGATGAAATTGCTGCAAAAAAAGAGCAAGTAGCTAAACTTATAGCGGTAGAAAAAGGCAAGATAATTACTGACTATACTTTTCAGAACAAAAGTGGAAATGACATTTTATTATCAAAGATTTTTGGAGATAATGCGGAACTCATTATTATTTTCTATATGGGGATACACTGTAAATACTGCACC
>LWDU01036771.1_pt1 | contig 10677 bp, 7 predicted proteins | sample 727161 | NCBI WGS metagenome assembly LWDU01 (sample SAMN04566230, study PRJNA314399) | hydrothermal vent metagenome | isolation source: deep sea hydrothermal plume seawater | place: Mexico: Gulf of California, Guaymas Basin | collected 2004-07-11 | reverse complement strand
GCAGCCAATGACGTTTCAGTGGTCAAGGAATGGCGTTGACCTGCCGGGCGAAATCCTGGCCACTTTGGCGATTGAATCTCCCGGTGTGAGTGAAGACGGGTCTCGTTACAGTTTGACTGCCTCGAATTCCCTCGGTTCGGCAACCACTTTCGGTGCCACGCTGTTTGTCTTACCGGATCTGCTCGCACCCGAAGTCTCTTCGATCGATACTCGAGGCAATCCGCATGGTTTGACCCTTTTCTTTTCTGAGTCGGTGACCGAAGCCTCGGCGACAGACTTAAGTAATTACTCAATTGATAACGGCGCCGTGACCATCAGCAGCGCGGTGTTGACAGGAAAACGTTTTGCTAACGGCGTCGGTGAACCCGGCGATCTTCGAGTCACCTTGACCTTGGAAGGCGCCGGTTGGCAGAAGGGCAGCAATCATACGATTTCGGTTAGCGGAATCACTGACAAGGCGGAAACTCCCAATAGCATGCTTTCGATTACATCGTCGTTTTTCTATGGAGCAGGACAGTTGGTCGGATGGGATTTCAATGGTGGACTGCCCGAGGATTCCGAGGTCGCCGGTGTCTCTGAGCACAGTGCCGATGAAGGAGTCGATGGCAGTGGCGCTTTGATTATTACCCGTAATCTCGGAAGCCAATTGGGAGGTTGGACCAGTCCACTTATCGGAACGGTCGAGCAAATCATCCTGGACTTTGATATCTATATCGACGATGGAACGGCAAGACAGGCGGACGGTATCAGTTTGGGTGTTGGAGATGATTTGGAAGGGGCGACGGCATTCGGAGAGAATGGTCGAGGCTCGAAACTGAGGGTCAATTTTGACAACTGGGATAATGGCGGAATGGAAGCCCCGGCGATTGACATCGTTTGGGAAAATGAGGTCGTTGCCACAGTTTTGGTAGGCACCACGGCGGATTCCGGATTGGACACCGACGGTTGGTGGCCCGTCCACATCGAAGTGACAGCGGCAGGAGATGTTACCGTTGTTTATAATGAGGATGTTATCCATGATAGGGTCAATATCCCCGGTTGGACGACCATTGAGAATGCCCGGATGGCATTCGGTGGCCGAACGGGCGGAGCCAATGCGAACCAATGGATCGATAATATCTCTTTTAGCGTGGAAGGAGGTGCCGTCGGTGTCGTTGAAATCAATTCCCAATCGTCGAGCGCGACTTTGAAGGAAAACGATCCGTTTGTGCTGGAAGTGGCCGCTGTGGGAGCAAGCCCTATAAGCTACCAATGGTACTTTAATGGAGATCCGATCGAGGGGGCCACCCAAAAGGACCTTAGGGTCGCGCAAGCGACTCTGGATACCGAGGGCACTTACACCGCTGTGATTCAGAACGAGTTCAGCGAAGCCGTTATCGAAGATATCGTCATCACCATTCCGGGAGACAGGGATGCGCCGGTAATTGAGGGGATCCGTGGCAGTGGCACCTTCCTATCGGCGTTTATCACCTTCGATGAGCAGGTCTCGCTGGAGACTGCCGAGAATATCGCCAATTATTCAATTGTGAATTCGGCATCCGGTGAGTCATTGGCCGTTTCCCGGGCCACTTTGAGAAGTGAAGGACTTACAGTTAAATTGGATACAGGCAGGCAGACTTCCGGAGAGACTTATTTGGTGACCGTCACAGGATTGGCCGATGTCTCCGACCGCGCCAACGAGATTCTGATCGCTCAGGCATTCTTCAATTCGTTTTTGGTTGGCGGTGCTGACGTCGTTGATTCCTGGGATTTCAACGACAACCTTCCCGCAGGATCTGATGTGGCCGGATCGGCCCAATTCAGTCCGAACGAAGGCGTTGATGGCTCCGGTGCCTTGGTTCTGACCCGTAATGAGGGCGGTCAGCTGGGCGGTTGGCTCAGTGCTGAGGTTGGAACAATCGACAATTTCATCATCGACTTCGACATCTACATTGCCGATGGGACAGCCATTCAGGCCGACGGACTCAGCATGTCCATTGCGGATGACCTTGTGCCGGTTCGTGCATTCTCAGAGAATGGCATTGGCTCGCAACTGAGTGTGAACTTTGATAACTGGCAAAACGGAGATGAACCAGCTCCTGAGATAGAAATCAACTGGGATGGTGATCTCGTTGCCACCGTTCGGATGGGAACCCAGGAGGAATCCGGTTTAGACACCGATGGTTGGTGGCCGGTTCATATGGAATTGACCTCCGACGGAGATGTCACCCTCCTCTACAACGGTGAATTGATCCATGACAGCGTCAATATTCCGGAATACGCCGCCATCGAAAATGCCCGGATCGCTTTCGGGGCACGGACAGGTGGTGCGAACGCCAACCAGTGGATTGACAACTTCCGTATGACCCGAACAAGTTTTGAGGTGCCACCTCCAGCGCCTGCGCCACCGGCACCTCCAACGCCGCCAGTGGATGGCGATGCGACCCTCTCCATCTCAACGGATGCTGACGGGAATGTAGTTGTCACGTTCACCGGAGTTCTTCAAACCGCACCGGATGTGACCGGACCTTGGACGGATGCAGGGGATGAAAGTCAGAGTCCGAAGACTCTGACGCCGGATCAGGCCAGGCTCTTTGGTCGATCCAGGACTCCTTGATTCCCTGAGGGAACCCTTTTATAAACTCAATGGAACGTGCTGCAGACAGTCTGCAGCACGTTTTTTCATTTTGTGATGAGGTGGTTGACAGCAAAAAGGGCTCATCCGATAGGGCGTGCTATACTGCCATTCGGTTAAGGATTTTCCGCAGGTTTTTTAATACCGCCATCCCTGAAGCTGGCCGCGCCGAGGCCGGAATATGGAAGAAATGAATGTCGATTTCAATGATCCGGGGTCGACGCCCCCAGCTTCAGGGGTGCCTGATTCCCTCATCGACAACACGAATCTTGCGCGGTTGCGGGGTCGACGCCCCCAGCTTCAGGGGTGCCTGATTCCTTAACCTAATGGCAGTGCAATACGCTCTACTTTTGGAATCTTCAGATTCAACAGACGCGTCCTCTGTAATTCCCGGAAGAACGATAAACAGGATCGACCTCATTCTGTGAATGGTTTAGCATCCGGCATGATGAAATACAGACTCATTGTGATTTTGGTTTTAGCCGGCATTTTCCAAACTCCCGCCGCAGAGGATTCTCAGGATCAGAAAAAAGCGGACCAGAACGCCCATTGGATCCAATTGTTCAACGGCAAAAATCTGGATGGATGGAAGATCAAGATCCGGGGTTATGACCTGGGAGACAATTTTGGAAACACATTTCGGGTAGAGGATGGGGTGATGAAGGCCTCCTATGAAGGCTATGAACAATTCAGCGAACGGTTTGGTCACATTTTTTATCACCAGCCGTTTTCTCATTATCGCTTGCGGGTGGAATACCGTTTTGTGGGGGATCAGGCGTCTGGTGGACCGGGGTGGGCCTTCCGCAACAGCGGTATCATGATACACGGGCAGACTCCCGAAAGCATGACCAAGGGGCAGGATTTTCCGGTTTCGGTGGAAGTTCAGTTGCTCGGTGGCCGCGGATCCGGAAAACGGACTACCGCGAATGTCTGTACCCCGGGAACTCACATTGAAATGGACGGAAAATTAATTACCCGACATTGCATCAACTCTAGTTCCAAAACTTACCACGGCGATCAGTGGGTTACCGTGGAGGTCGAAGTGCATGGCAATAAAGTTATTCGTCATCACATGGATGGAGAAGTTGTGTTTGAACTCAATCGTCCTCAGCTCGATCCAGGCGATCCGAATGCAAAGAAAATGATCAAGGATGGTGACAAAATGTTGTCTGGTGGAACGATTTCCCTGCAATCGGAAAGTCATCCCGTTGAATTCCGCAAGGTGGAGTTGCTTCCATTGAAGGATTGAGTCCCCATGGTTTATCTTCTCTTGGCCATTTGCCTGATCACCGGATGGAACAGTCTGGCGAACGGGTCTGACTTCGAGAAGGAAATTGCTCCACTGCTCATCCGGAATTGTCTGGAATGTCATAGCCCGGTAAAAACCGAAGGAGGCTTGGACCTATCTTCCAGGGAGGGAATTCTTCGAGGTGGAAAAAGCGGAACGGTCATTGAGATCGGAAATGCTTCCGGTAGCTATCTCTGGCAACGGATTCAGGATGGAGAGATGCCACCCGAATCCAAAGGACGTTCCAGGAAGTTGCCACTTTCGGAGCGGACATCTATGGAGCGCTGGATTGATAGCGGCGCTTCATGGCCGAAAGGGAGAGCACTTGATATTTATGAACGCACGAATGAGGTTCGTGCCGGATTGGATTGGTGGGCGCTTCAGCCAATAAAACGACCTGAGGTCCCTACATTGTCGCACGACATTGATTCCGGTAATTCAATCGATGCCTTTATCGGTGCCCGACATGAAGAGCTGGGATTTACATTTGCTCCGTTGGCAGATCGGCGAACACTTATTCGTCGGGTAACTATTGATCTGATAGGATTGCCGCCTTCCCCGAAGGACGTGCATACTATTTTGAATGATTCCTCGCCGGACTGGTATGCCAAGCTGATTGATCGTTTACTGAACTCTGAGCACTATGGGGAACGTTGGGCCAGATACTGGCTTGATGTGGTGCGGTTCGCCGAAACCAGCGGCTATGAAAGAGATCAACTGAAGCCGAATATCTGGAAGTATCGAGACTGGGTTATTAACGCCTTCAACGCCGATATGCCGTATGACCGATTTCTTACGGATCAGTTGGCCGGTGATGAAGTTTCCTATCGTGATGAAGATTCCGTTATTGCCACCGGAATGATTCGGGCCGGTACCTGGAACGATGAACCCAACGACCCGGCCGATTATTTATATGAGCGGCTTGAAGATATGGTGCACACCACTTCTTCCGCCTTCCTCGGGTTAACTGTAAAGTGCGCCCGGTGTCACGACCATAAATTTGATCCCATTCGTCAGACGGATTACTACCGGATGGCTGCCATGTTTTGGTCCGGCTACATCGGACAGGGAAATCTGGGAGGCCCCGATGCGAAGCGTCTCGGCTATGACGTTTTCGGATGGACCGATAAAAAGGCCACTGCTGAGCCGATACACTTGCTGATCAAAGGGGATCGCCATCGTCCAGGTGCTTTGATAGTTCCAGGCTTTCTATCGGCCGTGCCCAATATCGATCGACCGCTTGTATCACCGCCTCCCGGCAGCGGAACCACACATCGAAGATTGCAGTGGGCACAATGGATGACGGATTCCGGTAATCCATTGACGGCAAGAGTCATGGTGAATCGTCTGTGGCTTCACCATTTCGGGCAGGGGATTGTGAGAACTCCGAATAATTTCGGGTTTAAGAGTGATCCTCCGACTCATCCGAGACTTCTGGACTGGTTGGCGTCTGAGTTCATGAATCCATCGCAGGCATCTGTGGAGGGAGAGGGTCAATCGTGGAAGATGAAACGGATGCATCGATTGATCATGATGTCCCGAACTTACCGGCAGGTTTCAATTCATCCTCAACAGGAGGCCATTGCACTGAATGATTCTCAAAACCGGTATTGGTGGCACTGCAACCGTCGGAGATTGGACGCTGAAGCGCTGCGGGATTCGATGCTTGCCGTCAGTGGTAACTTGAATCCAGAAATGAGGGGAAGCAGTTTTTATCCGCGTATGAGTGAAGAAGCCTTGGAAGGGCTTTCCCGGAAAAGCGGGGATTGGAAAGAATCGGAACCGGATCAACGGGCGCGGAGAAGTATTTACCTGATGACTAGAAGATCCCGTATTCTGCCGATGATGACGGCGTACGATTTTGCGGATACCACGCGACCTTGTGGGCAGCGGAATATTTCCACAGTGGCACCGCAGGCTCTGGTGATGATGAACAATCCATTCGTTCATCATCAAAGCCAATCCATGGCTCGACGGATTTTCAGGGAAGTGGGTCCGGCAGGTCAGAATCGACAAATCGACCGTGCCTGGAATTTAGCGTTCGGCCGTGATCCTAATGAGGATGAGCTTGCAATGGCCCGGGATCATTTACTCAAGCAGGCTGACCATTTTCAGAAAACTGTTGAATCCCGGGACGGAGTTTCCAACGGAGGCTCTCCATTGCAGGCAATGGCATCACTGTGCCACGTTCTGTTGAACGCCAACGAATTCATATACCTGGATTGATTATGAAACCGCTACCTAATCATTCCGCTCCGGCCTCACTCCGCACAGATAGTCGAGGTCTCTTTCCCTGCGGTTTGACGCGCCGTGAATTTGTTTGGGAAATGGGCGGGGGTTTTACCGGTTTGGCTTTGGCATCGCTGCTAGGAGGGGATGGCTTCTTTATGCGACATGCACGTGGTGCCGCTAACAAACCGGAAGCGGTTGGAAGCACGACCCGTCCCTCTCATTACCCTTCTCAAGTCAAGAGTGTGATTTTCCTGATGATGAATGGGGCTCCCAGTCAGGTGGATACTTTCGATTACAAACCCGAGTTGGTGAAGTACGCGGGAAAGACTCTGCCGGACGGTAAAAACTACATAAATTCGGGAGGGCGCAAAGTTGGGTATCTGACACCTAACTGGAGACCTTTCCGTCCCGGAGGTCAAAGTGGACTTCTCATCTCCGACTATTTTCCGAATGTGCGACGCCATGCGGATAAGTTGGCTGTCATCAACTCATGCCATGCCGACAGTCATGCACATGGCTCGGCTTTGGTAGCGATGAACACCGGTTCCACTTTCATCGGGCGACCTTCACTCGGTAGTTGGTGCCTGTATGGATTAGGGACGGAGAACCAGAGTCTTCCGGGTTATGTCGTGATTATGGACAATCGTGGAGGACCTATTTCCGGACAACCGAACTGGTCTTCGGGATTCATGCCATCCACTTATCAGGGAACCTTGTTTCGACCGATCGGTGTGCCGATACTCGATCTGAAAGGACCCGTGAAACAACTGAATGAAAAACACCTGGAAGAACGACCGGGAGCACAGGAATTGGCAGCACGAATTCGGACCTACGAATTGGCGTACCGCATGCAGGCAGAAGCTCCGGAGACGGTCGACCTGAAACAAGAGAGCCGGCAGACTCTGGAAATGTACGGAGTGGGAAGTGAGCCGACGGATGAATTCGGACGGAACTGTCTGATTGCACGACGCTTGGTGGAGCGCGGAGTGCGCTTCATTCAGCTTTATTCCGGAGGGGGGCACCTTGAAGATACCTGGGATGCGCATGAAAGCATTGAAAAGAACCATGGTACTCATGGTCTGGAAGCGGACCAACCTATAGCTGCACTGTTAACGGATCTTGAAGAGCGCGGTATGTTGGATTCGACCTTAGTCGTCTGGGGGGGGGAATTCGGACGGATGCCTTTCAGTGAAGGAAAGGATGCGCCGGGACGTAATCATAATCCCTACGGGTTTTCAATGTGGATGGCCGGTGGTGGCGTCAAAGGAGGAATGACCTATGGGGAAACCGATGAATTCGGATTTGAAGCTGTTAAGGATAAGGTGCATGTGCATGATATCCATGCAACTATACTTCATCTTCTAGGGCTCGATCACGAATGGTTGACTTATTTCCACCAAGGAAGAAAAGAGAGTCTGACGGATGTTCATGGCCGAGTGATTCATGCGATTTGTGGGTGAAGAGGTGTTGGATATTGGTGATTACAAGCAGGATTGTATGACATTTGACAATGCGTTCGAGATGACCTCTGCCAGTGTGCGGTTTGGTCCGGGAGTGACCCGGGAGGTCGGGATGGATCTGGTCGAGCTTGGAGTTCGCCGGGTGATGGTCTTGACCGATCCAGTGATGACCGGTCTGGTTCCGGTTGAAACGGTCATGGAGGCGTTGTCGGATCAGAAGTTGGATGCCGTTCTGTTTGACCAGGTTCGGGTGGAACCTACGGATCGCTCTTTTCAAAAGGCCATTGCTCAGGCACAGCAAGGGGCGTTCGATGCGTTTGTTGCCGTCGGAGGAGGATCGGTCATTGATACCGCTAAGGCGGCCAACCTTTATTCGACCTATCCGGCTGACTTTCTGGATTACGTGAACGCTCCCATCGGAAAAGGCAAGCCGGTCCCTGGCCCATTAAAACCATTGATCGCCATACCAACTACGGCAGGCACCGGGAGTGAAACGACTGGAGTCGCCATTTTCGATTTGGTTGAGATGCATGCTAAGACGGGAATGGCACACCGAAGGTTGAAACCAACGCTTGGTTTGCTGGATCCTCAAAATCTACGCACTCTGCCTCCTATGGTGGCTGCCTCGGCGGGGCTGGATGTGCTCAGCCATGCTGTGGAATCTTATACCGCCTTACCGTTTAATCGTAGACCAGCCCCGGCGAAGCCACTGCTTCGCCCTGCCTACCAAGGATCCAATCCGATCAGTGATATTTGGTCGGGGCACGCCCTTCAATTGGTTACCCGTTATTTGAAACGAGTTGTCGCAGATCCCAGTGATGCAGAAGCTGCGGGACAGATGATGTTGGCGGCTTCCTATGCCGGAATGGGATTCGGAAATGCAGGGGTTCATCTCCCCCATGGAATGTCCTACGCGGTTTCCGGTGGGGTAAAGGATTATCGCCCCCCAGGCTATCCAAAGGACCCTGCAATCATTCCTCATGGGATTTCCGTCATTCTCAATGCGCCATCCGTATTTCGATTTACTGCAGACACTTGCCCGAAACGTCATCTACAAGCTGCAGAATGGCTGGGGGTGGACGTGTCGTGTGCTCATGCAAACGATGCCGGGAAAATATTGTCTGACCGAATCACTGAGATGATGCAGTCATTGGGCTTGCCCAATGGGCTCAAGGCGGTGGGTTATTCTGTAGAAGACATACCGGCTCTGGTCCAGGCAACGTTGCCCCAACATCGTGTCACCAAGCTGTCCCCCCGGCCGGCGGGTGAAGACGAGCTGAGTGCCCTGTTTGCAGACGCCATGGTCGCTTGGTGATCGATGAGATGTGGGTTCTGGAGAAACACCCTTCGATCCATTTCCGTATGGAAAAAGGGGGCGAAAAATAATCCCAAAACGCTTTCCTGGGCGGATGAGTTTTTTTAACGGGCTTGTGACAAATGGTTAATCAGAAGAGAGCGCTGCCTCTTCTGTTTTGGGGGATTCATCTTGTGGTTGTCTGCGGTTCAGGAACAGGGCTCCCAGGGTTAAGCCAATGGCACAGATTGCAAAAAATATTCCATTGGGCGTTCTGGAAGTCCACGGTTCCCATGGCCACGGAAAATGGAAAAAAGCCCAGTTGAGGCTGAAGTAAAGCCAAGTGGTAAAAAGCAAGGCACAGCGAAGAAAGGTTTTTCCCCCACCGGGTCTCTCTTTGCGATAACCGAAATAGAGGGCGATCAAAACAGCCAGTCCCAATGGTGCGGCCATGTAAATACCCCAGCCGGTTTCGATAGGAATCGAAGATTCTTCATAACACAGTTGCTTCAGAGTCTTGCCCGCAATGGGGAGCGCTGTTATGGGGAGTGCTAATAAATAGGGCCAGATACGTCCTGCCGTTATCGCAACGATCGGCAGGATACCCATCGTCAAGGCTAAGTCTGCGTAGAAATCCAGGTAACGATAGGAATAAAAATTCCAGGTTGCCAAGGCTGTGACATGGATGCCGGCGAGGAGCCATTCTGCCGAGTTGGGGATTTCGACTGGAAGGGCACCTGGGTCTGATTGGATGTCCCTTCGGTTGAGCCAAAGCCCAAGAGCGAGGATGGCTCCGAATACCGCTCCGAAGGTGGTTTCCATCATGTTCCACCAATTGATGTTAGCCATGCGATCCCATCCAAGGTCCTGGACAAATAAACTGTGGAAAGCTTCTCGATTCCAAGCGTGAGCAGCCTGGATACATTGTCCCAATGAGAATCCGATGCCTCCGGCCAGGAATCCCCAGAGAGTCATTTTCCCTGCCAGCGTATCCTTTTTTCCAATGGTTACATAAATCAACAGACCGGACAGGGCGAACAACAATCCTCCCCAACGTTCCCGTCGGGGTACCAGTTCGGTATCCGGTTCCCAATTCCAGTGGTCGGAAAAATAAAACAGTGGCAATTCTCTGGATTCCGGACGGAACGGTTCATTCACAAAATAAACCCCCAGGAACAGAAGGAAGATTAATGATATCATCAACAGGGCCAGTTCTTGTGAGGTGTATTTCTTTTTACTGAGGCTCATGCCGAGAAAGGCTCCCGCGAATCCGATCCAGATCCCTCCCTTTATGAACAATCCCAATAGTCCCCAACGAAGCGCATCCCGGTTTCCGATCAAGGGGCCGTCATGGGTCAGGCCAACGGTTTGACCGTAGGTCATGGATCCACCGAATGAAATGGCGATGGTCACCATGGCGACGGCACGAGCAGCCGGTAGGGAGGACCACCTTGGACAGAAAAGGAATACCAGGACAAGGCTCACTAACAACCCCGCGATCATCGCGCCGGTTTCATGTCCGTACTGTCCGCGGATTCCCCAGCCCATGCCGCCCGCCATTGCCGAAAGTACCATCGCCGTCATCCATGATGGTCCCTGAAGGTTGTTCTGTACCCTTGTCGGTTGCGGTAGGGGTTCTGGTAATTGTTCTTGCAGCTCTGTCGAATCAATATCCATGCTTAGATGAGGGGAATAGGTCCGATCGATAAGGGATCGGTAGATCAAGGATTTTCATGGTGAATGATGAATGAAGTACCATAGTATTCTCTCCATGACCAGATACTTGTTG
>LWDU01035101.1_pt1 | contig 10678 bp, 10 predicted proteins | sample 727161 | NCBI WGS metagenome assembly LWDU01 (sample SAMN04566230, study PRJNA314399) | hydrothermal vent metagenome | isolation source: deep sea hydrothermal plume seawater | place: Mexico: Gulf of California, Guaymas Basin | collected 2004-07-11 | reverse complement strand
ATGCGTTACTGACAAAAAAACTCATAGGTGATGGCAATGGGTGCGTCAGTGGAATACAGACAATCGAACTTGACTGGTCGGTGCCAGGGCCAGATACACCTTTTAGCGAAATTCCAGGTACGGAAAAAGTGTGGCCATGTGACCTGGTTCTCTTATCAATGGGATTTGTTGGGCCCGAGAAGTCGGTTTCAAATCTGTTGCGTGTGGGGCACGATGAGCGGGGCAATTATGATGCACCGTATGGCCAATTTCTTACCGCTCGCTCCGGTGTGTTCGCTGCCGGGGATTGCCGTCGAGGACAGTCTCTGGTGGTGTGGGCAATTAATGAAGGACGCAGCGCGGCAAGTGCCGTTGATCAATATTTGAGCGGTGCTCAAGGTAATGTGGCGTGAAAGCAATCATCGATAACCAACGACTCATCGTTGCCTTGGATTTTCCATCGACTGATGATGCGCGACGATTAGTGGCGCAACTCGATAATAGTGTCAACTTCTACAAAGTTGGCCTGGAGCTTTTCATGGCCGGGGGATATTTCGAGTTTGTCGATGAACTCGCGGCGGCCGGCAAACAGGTTTTTGTCGATCTAAAGTTTTTTGATGTTCCAGCGACAGTGGGTCGTGCCGTGGAACGGCTCCAACATCGCAACATTAGCTTTGTTACGGTGCATGGCAATGACGGTATTATGCAGGCGGCTGCTGCTTCTAAGGGGGACCTTAAAATTCTTGCGGTAACGGTGTTAACTAGTCTTGATCGAGGGGATCTTGATGACCTTGGGTTTCAGTGTGATGTCGAGGAGCTAGTTCTGTCCCGAGCCCGGCGCGCTATCCATTGTGGGTGTGATGGTGTGGTCGCATCTGGACATGAGGCGGCCCGGTTGCGGGACGAATTGGGTGATCGGTTAATGATTGTTATTCCAGGTATTCGACCAGTCGAGAACATTGATGATCAAAAGAGAACGGTTACGGTCGAGGACGCCTTTTCTCACGGAGCGGATTACATCGTAGTGGGTCGACCGATTCGGGATGCTGATAATCCACGCAAAGTTGCCGAGACGATACAGCGGGAAATAGCCAGCACGCTAATGGCGGCGCGCCCATCGTGAAAGATCGACTACTGCGCGCGCTAAAGCGTCAACCCGTCGATCGTACACCAGTGTGGGTAATGCGCCAGGCAGGGCGGTACTTGCCGGAATACCGCGCGGTGCGTGAACAGGCGGGCAGTTTTCTCAACTTGTGTCAGAACCCAGAACTTGCTTGCGAGGTGACACTGCAGCCGTTACGTCGGTTCGGTCTTGATGGGGCTATTCTTTTTTCCGATATTTTGACTATCCCGGATGCTATGGGTTTGGGTCTAACTGTTAACGAAGGAGAGGGGCCACGCTTTGCTAGGCCGATTCGACGCGTTAGCCAGATCGATGGATTAACAGTGCCCGATGCAGAAACTGACATTGGTTATGTATTGGAAGCGGTCCGTTTGATTCGACAACAGCTTGCCGGGACAGTTCCGCTGATTGGGTTCGCAGGGAGCCCGTGGACGTTGGCTACCTATATGATTGAAGGGGAAAGTAGCCGGGATTTCCGCCATAGCAAAGGGTTGCTGCACACAGAGCCAGGCCGCATGCACCAGTTGCTTGAGGTTTTGACCGAAGCGGTGAGTGGCTACCTTCATGCACAGATAGTGGCTGGTGTTCAGGCGGTGATGATTTTTGACACTTGGGGTGGAACACTGGCACACGCCGACTATCAAGAGTTTTCACTGGCCTATTTGAGTCGGATTGTCGCTACACTGCAGGCTGAACTTGGAGCCGATATCGTACCGATTATTCTTTTCACCAAAGGTGGTGGCCAGTGGCTGTCTGAGATTGCTGATTCGGGCTGTGATGCCATCGGCATTGACTGGACGCAGTCATTGTTTAGGGCACGTCAACTGGTGTCCGATCGTGTTGCCTTGCAGGGCAATCTCGATCCGGCGGTTCTCCGAGCTCCGCCAGACACGATTCGAAGAGAAGTTAAGCGTGTGCTGGCTGATTATGGCCCTGGCCCGGGCCACATATTTAATCTAGGCCACGGAATCACCCCAGATATTGACCCAGATCATATGGCTGTGATGGTCGATGCAGTGCAGGAATTTGGTCAAAGCACAGTGTGATTGTCAGCCGCATGGGTCAGTGATTAATTGCAATTGAGTAGGTTTCGATGATGCGGATACGCTCTTGGTGTACCCTAGCGTGGGTTGCGGCGTGGTGGTCAACGGGTATTGCCGCGGTGATGGGGGAGTTGAGATTACCGGGTTAGCGACCCTTGCTCATGCCAAAACTCATCAGCTTTCTTTTTTTGTTAATTCTCGGCTAAGAGATTGCCTCCAATCGACTCGCGCGGGAGGGGTAATACTGCGGGACGAGGACGTACGCACGTACGGTGGACCCGTAGTAATTTGTGAGAACCCTTACCTCGCTTATGCACAGGTCGCTGGTTTATTTGATCAAACACCGGTGCCTCAGCCAGGGTGTCATTCGTCTGCGGTGATAGCGCCGGATGCAGTGGTTGATGCTACAGCACACGTGGGACCAAACGTAGTTGTTGAGGCGGGTGCATGCCTGGAAGCGGGTGTTGTCATTGGGCCAGGTTCTGTCATCGGGGAAAATGTCCTAATTGGTCAGTCGTCTCGCCTGTATGCTAACGTCACGATATATCACGGAGTCAAAATCGGCCGTCGTTGCGTCATCCAAGGGGGTGCAGTGTTGGGTGGCGACGGGTTTGGAAACGCCAAAGACAAAGGTCAGTGGATCCGTATCCCGCAGCTTGGAGCGTTGATCATCGGCGATGATGTTCAGATCGGCGCGAACACCGCGATCGATCGAGGCAGTATTGAGGACACGCGAGTGGGTAATGGCGTGGTGATCGACAATCTGGTGCAAATTGCTCACAACTGTCAGATTGGTGATCACACCGCGATTGCTGGGTGTGTCGGAATTGCCGGCAGCGTAGTTATTGGTCGACGCTGCACTTTGGCAGGTGCCGCTCGCGTCGCTGACAATGTTTCGATTGTCGATGATGTCCACTTGACTGTGTCGACAATAGTCACGGCTTCTATTAATAAACCCGGATCCTATTCTTCTGGTATGCCACAAATGGCCAGTCGTGACTGGTGGCGTAACGTTGCGCGATTTCGCAGGCTAGATGACGTTGTCCGTCGCCTCCGACGATTGGAAAAATAAGCGGGTGTTCGAGTGCTGACGGATTCACCGGCGCATGGTGTCCGTGCCCGCGATGCGGCGACGCTGATCATCGTACGGGGCTACGCACCCAAACGGGCCATCCTGTTCCGTTTTATGCCGGGTCGTTATGTGTTCCCTGGTGGGGCTGTGGCACCGGGTGACGGGACTATGGCTATTGCCACTCCACTTGATCGTGCCTGTGTCCGGTCTATGGGGGTTGGCGGGTCTTCGTGTCGAGCTGCTCGATTGGCTCTGGCCGCGGTGCGAGAGACTTATGAAGAGACAGGCCTGATGTTGGGGCTGCCCGGCCGGACCACCGCGGGTAGCCATTCTTCGTCCTGGCGCCGTTTCAGTGACGAAGGGTTACTTCCAAGTCTTAAGTCGCTCCGCTATGTGGGTCGGGCGATTACGCCAACCTTTTCAAAAATCCGCTACCACGCGCGTTTTTTTCTTGCTTCGGCGGAACATGTACGAGGAGAGATCGCCGGTGATGGAGAGCTTGATAACGTACGGTGGATCGATGAGTGCGAAACCCAGGGATTGCAGATGGCTGACGTGACGCGCTTTATGCTCGATAGAGCTTTGGCGCTCACAGACGGGGCAGTTCCCGAGTTGCCTGCACCGGTTTTTTCCTGGCGTCGAAACAAGCGGTCTGTTGTCTGGCGTTGATGTTTAAGGGTGGGTTAGTGTGAACTGTGAGTTCAGATCAGGTTGACTGTCACAGCTAACTTTTCCCAAATCATGTAGGTGAATCAGCGAAGCCAGTGTCGAGCGTCCGGCAGCACCCGTCAATCGTGTGTCAAGTCCCTGATACAGTGCGGCAACAAGTTCTGGCACGGTTTGTGGTGTTCTTGTTAACTGTTGGATGATTTGCTGTATGCGTTCTTGTCGGTGCCGAATCAATGAATGCACGTAGGGTAGCGGCTCGCGTAATGGAGGGCCATGGGTTGGCCAATAGATGGGTTCGATTCGCCTTGTCAGTTTTTTGAGGCTTGTGATGTAGTCGGTCATGTTGCCGTCGGGCGGAATCACCACGGTGGTTGACCAGGCCATTATGTGATCCCCAGTAAAAAGTGCCGATGGATTTTCCAGGGCAAAGCACAGGTGATTGCTGGTGTGTCCAGGTGTGTGGACACACTCAACGCGCCAGCCCAGTCCGTTAATGACATCGCCATGTGCACAGCGGACATCGGGCACAAAGTCCAGGTCGGCCCCTTCCTCAACCGGTTCAGCCACTCCCTTGGTCATTTCGCCATGTGGGCCAAACCCGTAGGTTAGGGCCCCGGTATAGGATTTCAGCTCCCGCGCCGCCGGTGAGTGGTCGAGATGACAGTGGGTAACCAAGATATGGGTGACAGTTTCCGCTGAAAGTCCTTCAACCAAGGCCTGAATATGGTCCGCATCCAGCGGGCCTGGGTCGATGACTGCCACTTGTCCTTGACCAATAACGTATGTGCCGGTTCCATGGAAGGTAAATGCGCTCGGGTTTCGAGCCGTCAGCCGGCGAATGCCAGGGGCAACGCTTTCTAGTTTCCCATAGACAAACTCGTGTTCTTTGAGGTGGCAAATCATGGCTATCGGTAATTGTCGACAGAATGTCAGTTGATCGATGCCCAACGGCCGGTGTCGTGGTCAAAAGCTTCAAGGGGTCGAAATCGCGCCTTGTAAGACATTTTTCCGCAAGTTTTTATCCAATAACCGAGATAGAGCCACTCATACTCGATGCGTCTGGCCAGTTCAAGTTGTTGGAGAATGGCGTAAGTGCCCAGCGTGCGTCGTTTCTCGTCGGGTTCAAAGAAGGTGTACACGGCCGACAAACCATTCGCGATGTGATCGGTAACGGAGACTGCGAGCAGTCTGCGACCCGCTCTAAATTCGGTAATGAATGTCTCGACATCAGATCGAGTTAGGAATTGGCGATACTTCTCTGGATCGGGATCATCCATGCTGTCACCGCTGTGACGCATCGTTTGATATCGGCGATAGAGAGAGAAGTGTTCTTCGCAGTAATCAGCTGGCCGTAGTTTGAGGGTGATATCTTGATTGTATTTCAGCGTTCGTCGCTGTGATCGGGTATGGGTAAAGTGGTTGACATTGATCCGCACAGAGCGACATTCACAGCAACCGGTGCATTGTGGGCGATAATAAAGTGTACCGTTGCGGCGGAATCCCTGCGTAATCAACTGGTCATAAAGTGCCGGACTGACAGGAAAGTTTGGATCGATCAGTAGATTCGCCGCCGACCGATCGGCGAGATAAGGGCAGGTGTGAGATGCAGACATGTAAAGGTCAGGGCGGTTATTGTGAGCATTCATGCCAGATCACCAGCGTCTATAGCCAATTCCCAAGGAATCGACATCTGCTTGGTGTTGATGCCAAGTTGAAGTTCTTCAACGAATTCCAGGCGGGGAATACTTTGTGCACCGAGAGAGAATAAATGGGTGGAGGGCAGTTGGCAGTCGATCAGTCGAAATTCGAGTTGCAGCAGTTGAGAAACGAGGCCAGCCAACGCCACTTTTGAGGCGTCGCGATTTACTGAGAACATGCTTTCACCGAAAAATATGCCCCCGATAGCCACGCCGTAGAGTCCACCCACTAGACGATTATGTTGCCAGGTTTCAACGGAGTGGGCATACCCCAATTGGTACAAGTTCAGATAGGCGCTACGCATATTTGCTGTGATCCAGGTGCCGGTCACAGTGCCGTCCCGTTTTGATTCGGCGCATTCTACAATCACGCGATCAAACGCTTTGTCTGTCGTGATGTGAAAATGTCTATGGCGGAGGGTTTTTCGGAGACTGCGACTGATGCGGAGTCGGTTGGGATAAAGTACTGTCCTGGGGTCGGGTGACCACCAGAGTATGGGTTGGCCGGGGTTATACCAGGGAAAAATCCCCTTGCGATACGCAGCCAGCAACCGTTCACTCGACAAGTCGCCACCAATCGCGAGGAGTCCCTCGACTGTCGCCTCCTCAAGGGGAGGAAATTGATATGGTTCTGTTCGCGTGGCCATCGTTCGTCAATTCTACCCCGTTGTTTTCACATTGTTCAGACTTTACGGAAGGGGGAATGGCGCTCCAGCATGTTCATATACCGTTTGACGTGTTCTGCCTCTTCCTCCGTGTAGCGAGCGATTGCGTCGTAGAAATCGGGGTGACGGAGCCAATGTGCTGAGTGAATTGTGTGCGGCATCAGGCCCCGACTCAGTTTGTGTTCTCCTTGCGCGCCCGCTTCAAAGCGACCCAGACCGTGGGTCACGCAGTATTCGATGGGCTGGTAATAGCAGGTCTCGAAGTGAAGATCGACAATTGGCCGTACGGTTCCCCAGTAACGTCCGTAAAGCACATCATTGCTGCATAGGAAAAATGCGGCGGCAATCGGTATTCCTCCTTGTTCAGCGAGTAGAAGTCGGACATTGCCCGGAAGTGTCTTGGCGAGCTGGAGGAAAAAATCAAGATTGAGGTATGTAATCGAACCATGGTCGTCAATAGTTCGGCGGTAACAGTGGTAAAAATGTTGCCAGTCAGTTGGAGTCGCTTCGTGCCCGGTCCGCCAGCTGAAACGGATACCAGCGTCACGGACTCGTCGGCGTTCACGCAGAATATTTTTTCTTTTCTTCGTGTTCAAGGCACCGAGGAAATCCGCGAATGAAGCATATCCTGCGTTGTCCCAATGGAATTGGTTGCTAACACGCGGTAACAGCCCAGTCTGTGTTAGCTGCGCGGTCTCATTTTCAGTGGTGAATAGCCAGTGGACGGAGGAGACTGCTTCTTCTTCGGCCAATAGACTGACAGCATTGGTCAATCGTTTTTGCAGCGCGGTCCGATCCTGATTCGGTTGAACCAAGAGTCGAGACCCGGTAATGGGCGTAAAGGGCACTGCGATCGGTAGTTTTGGATAGTAGGTCAATCCCGCCTGGTCGTAAGCGTTTGCCCACGCCCAGTCAAATATGAATTCACCCCAGGAATGGTACTTGAGATAGCAAGGGACGGCCGCGATGATGCCGTTTTGGTTATGCAAGGTCACATGTCGAGGTTTCCAGCCTGTTTCCTCACTAACACAACCACTTTTTTCCAGTGCGTTGAGGAATTCAAATGATAGTGTGGGGGAATTGGCGGGAACTAACCGATTCCATTCGTCTGGACCGATCTGGTTCAGCGACTGGAGGATTTTGATTGTTTCGCTTGGCACTTTATTATTTAGCCTCCGAAGCTAATATCGTTACAGGGCATGTCTAATGCAATCATTCCGAGTCGCGCTCGCGCAGATGAATTCTACCGTCGGCGACATCGATGGGAACCTCGCACAAATTGTTGACTTGTGCTGTCAGGCCCGGGATGTACATCAAGCAAGAGTCGTGGTCTTCCCAGAATTGGCCGTGACCGGCTATCCGCCGGAAGACCTACTTTTACGTCGCGATTTCATTGCTTCGTCAACGGCAGGATTGTTGAGTCTTTGTGGAAAAATTGATGGAATTTGTGCCGTGATTGGGCATCCACACCAACAGGAGAATCGTCTTTACAACGCAGCCTCAGTCATCGACAGTGGTCAGGTGATAGGGGTTTACCATAAGCGACAGCTGCCAAATTACGGTGTTTTTGACGAGAAGCGCTATTTTGAACCGGGTTGTTCGCCCTGTGTTGTGCCAGTGGATGGCATTCCCGTCGGCATTACCGTGTGCGAGGATGTATGGCACGAGGGGGCGGTGGAAGACAGTGTGGCCGATGGTGCTCGGGTAATTCTTAACCTCAACGGTTCACCTTTCCACGTCAATAAATCCGGTCAGCGTGAGAATGAGGTGATTGCAGAGCGGGCTCGGAGGAATCGTGTACCGATTCTTTACGTGAACCTGGTCGGGGGTCAGGACGAATTGGTTTTTGATGGTGGGTCATTTGTCGTGGGCTACGATGGAACTGTGACGCATCGTGGCCAAGTGTTCGTCGAAGATTTGTTGATCTGTGACATGAATCGGGACACGTTAATTCCCGAGCCGGGGCGTTTATCGCCGTTACCTGAATTCGATGAAAGCGTGTACCTGGCAATTACGACAGGTGTGCGTGATTATGTTCATAAGAATGGGTTTGCTGGGGTGGTGTTGGGTCTCTCGGGGGGGATTGACTCTGCCTTGACCTTGGCTATTGCAGTCGATGCGTTGGGTGCGCAGTGCGTCGAGGCGGTGTTAATGCCTTCGCGTTATACCGACACGATCAGCATTGAAGATGCGATTGAAGAAGCAGAGTGCTTGGGCGTTAGCTATCGCATTATCGATATTGAGCCTGTATTTGAAGCCTTTCTTGCGCAGCTGAAGCCCGTTTTCCAAGGACTGAAGCCAGATGCCACTGAGGAAAATCTGCAGTCTCGCATCAGGGGTACGCTGCTGATGGCTATTTCAAACAAGTCCGGTCGTATGGTGTTAACCACTGGAAATAAAAGCGAGATGTCGGTGGGTTACGCGACGTTATATGGTGACATGGCTGGCGGTTTCGCTGCGATCAAGGATGTTCCAAAAACCATGGTCTACCGTCTAGCAGAGTATCGTAACGGTGTGTCACCAGTCATACCGGCGCGCGTTATTTCCCGGCCGCCGCTTGACCAGAAAGATATCGACAGTCTTCCACCGTATGAGATCCTCGATCCGATCCTACAGGCGTATGTGGAGGAGGACCAGGCCACCAGCGAGATTATCGATGCGGGCTATGATGCAATGACGGTTAAAAATACGGTACGCCTCGTCACCCGTACTGAGTACAAACGTCGACAGGCGCCGCCGGGGGTGCGTATTACTCAGCGGGCTTTTGGTCGTGATCGTCGGTATCCAATCACGGCAAGGTATTTCTAAAGGCGGGTTGAGCTAACTTGATTTGAGGTAGTGACTGTTGGGGTGGTTTAATCGCAGTACTCGCAGAGTATCGAGGCGCAGTTGTTCCAATCCCATACGCTGGTAGGCTGTCGCCATAATGCCAAGTGCGTGTTCGATCGCCTTTGTTTCTTGGTATTTTTCAATTACGTATTTCGCGCGGTTGATGCTGGCGATGTAGGCGCCTAGGGATAAGTAGTAACGCGCGATACCGATATCCTGCATGGCCAGGACGTCGAGAATCTGTGTCATCCGCACGCTTGCATCCTTGGCGTAACGGCTGCTTGGAAAGCGGGTAGTTAGTTCGCGTAATGCACTAAAAGATTCTCTGGCAAGCGTTGTATCTGTAGTGCTTGGATCGACACCCGATCTCAAGGCCATCAAACCCGTTGGTGGTTCGAACCCGGACACCCCTTTCAAGTAATAAGCGTAATCAACTTGGGGATGCGCCGGGTGCATCTGCAGGAAGCGATCAGCGGCCGCCATGGCAAGGCCCCGTTCACCACTGCGATAATAAGCAAAAGTTGTTTCCAGCTGGGCTTGTTCGGCGTGTGAGCCGTAGGGGAATCGGCCTTCGAGTTGTTGGTAGTAGTCGATGGCCTCCTCGTAATTTTCGCTATTCAAGGCGTTTCTGGCTTTGTTTAGGAATTGATCAGCAGTCCAGTTGTCCGGGTTGTTGGCTCGCTCAAATCGGGCACAGCCGGTTCCGACAGCGAGCAAACTGGCAAGAACGAGAGTGGAAAGGAGTTTGTACCAAAGCATCGTAGTGATGGGCCGAACTTCGAACGGGTGTAAATTATACTGTGATGAAACCGAATTAAGGGCCTGTTCCGGAAGTAGTGTTATGGCTGGATCAACAACCGATGTACTGGAAATCAGTATTCCTGAGAGTCAGGCGGGTATTCGCCTTGACAAGGTGCTGGCGAAACTCTTCCCTGCTTATTCACGCTCGCAGTTGCAACAATGGTTGAAAGAGGGACGAATCCAGGTGGACGATCATCTACCGTTACTGCGCCAGGCGGCTCAGGGTGGGGAGATCGTTCGTATACAGGTGCCGGTCAGTGACCCCAGTGAGTGGCAGGCACAGGACCTGCCGTTAAAGGTTGTCCACGAAGACGAGCACCTGATTGTTCTAGATAAACCGACAGGGCTTGTTGTCCATCCTGGCGCGGGGAATCCAGATGGAACACTGGCCAATGCGCTGCTTTATCGCTTCCCCGAAACAACAAATTTGCCTCGTGCTGGGGTTGTGCACCGACTGGATAAGGATACCAGTGGGTTACTGGTGGTGGCGCGAACAGCCATTGCCCGCCAGCAGTTGATTCGTGATCTTGAGCATCACCGTGTGGTCCGAATGTATGCGGCAATCGTCAATGGTCGAATTCTCGCTGGTGGTCGAATAACACAGCCCATCGGTCGGCATCCACGGGATAGATTGCGTATGGCAGTCAACGAAAAGGGCAAGAAGGCGGTGACTGAGTTTCGTGTTGAAAAACGGTTTCGCGCGCATACGCAACTGCGGGTGGAACTGGAAACGGGTCGCACGCATCAAATCCGCGTGCATTTCTCGCATCGCGGTAATCCGCTGGTGGGTGATCCGCGGT
>LWDU01037515.1_pt1 | contig 10679 bp, 9 predicted proteins | sample 727161 | NCBI WGS metagenome assembly LWDU01 (sample SAMN04566230, study PRJNA314399) | hydrothermal vent metagenome | isolation source: deep sea hydrothermal plume seawater | place: Mexico: Gulf of California, Guaymas Basin | collected 2004-07-11 | reverse complement strand
TGCAGAGGGACAGTTTTGAGGAAGGCTTTCTGCAGGATGAGGACCTGACTGTCCGGTTCTTTGTCGAAGATGCGGCCGTGAAATTTCTTAATGACCTCCCGCCGGTGACGGACGCGACTGGCAGTGGGCGCCTGACAGGCAATGGTCTCCAAGTGCAGCTAAGCGAAGGCAAGTATGATGGCTGGGTGCTTAGTGAAGGCAGTGTGCACTTTCCGCGCTTCAATCCGAAAGGGGAGCTCTTTCGCGTTTCGGCCAAAGGGCAGGGGCCGCTCGTCAATGTGATGCGCAACATAGCGGAGTCTCGCCTCATGCGGGACAATCCGGACGCGCTGGACCCGGAACGCTTCTCTGGCGACGCCACGGCGAGCATCGAATTGCTGCGCCCGGCGCTGGACGATGTCCCGGTAGAGGACATGCAGATTTCAGTCGAGGCAGAAGTGACTGATGGCACGCTCGCTGATGCTCTGCCTGGGCTCGACCTGACGAATATGCGCGTGGACGTTTCACTTGAGAATATGCGACTCGTTATGACCGGCTTTGGTGATCTCGGACCGGCGCCGGTCCAGTTTACATGGCGTGACGAGTTCAATGATGGCGGCGACACTGCCGACCTGTCGGCAAGCGCATTCGTCTCGCCAGACTTTCTCAATCGTTTCGGCGTGGTCGGCCGGGCGTATGTGTCCGAGGACATTCCGGTCGAGCTGCAGGCCCAAGTGGCCGCGGATGGACTTGCAGGTATCGAAATCGGTTTCGAACTCCAGCAGTCGCGCGTCGATATCTCCGAGATCGGCTACATCAAGCCCGTTGGCGAGCCGGCGCGGGCCACACTCTCCTATGACGCGAAATCGGAAACGAACGCATCGACCTTCCGCTTTCTCAGCGAGAAGGCGCGATTTGATGGGGATGTAGTCCTGTCCAAGGCGGGGCGCCTCCAGTCGCTGGAGGTACGAGAGGCCTTTCATGACGGTTTCATGGATGTGAGCGGCAGTGTCCGCGTCGAGCCGAACGGCAAGCTCGTCAGCGAAATGAAAGGTGCGTTCCTTGATGCGAGTGCCTTCTTTGGGGACTTTGCGTCCATGGGCGGCAATGCGTCCGGCATCAGCCTGCCGGTAACGCTGACCGCGAGCCTCGACACGCTGCGCCTTCGCAGCGGACTCGACCTCGAGGACGCATCCTTGAGCTTTGTGAGCGCTGAGACAGGTGTGCGCGAAGTTCGCGCTAACGGCACGATAGAGTCCGGCGGTAAGATGAGTGCAGTCTATATCGGTCCGACCGCTGAAGAGCCTGCGCGCATCAGCCTCGACAGCGACGATGCAGGTTTCTTCATGCGGGCATTGCTGCGTCAGGACTTTTTGACCGGAGGTTCGCTTAGCCTGAGCGGTGATCTTGCGCGCGGCTCAGAGCCGGCGCGGCTTCGGCTTAAGCTCTCGGATGTGCGTATGCGCGACGCGCCCTTCCTGACGCAGGTGCTCTCGCTTGCGTCCCTGCGCGGCCTTACTGATACGCTGAGTGGGGAAGGGGTGCTTTTCACTGATATCGACGTGCCGGTCGCCATCCAGTCTGGGCGGTTCGTGATCGAAGGCGCGCGCGCCAATGGTCCGGCGCTTGGCCTAACGCTCAATGGCTGGTTCGAACAAGAGACCGATGAGATCCGCCTCAGCGGCGTTCTCGTGCCAAGCTTCGGCATGAATTCCATGCTGGGCGGCGTGCCAGTCATCGGTGATCTGTTCGTGGGCCGTGAAGGCGAGGGAATTTTCTCGCTGACCTATTCCGTGCGCGGCACCACTGACCGCGCGCAGGTTGCCGTGAACCCGCTGTCAGCCGTGACACCTGGCATACTCCGACGCATCTTCGAGAATCCGGCCGACACGTCGATCCCGGAGGGGATTCCTGTTGATCCAGACAAGACACCGCCAGCGCCGCCGATGCCGGACGCGGAATTCATCGCGCCGGCACCTGGTTCGGAGACGAATTAGACTGGCTTCGGCTCAGCCTTTCTCAAGGCGTTTAACTTCGTCCCAGAGCGCACCCTGATCATCGAGCGACAGCTCGCTGAATACGTTTCCCTGATCGGACGCGAGCTGCTCGATCGCGCGAAACCGGCGTTCGAACTTGGCGTTTGACCGGCGAAGCGCGATTTCCGGGTCAAGCTTGAAGCGGCGCGCGAGATTGGCCGCCACAAAAAGAAGGTCGCCGATCTCATCCTCAATGGCATCCAGCTCGCCGCTATCGATGGCTTCGCGAACTTCGTCGCATTCCTCGTCCAGCTTCATCAGGATGTCGCGCGGCTCGGTCCAGTCGAAGCCCGTGCGGGCGGCCCGTTTCTGGATCTTCTCGGCGCGCATGAGCGCTGGAAGCGCTTTGGCGACGCCAGCAAGCGCGGACGTGTCTTCGGTGACGGCGCCCTTGGCGGCCCGTTCGCGCGCCTTGATAGCCTCCCAGGCCTCGGTCTGCGTATCGGCGTCACGTTCTTCGGCATCCCCAAAGACGTGCGGGTGGCGACGAACCATCTTGTCATTGATGTTGCGCGCGACGTCCTCAACGTCGAAAAGCCCCGAATCCTGAGCGATCTGGCTGTGGAAAACGACCTGTAGAAGAAGGTCGCCGAGTTCGTCTTTCAGGTCGCCGAAATCCTTACGCTCGATCGCATCGGCGACTTCATAGGCTTCTTCGATCGTGTAGGGCGCAATGGTCTCAAAAGTTTGCTCTAGATCCCATGGACAGCCACCATCCGGATTGCGCAATTGCTGCATGATGGATCTCAGGCGTTCAAACTCGCTATCGGAGGATTTTGTCATGAAAAGCAGGCGCTCCGGTCTGATGATTGGCGGTTCGTACGAATATCCGAGAAGTTAACTGGCCCAACCGGGGCAGAAGGTTCAATGCCCAGTAGGGCGGTTTCTACATGACAGAGCACAGCGCCGCACGCCCAATTGTTAGCTGCGCGAGAAGCTGGCGCCGCCATGATGAGCGTCGCTGCACACATTGAAGAACCATGCAGGGACGTGGCCGCTTCGCTCATAACAAAAATCGCATAATCAATATTATGGGAAATTATGAGATGCGGTCAGAGCTCGAAATCGACGGTGAGGCCGTCATAGGCGGGCCGTACATGCGCTGGCAGCTCATTGCAGAGCGTCTGGTAATCAAGATCGATATGAAGGTTTGTGAGCCAGGCTTTCTTTGGCACGAGCTGTTCTATCCATCCGAGCGCGCGATCAAGATGCGCGTGACTCGGATGTTCAGTGTAGCGTAGCGCGTCCAGAATGAGCAGATCTACGCCCGCAATCGCTTCGAGGCTTTCTGGCGGAAAATCGTGCAGGTCGTTGCAGTAAGCGAGGTTTCCGATGCGAAAGCCGAGGCTCATGATCCGCCCGTGCATCTGTTCAACTGGCAGGAGAGTCACCGGCCCCCCTTCTCCGTCGATGCTGAACGGCTCTAGCGGAACGATGTCGTCCTGGCGGTCCAGAATGGGCGGATAGCCACCATGCCCCTCGAAACAATAGCCGAAGCGCATTGTCAGCGTCTCAGCGGTGCGGGCATCCAGATAGGTCGGCACGCGGCGACGCATGCGCAATGCCAGTGCGCGTACATCATCTATGCCGTGAGACTGGTCAGCATGGTCGTGCGTATAGACCAGCGCGTCCAGGTGACGGACATTAGCATCAAGCAACTGGTCTCGTAGCTCTGGAGATGAATCGATCAGGATGCGGGTGCAATTGTCAGGCGTATCCAATGGACCGGCATCGACGAGCACACAGCAACGTCTGCGCCTGTTACGCGGTTCATTCGGATCACATGCGCCCCAGTCATTTCCGACGCGCGGTACGCCGCCTGACGAACCTGTTCCTAGGAATGTGAAGCGCCCTGTTCTGCTCATGTATCCACTTTATTGAATAAAGTCAATGCATTATCTTCGCATATTGAAGTTATTTCTTCGCGGGTCTTGTCGTGTAGTTCCGCCAGGGCGTCAGCGACATATGGCAGATAGGCAGGCTCGTTGCGCCGTCCGCGATAAGGGACGGGCGCAAGATACGGACAGTCTGTCTCCAGAATGATGCAGTCCAGCGGAATGGTGGAGATGACAGCGCGAACGTCCTTCGCGTTCTTGAAGGACAGGATGCCTGATACCGAAAAATAGGCGCCGAGCGCCAGGCCGCGGTCCGCAAGCTCCTGACCACCCGTATAGCAATGAAGGAGTATACCGAACGGTCCGTTGTTATACTCCTCTTCCAGAATATCTGCCGTCATGCTGTCGGCTTCGCGCGTATGAACTACCAGCGGCAGTCCGGTCTCGCGCGCCGCGGCAATATGGCGTCTGAAATTCGCGACCTGCTCAGCCTCTGCCGAATAGCCATAATGGAAATCGAGGCCCGTCTCTCCGATGGCGACCGTACGTGGGTCTCCTGCCGCGCGGATCAGGTCTTCGACGGTCATATCCTGAAAGTCCTTGGCGTGATGCGGGTGGACACCAACCGTGTTCCAGATGTCGTCATTCGCCTCTGCAATGGCTTTCACCGCCGGATAGTTGTCGAAGCGGTCGCAAATCGCGAGGAAACGCCGGATGCCCGCACCCCGAGCGCGGGCGAGCACCTCTTCGCGGTCCTCCTCGAACGCCTCGGCGTGCAGGTTTACATGCGTGTCGAACATAAGCTGCGACTTAGACCTTCCCGGTGCCGGTTTGAAGGGTCGAGACGAGCTTTGATGCTGCCTGAACCGGGGTCATGTGCAGATTGCGCTGCGAGGCGACAATATTGTGGAGCTGGAACCAGATATCCGCCCATGCGGGCGACTCCTCAGCCTTTTCGCTCACCCAGCTCATCAGCTCTTCTGCGAACACGCCGAAGGCACCCTCGTCCTCTGCGGCGGCCTGTATCGTGGTAGAGAGTACGGCGTCAGCAGGTTTTAGCAGAGCTTTCAGAAAGCTTCGTGCGGCATGCGAGGCTGCCAGCACTTTCGGGCCCGTAAGCGCTTCTGCGCGCCCCGGCCGGCCGGCAACCAAGTCAGCAACTTGCTGGGGCGAGTCGACCTCTTGTACCTGCAACGCCTCCAGCGTCTCCTCCCTGGAAAGACTGGTCAGCCGAAGTGACTGACAGCGTGACCGGATCGTCGCAAGGACGGGCACTGTCGCGTGAGAGATCAGGAACAGCATTGCGCGAGGCGGTGGCTCTTCCAGCGTCTTCAGCAGCGCATTGCGGCCATTGGCATTCATCTCATCGAGAGAATCGAGAATGCCGATACGCCATCCGCCAAGTGCAGGCTTCAGGGAAAAGAACTGGTTGAGGTCCCGGATCTGGTCGACCGCGATGTCCTGTTTCAGCTTGCCATTGTCGCCGACCGCACGCTGCACGTGCTTCAGGTCCGGATGCCCGGATGACAGCACTTTCTGAATGACGGGGTCATTTGCCGCAGCAGCAGCCCTGTCGGTCTCATCTGCAGGCTTGGCGCCGAGTAACATGGCCGCCAGACGAAGCGCGAAGCGGGCCTTGCCGATCCCCGATGGCCCTTCGATGATCCAGGCGTGGTGAAGGCGCCCACCATCCACCGCCTTCAGGAACTTGTCCTGCGGCGCTTTGTGCCCGATCTCCCCGCTCATGAGACGTCTTCGATCGCTTTGAGCACGTCAGACAGAACAGCGGCTTCCGGCTGCGTGGCGTCGATGACTTTGCAGCGGTCTGGATGAGCCGCGGCAAGATCGAGGAAGCCCTGCCGGACGTCCTTGTGGAAATCGAGCGGCATAGCCTCGAAGACGTCTGACCCGCCGCGTGCCTTGCGCCTTGCCATCAGCTCCTCGACGGGGCCGTCCAGAACGAGGGTAAGGTCAGGCTGCTGCTCGCCCACGACAAGGTCGTCAAGCATTTCAATCACCGCCGGCGCCAGACCACCGAGCCGCTGATAGACGCGTGTGGAATCCGCGAACCTGTCACAGATGACGTTCTGACCTTCTGCAAGTGCCGGTGCTATCAGCTTTTCAAGATGATCGCGCCGCGCGGCATAGACCAGCAATGCTTCGCTCATCGCGCTCCAGCGCGTGTCGGATGGGGGTGACAGAACGAGGCCGCGAAGTGTTTCCGCGAGCGGTGTACCGCCCGGCTCCCGCGTGACGGTGACCGGCTCGCCGCTCTCAAGGAAATGCGTCTCGAGGCCTGCAATCAGCGTCGATTTGCCGGTTCCTTCGCCGCCTTCAAGCGTTATGAACCGCCCGCGACGGCTCATTGGTCACCGCCTGCTCCCATTTTCAGGCTGAGACCGGCAATCGCCTTGCCCATGAAGCCGAGCTTTTCCACAGAAGACGTCGCGATCAGCGGCGCAGTGACCGGTTCGTCGCGCCCTTCCATGCTGATTACCAGCGTCGCGACCTGCTGGCCCTCTTCGATTGGCGCTGAGAGCGGCCCGTCATAGACGATTTCTGTCGATGCTTCCTCGAAAGCGCGTTTGTGACCGGCAACGCGGAGTGGCTGCTCGAGGCGGACGCCAACCGTGCTGGCTTCGCCGTTCCAGACTGGCAGCTCGGCAAATGCGTCTTCTGTCGGTTCCACCGTGCGGGTATCAAATGCCGTGAATGCGAGGCGCATGAGGCGCTCAGATTCTTCGGCGCGGGCCTGCGAGCTTGGAAGACCGTTCAGCACCATGATCATTCTCTGCCCGTCGCGCTCGGCAGACGCCGTCAGGCCATAGCCCGAGACTTCGAGGTGGCCGGTCTTGAGGCCGTCCGCGCCGTCCATGGAATAGAGGAGCGGGTTGCGGTTGCCTTGCGTGATGCCGTTCCAGCTCATCTCAAGCTCGGAATAGTATTTGTAGTATTCTGGGTATTTGCGGATTTCGAGAGCGGCTAGTTTTGCGAGGTCTGCTGCCGAGATGACATGGCCGTCGGCGGGAAGGCCGCTGGCATTCTCGAAGTTGGCCGAATCCAGGCCAAGCTCATGCGCAAGGTCGGTCATCCGGTCTGCAAACGCCTCTTCGGAGCCTGCGAGCCCTTCGGCGAGAACGATGCAAGCATCATTGCCCGATAGTACGATCACGCCGCGAAGGAGCTGTTCAACCGTTGGCGTTTCGCCGATCTTGAGGCCCATGGTGGAGCCGCCCGTGGCCCAGCCACCTTCGCGCCAGGCACGTTCGCTGACGACCAGCTCATCGTCGAGCGAGATCTCGCCGCGTTCAATGGCGTCATAGACGACGTGCGCCGTCATGATCTTGGTCATGGAGGCAGGGATCATCGGCTCGCTGCCACGCTTGGAGAACAGGATATCGCCGGTCTCGTAATCCATGATGACGGCATATTCCGCTTCAGTATCAATGTACTGAGCGGAAGCTGGCAGGACCGCAGCCGCAACAACGGATAAGATGGCAAGCAGGTTCGGGCGAAGCATTTTCGGGTCTCCGGGAATAGGTAACGCGGTGAAGCGATAACCTAGACCACAGACGGCGTTTTGGAACCCTGGTCAATGCAGGAGGCTGTATCAGCCGGACGTGACGAAGCCATCCCTAAAGCCAAGCTGGCGCAGGCTGGCGCGGGCTCTATCCGCCGCATCGCGAGACTTAAATGGGCCGACCATGACCCTGTGATAGGTCTGGCCTTTGACATTCGCCGCCTGGACGCCGCTTGATAGGCCACCGCCAATTCGGCCTGCAACGTCACTTGCCTTGCTGCGCTCTGTGAAAGAGCCAATCTGGACAAAAAGCGAGCCGGATGCGGCGGGCGGTGAGACCTGACGTTCAGCTGGCGCTTCCGGTTCGAAGCTGGCCTGCAGGACTAGAGGCTCTCGCTCGGCTTCTGCGCGGACTGGAGAGCCGGGGCCTAGGCTTTCGACCATGACCTGAGCGCCAAAAGGCCTTGAAATGCCCAGTAGTTCGGCGGCATCGGGAGAAAGCGTCAGCGTCTCTTCACGCCGGGCCGCTGTGCGGCTCGTGACATAGACGACCAGTTCAGCGTTGTTCTGTGGATTGCGGACATGGGCGAGGCTGTTGAGCGGCAAGCTCGGATGGCCAGCGACCATTCGCCCCCCAGAGCGGGAGAGCGCCGAAGAGATCGCAACCTCGTTCATGGTCGCACCGCCAAGGTTCGATGGAGGCGTATGAGCTGACGTACTTAGGCTCAAGGATACTGGTGTTCGCACGCTCCCGGGGTAAGAGAAATCAATCCGGCGCCGCACTTCGGGCAGTGCGCCAGAGCCTGTCTGAGTGACTGGGCCGCGCCAGGTGTCCTGGGTAGCATTCGGGTTCAGTCGAGGTGTGGCGTTTGTAACGCGGCGCGTGACCGGCGACCGTCTTATCTGCTCCACAGATGTGAGACGTACAAAATCAATAGGTGCGGCTTCACGGGGCCGTGCATAGGCAGAAGTCGGAATGATCGAAACGAACAATGTTGTCGCAGCAAGGGCGCGCAGACCAGCATTGGCATTCAAAGCCATGGTAACCTCGTTCTGAAGTCATGTTTTCGTGTCCGACATTCTGCCGACGCACGGACCGATTTATTCGGTCATGGATGACGCTAGCTCAACAAGGGAAAGATCTGTTGAAGGCTAACTGAAAGTTCTGGCCTATTGCGGTAGGCTTTTGATTACGAATTGACCCCTGCTCTATCGGCTTACGATGAAGCCTTCGCCGAGGCCGAGCGATTTCAAATTCTGACGCGCGCGCTCGCCTGCTTCGCGTGTCGCAAAGGGACCTGCGAAGACGCGGAAATAGTCGGCATCGTTGATGCGAACGGCTTCGATATCGGTCTGGAAGGTGGCGGCGAGACGTTGCGAGACGTCCTGCGCATTGTTGATGCGCGTGAATGAGCCGACCTGCACGTAGAGCTGAGGGCCGCTTGCGACTGCTTGTACGACAGTTTGCTCTGGAGGCAATTGAGGCGCTTCGGGAATGGCGGCGAGATCACTCGCTACAATCGGGCGAAGATCATTCGGGCGCGGCTGATTGCTTGCGACCTGATCAGGCGCGGCGCTAACGGTCAGGGTTACTGGCGGCGTCACCGGCGCTGCACGGACTTGCCGGGGTCCGGCACGCCGAGGGACGGCTCGACACCGCCTAGAAGCGTGTCGTCGTAAAGGGTCGGTTGAGGCCCCCTGCTCTCTGGCTCTGGCCAGCTGTTCGTCTCGGCGTTCGCGGTGTACTGATTGGTTGTGTCGTACTGAACGAGTTGTTTGGCAGGCGCGGGGCCAAGATAGTCCAGCGTGACCGTCGCGACCCCCTGCTCCAGCATACCCAGCGTTTCAGCAGCGCGGCGGGACAGGTCGATGATGCGCCCGCCCGTGAATGGACCGCGATCATTGACGCGGACGACAATTTCCCGGCCATTTGCCTGGTTCGTGACCTTTACGAGGCTTGGCAGCGGAAGGCTTGGATGGGCAGCTGTCAGCTGCGCGGCGTCAAAGATCTCGCCGCTCGCGGTCGGGCGACCATTGAAAGCGCGGCCGTACCAGGATGCCTTGCCGCTTTCCTTTGCGGCAACGAATGAGGTTTTCGTATTTACCGGGCTCAGCAGCGGCGCCGAGAATTCAGGTGCCGTCCCAGGGCGCGACATGTCGAAATCGACAGTGTCCGCTGACGCTGGAAAAGACATCAGACACAGGGCGATGGCACTCGTGAAGACGCGGGCTGACACAGGAATCGATGTCACTCTGGGACCTCGTTTGATGCGCGGGTTGAGCTCTGGCCGTAACCTGCTTGCGCAAGCAACCGCCCGGTTAGCCTCCCCAGTGGTTCAAATTACGGTGCAAATTCCAAACAAAGGGTTTCTTTGATCGGGATCCTGAGCAGTGAGGTCGCCTCAGAATAAGGCGGAAATGAGGTTCAGCACTGCTATTGCATTTGGTCGCATAATATCAGACACAGCGCCCCACGCGGAGGGATGGCAGAGTGGTTGAATGCACTAGTCTTGAAAACTAGCGAGCGTGCAAGCGTTCCCGGGGTTCGAATCCCCGTCCCTCCGCCATCACTGTCTGACTGATAGCTGCCAGGCGGATACTAGACTTCTAAAAATAGCCCGTCCGCTTCTGGTTCTCGAGCGATCCTTCATCGCTAACACGTCCATTGCGTTCTGACACCCGACTAGAGAACGTCTCTTTGACGATTGACGACAACTCACTTGCTTCTGACGGGACAGCCGCCGTTACTGGCCAGCAACCGAGTGAGCGGAATCTCACCTTTTCAAAGCGTGATATCGACAGGCCAAGCGTTCGGGCGCGATCTTCATCATCTATGACAATGAGTGGGCCTTCCCGGTCGAAGACCGGACGCTCTGCGGCGAAGTAAAGCGGACATAGCCGGATGTTTTTCAGAAGGATGTAGGCCCACAAATCGAACTCGGTCCAATTCGATAAAGGGTAAACCCGTAGTGTCTGACCGGATGACCGTCTCCAATTATATTGGGACCACAGTTCAGGCCGCTGTTTTCGCGGGTCCCAGCCATGCCCGACGTTTCGGACAGACACGATCCGCTCCTTCGCGCGGCTTGCCTCCTCGTCCCGTCGTGCGCCCCCGAACATGACATCGTACCCGCCGGCATCGAGCGCCTGTTTGAGCGCATCGGTGCGCATCACTGTCGTGTATATACTACCATGATCAATCGGGTTCAGGGCTAGAGCCCGGCCTTCCTCATTATGGTGGAGGACGAGCTCAAACTGGTTCTCAGCGGCAAACTGGTTCCGGAACCAGACGACCTCTCGAAACTCCAA
>LWDU01032708.1_pt1 | contig 10679 bp, 9 predicted proteins | sample 727161 | NCBI WGS metagenome assembly LWDU01 (sample SAMN04566230, study PRJNA314399) | hydrothermal vent metagenome | isolation source: deep sea hydrothermal plume seawater | place: Mexico: Gulf of California, Guaymas Basin | collected 2004-07-11 | reverse complement strand
AAAATGATCCATCTTGATTTAGATAAACATTATGTGCATCGTAGCATTCGTCGCCTTTGTTTGTTATTGATTTGTAACTTTTTATTTCTCCAGTTGATTCTGACATAGGGATGTTCATTGCAGACCCTATGAATCCTTCTAATCCTGGGACCCATCCAATCCAAGGTAAATCAACTTCTGAATCAATTGAATATCTCTTACTCTCGCAGTTGGGCTTTGCAACATGTATTGGAATCGTACCAGTATGGAAACTGTATTCTCCAAATTTTTTATCGATTTCATTCCTTGCGTTCCGCGAGTTTCTAATGGAATGTTCAATCGGATAAATAGTAATCACTGCGATAGTTGCAGCTAAAACGCCAAATACGATTCTTCTACTTATGGAAATAGTGGCGCAAGCACCTGCCGATACTGGATTAGTTGCTGCAGTAGCACAAGCAATTTCTTCAGGGATATCTGATACTTCCGCAGCAGCTTGTGCTCCCACAAGAGTTACAACTGCAGCAGATTCTACAGCTATTGCGGTTCCCATTCGTCTAGCAAGTACTTTTGCTGCAATCTTCTTATATGCCCACATTCCAGCTCCATATATTGCTCTTGCCGTTGAACTTACTGGCTTTCTGATAAATCTTTTTGCTTTTCCTGCCGCTGTTGTTGGTTTTATTTTTTCACCTATTTTTTTTGCTGCAAGACCAAATTTGTCTGCTCTTTTTTTTGCTATATTTTTGCTTTTTTCAGTAGCTGCTTCTGCTGCCTCTCGGGTTGCTTTATCTGCAACTTCTTGATAGACTGCTTGCTGAGCCTTCATTGCAACATTACTTCCTCTAAAACTATTCAGAACAAATAATCCTACTGCTTCTTCTGCCGAAACTTCCCCATACATTGATTTTTGAATTTGCATTTTAATTAAATCCTGGGGCCAGGGGTGAACTCTTATTTTTTTATCCTCTGCATTTAACAAAATAGTTCCAAATGCGGGATATCCTAATGCAGTTAATGGTGTTGAAGTATAAACTGATATTTCGTTTGGAGCTGATGCTACTAAATCCATATTTGATGCGAATTCTCTTGCTGCAACATCTGGATCACCCATAACCATATCTCTGACTATATCATCAAACGTTGTGTATACTGCGAATGCTGAAACTGCTGTTGCAAGGAGAACTCCAACTAGTAAAATCAAATTTGCACTTTGTCCTATTTTATTTATTCTCATTGTACTTGAAATTGACTTACTGGATCATCGCAACCGAAATCAAACCATTTTTTTGAATATACTACAAAATTATCCTTTTCACTTACTATTATTGGGATAAAGGGAATACTTGGTACTGGAGTATATACTAGTGAAATTCTATCACCAAGATTGCAAACACAGAAAGTTTCATCAATCTCTCTGTTGAAACTTGGATTTATAGTTAAACCGTGTATTTCACTGTACCCTTCTTCTGCTTCCTTTTCTTCTTTAAATCGCGTAAGGTTTTGCACATTTGCGCAGGTTCTTGATTCGCTTTGACAGATAATTTTTCCATCTGGATCCATATTGAGTGTAATGCTATCAATTGATTTAGTTTCTTTACTAATTACATTACCGTCGTCATCTCTAATTACCTTACCGTCGTCATCTTTCTCTAACTCTTGATTGTAAAGAATTAGTAAATTTCCTTCGGCTTTGATCTGATAAGACCTAGTCATTTTTATTTCAGCTGAAGAACAACTATCTGCTGTTGTTGCTTGATTTACTGATGTTGCAATTGCACGAAGAGAATATACTGCCATATCTTGATCATCTTGTAAACTGAGTGTTGTTGATAATAAAGTTGCTCCAACTCCAATAAGTACTACTGTCATGATAAGTCCAAAGATGATTGCGAATAGCATACTTGCTCCTTTTTTCATTAGTCAAATAAATTCTCCAAGTTTTCTTGTGCTCCGCTCTCGATTCCTGTTTCAATGCTACTAAGTGCACTATCAGTTCCCGTTAGAGCTGCCCACTTGCCTGTTACAAAAAGAAGGATTAATGCGAGCACGGTTATTGCAATTATAATAACAATTACTGTTTCAATAGGTAGTGCCATTCCGCGCTTAGATTTCATATTTTAATCTATGCTTAATTTTATAAAAAGCTGACTGTGTTATAGTGTTCTTGTAATTCCCATTTGGCAAATATCTTCAGGACCTTCCATTGAAGGGAATACACTTGCCACAATACTTAAGACTGGGCAATTAAGCGGTAAGTTTTCACTGAGAAGTCGAGATCCTCCTCCTGTTGGTGCATCAGTTATTATTATCTTTCTTTTCTGATTTCCAGTATCACAAATAGTTGATGCAACTACGTTTGACATTAGTGGGAGTGTATCTCCACAATATTCTATTGCAAACATTTTGTTCTGTATTATCTTAAATTTGTCTGAGGGATAAAATGTAAGTCTGTCATCGCAGTTCATGTTATTATTAGAAACTGCAGTACAATAGCTTACTCCTCTTGATTCAATTTGAACATTTTTCATAAAGTTCCTCAATTCATCTTCAGAAAATTCAATTGTTCCAGTTTCTAACTTTGTGTCTTTAACTAATTGAAATGGTAAATCCATATAGTTTGTTATCGTAGTTCCGTGGGCTTCGTTATAATAACTAAGGAAACTTTCCTCATAAGGTCCGACTTTTTCTTTGTAAGTTTGAATATTATCTAAATCGTTTTGAATTTTTGAAGTCATTGTTCCAATTTCGCAATCAAATTCTTTGTCACCAACTTGGACTACTTCATTCCTTGAATATTTGGTCACTACTTCAGATACAGTATTTACTTCCAATTCGGAATAAATTTCATCAGTAGTCTTCATTGGGCACATACAAGTGATGTCCACTTCACTTGTATCTTTATCTACTATTGCGTCTTTTATTGATGATACATCTTTCCCTGTATTAATTTCACATTGTTCATCTTCTTCTACTCCTTTACAAAGCAATCCTTCGTTTGGACCAAAATTTTCGGTATCATATTTTCCCCAAACTCCCTCTTCATCAAGTTCTGGCTCTTTTCTACATACTGTAAATTGATCCTTTATTGCTGCTTCCTTTATTCTAATTAAATTATTTAATCCTGCAAGTACTGATGCATCAGTTATAGCATCATTTGCAATTGATTTGCAGTCTTGATCTCTAAGTTCACAACCAAAGGATTTAATTAACTGTTTTTTGAACTCAGCATATTCACTAATCTCTGGAGTTTCGCTAGCATCAGAGATTACAAAATTAAAACAAGACCAAGAAAATGCTGTTCTTCGGCCAGATCCGGACATATCCCAACAACGTTCAATTCTATCTGCTACTTGTTGCATGGCGCAATTGGTTGCCCCCAGCGTTGGTTCAGTAATCGCTTGCTCTTCAAAAGAAGAATCACAGTTATCCCAATCTTGTGGATTTATTGTATTTGTCTGAGGTGTACATCCTGCGCGTAAAGATTCAGATAGCGTTCCTATTTTTTGTAAGAATTCTTCAGTATTACTAAGATCTTCGTCGATTTCAAAACTTAGTGCTGAAATTTTTCCTTTGCAAACCGCATCATTTAATTTTGAATGGTCTATATCTAATTTTGAACTAAAGGATTGTAATAAAACTAGTGCTGTTAATAGTCCAAGAACTGCAACAATTATTGATATAATTACCCAGCTTGCGATTCCTTTTTTCATAGTATTTGAGTTTCAACATTTTGTGCTGCGTAATTATTTGATTCGATATATGTCTGATTTAATAAATCTGGGAGATTCAAATTTGCAGTAAGTTGAAGATAAAGTCCATATACCAGTCCGATAATTCCTGCTATAATTAATAACATGATTAAACTTGACTGTAAAAGATTGAATGTGGTAAAGAAGCTTGCCGTTTTTGCAATAATAAATATGAAATATAATATAGAGAATAAGAACAGAAAGTAAAACATTACTGTTACGGCATATATTTTTGAAGTTAATATGGCAAGCGAATACATTAATTTAATTATGAGAAAAAAGAGCATGATTGATTGCATTGCCAGAAAAAGTTGTCCAAAATTTACTTGTTTTCGGAATAGTTTTGCCAATACAAATACTATTATCGCTATTGCTGCCAGCAGCATTGCGAGAGCGATTATTATGTACGTTAGTAGATTTAAAGAGGGTAAATAGAATGCTAAAAAATTAATTTGAGGTATATATTGTACAACAACATAAGTATCAATCAATTTGATTAATGAATATCCTACTGCAAATAAAACATAAGTTAGAATTAAACGACCGAAAGTGTGATAATAAATAAATTTATACATTGATTCACGTCTTCCAAGAATTGTTCCGAAAAGATCCTTTAACATTATAACCCTCCTTCTGCTGTGCCAAGCAAATTCCTTATCAAGTTAGTGATAGATCCATCATCGCCCAGTTTTCCAAGAATAAATAATACAATAAGTGTTGCTAGAGTTATTGCAATTATTATTCCTATGATTTGTTTAAACGCTAATTCCATTATATCAAGTTTTTCAAGGAGTCACCCATTTTTCCAATAAGACTTTGAGACTCGCCTTTAATTGTTATTGCAAATCCTATGAAAATTAGAAGAAAAATTACTGCCAGTAATAGTGCAACAATCTGCCAATTTATTTGACCCTTGTTCATGTATTACAAAAATGTTCTAAATATATAAGCTTTAGCAGACGCCGTTGTATCCGTAATTGATGCTGTCTTTTTCTATGTCCCAATCCGCATTTCGATTCAGGGATGCGAATCCGATATCTGTAAATGGTATATCAAGCCAGTCATCAGAATCAACATATTGAACTGTCCAATCACTATTTTCTGTGAAGCGGAATCTTTCTCTGGCATAAATATAATCGGCGAGTAATTCGACTGGAGTATCATCTAATGTTTGAATAGTTTCAATTGGAAACGTGAGTATATTCAGGAATGTAATTGATTCTTGTATTTCTGGTGCGATTGTTAGGGTGTTGATTCTTATCCTGCCTGTTGAAATTCTGCTTTCGTAGGTTTCTTCTTGACTGTATCCTCGAGTGGTTTTTCCATTCACAAAAACTTCTTTCAAACCTGTTGGTGTAACTGCTTCAAAAGGAAGCTTAATTACCAGTGAATATTCCCCAGAAGTCATAGAGTTGACGTTGATTATTGAATCATCATCTGTTTTTTCTAATTCCACACCGAACGAGTTTCCAATATAGGGTTCCAATTTACTCAGATCTTGAATTTTATCTGATTTGAATTTCTTTCCAGGAAATATGTAGAAATTATCCAATGCTGGATTTTCAAAATCGAAAAATTTGTTTGGTAGCTTTATCGTTTGCTTGCTTTCATCAAGAAATATTGAACCGTAAGAAGGTTTCAAACACACATTGAAGCAAGTCCAAGTTGGTAAAGTTCCTGTTCCAGACATATAATTGGTCCAACAAGTTAGACCTTTGTCTGCCAATCTAAATGTTTCGCAAGCTCGAGATAATTCTTTTGGGGATAAGGTTTCTGCTTGAGCTTTAACTTGTGGACAATTTTTGAAATCAAAATTGAGATTACCCTCACGATCTTCTTTGAATTCCATTGGAGTAATTACTGCCAGGCTAGTTTTACATGGACTTGTTTGTGCTCCGGAGATGCTTGCTAATCTTACTCCGACAAGACAATTGAAATCAGTATTTTCTTTTACAACATCTGCAATTCCTGAGAACATAAATATTGCAATCATTCCGCTAACTATGGCAACTATGGCCATGACTACCCAACCAATACCAATACCTCGTTTATTGAAATAGCCCATTTTTAATTATGATAAGTCCGACAATTATTGCAGCTATGGAAAAAATAAGCGCTGTAATCCACGCCATTTGATTGCTTTGTCCTTTCATTTAGTAAAATTGCTTTTGTTATATATATAGTTTATTTGGGGCTAAGCTTTCGATGGATCTAACCAATCTAAATCATCACAATTTTCAACTCCATCTCCGTCCGCATCTCCTGAAGGCAGCTTACAAACCTCTTCTACAGCAGTGTCTTGAGGACAATCAGCAGTAGAAACTATTAATCCCGCACAACCGCTCAAAGGACATTTGTCCGCACAAACTTTTTTTGTATATGGCGTTCCAGCACCTGCCTTTTCCATATTACATGCCAATTGGCATCCTGCGCTTGAAGCGGTTTCATCCGGTCCGTATTTATCTAACTCTGCTGATGAATCTGAAAATTGTCCAGTGAAAAATAAAACAACTGCTGCTAAAACAACTAGAGCAATAATTACCATAATTACTGTATTAATACTTAGTTGTGCTTTTTTCATTATATTTAATTTTCACTTTGGGATTCAAAATATGTTGGACAATCTTGTTCAGTTAACTGAACTGTACCTGAAGGAGTGCTTTTGCTAGTCTTGCAATTTACCAATATTGGATCTTGCCAACATTTCAAAATCTCTTCATCACCAGTTCCTGTAACATCAATACTGAAGTCCTTTCTACAATATTGTGAACTTTGCCATGCATTTGTTCCTTGAGTAGAAACTTGAGTTTTAGTTGTAGCGCAAAATGAAGAACATTGAGATTGAGCTGCATCAATATCATCTAATCCTGTTTTGGACACCTGTCCGAAAAGCTTTCCAAGTCCACCAGTCGTAAATGCGACAAGCAAAACGAGAACCAATAGAGCTATTGCAACATATACAATTGTGTTCATACTAATCTGGGCTCGCTTTGACATTAGAATAATATGTCTGCAGTTTTTTAAATAGTTTTTGTGACTAAGCAAGTGACGCAGTAACTAGTGTTGCCATTGAGGAGAAGATCATTGTTCCAATTAAAGTTAATCCGCAGTAAATTAATGTGCTTTTTAGAACATTCTGTGAAAGCATCCACTCGAAATTGATTTTTCCTGGTCCGTTTACGATTCCTGAAATTGTGAAGCTGAGTAGGAAGACAACTTGAATTATGTATATTCCAACCATTAATTGAAGCACATACGGTGGTAAAGCGGATTCTACATTGAAAAGACCTCCTAGATTTCCGCCCAGTCCCATTTGTCCGGTTTCTGAGGCCCCGCCTTCAATTGTTGCTAGTTGTCCAGATAAATTAGTTAGTACTTTTGTTATTAATACTGAAAGACTTACAACTAGTGCGGAAACAAGTGGTGCAAGGAATGCGGCCTGCATTCGCATTGAAGAAAGGGTGTCTGAAAGAAGATCAGTCATTTTTTCCTTTATAGTATGCATATTTTGGAGATATTTTGACAGTGCAGTCATTGATTCTGCTGCTACTTGTGGACTTTTCTTGACTGCTTCTAAGAGTAGATTCATAATTGAGGAAATAAGCTCGGATGGGTACAAATTGGTTGCACCATATTTCTTGTCAAATAATGCTTCTTCGAGAGTCATTCCTCTTTCTCTAATGTTTGAGTCAACAATTTCAAAGAATTTTGATATTTCACTGCCTTTTGTATTTTCAGCTACTTTTCCGAAAGCAGCTTCTGCAGGAATATTTTCACCAATTCGGTTTCCTAATTGGAATATTGCTGATGAAAACTGATCCTCAATACTTTCTATTTTATTTTTTAGTTCTACTACGTTCTTATTCTTGAAATGATAATAAACATAAGACGCAATTCCTATTGAGAAAACAATTGCAACTGTAAGATAGAACGGTCCATTTTCAAATTTTAAATGTGTCCAATCGCCCGACTGTGCAATTGTAAATATTAAGAATATTGCAGGAAGTGCAATTAGTGCAATTACTGCTGCTGCACCAAAGACTGGTCCAACGCCTGAGTTTGGGAATTTTTTCAATAAAGTTTTATTCTGAACACTTGCTCCGCCTGGACGTACGGAAATTATATTTCTTGCTTGTATAAATACGAATATAGGAAGAACCACATTATAGATTATTATTAATTGTGCGGGATTTATGCTGTCTGCGAGAAATGCACCCACCATTGGAAGCATTACCAACATCATCATCGGTAGAACAATTCCAAGCATGTGAATCATTTGAATTGGGTTTTTTAGATTGTGCGCAAAATGAATCATGTTGTCCTTTATTCCTTGAGTAATTACGTCGTTAGCTTTTTCTAAGGTCTTTTTTGCTTTATCTGCATTCGGTTCAACTAATGATGCTTCAATTAAATGCATCGCATCCACAAACGCAGGTTCTGAATCTTTCCAAGTTTCTAAATAACTATCTAACGATTTTTGGACTGAGCTAAATTTCTTAGTTTCAAAATCCCAAAGTACTTTCATAAAGTCTAATGAAAGTGGTGGAGACATTTGGTTTGCAACGAATAGTATCGCTCGCTCGAGATTTGCGTCTCGCTTCATATGTATTACTATATATAGCACAGATAACATTAGTTGGTCAGCTGCTTGAGCACGCCAGGAATTGAATAGATATTTTGGCATGTTTGCAAAATAATAAAGTGAAAATATTCCTGCTCCTGCTAAAATTGCTGTAAAAAACATTGAACTAGTTAGTATGAATACTGCTATTGTTGCTGCAATAAATGGTATTATTGAAAGTATTGCGAGTGCGTTTACAGATTCAGGTTTTACCTTAATATGTGTTAATGTGATATACTTTTGAAGTTGTTCTTTTTCTTCAGGTTTTAATGTTAGTTTTAGAATTTTCCCTGCAGCATTTGCCATGCGCTCATAGCTTGTTGATAATACGGTTTTCTTCTCAGATCTAAATTGGTCATATGCACGAGAATAGGATATTTTTGTTCTTGTTTCTTCAAATTCATTTACCATCACTTCTTTCCAGCTTCAATATTCACCCAAGATTCCCACTCGTTGTAAATTTTTTCGGGATCAGATCGTCCTTCCTTTTGAAAAGAATCTTCGCTAATTCGGTGAAACATATCGTTTGCCATGATTGTAAATTCTGCTTCCATAATCTCTGGTTTTTCTTGTCCTAGCTCTACTAATTTTTCTTTTATCTTTGCACGCATCAAAATATTTTCCCAAACTGCATCCCAGTCTCCTGCCCATTCTGCAATTCTTGATGCTATAGATTTTAGAACTACACTCTCTCCTTGGATTAATGCATCTGTTGGTTCCAGAGTATCAGTTACTGGATTGTAAACCATCAAGTCAACAAAACCGTGTTCTCGTAGCGGATCATCTTCCCACTCTTTTCTTACTTCTGAAATTTGAAGTACTCTTCTGAGTTTCCCAATTCCTGATGCTGACTTTACTGGATTTGAAATTATAATTATATCTGTCGCTTTGAAAGAAGTTTTTGGAACTCCCAAATCATTTACAACTCTGTCGTAAATTGAGTATGGTGAATCACCGTGAATTGTTCCCATAACTACATTTGCAAGTGCTCCTACTCTCATTGCTTCATATAATGCTACTGCTTCTTTGGAACGAACTTCTCCTACAATTAATGCCGAGTCTCCAAGTCTTAGTGATGTCCGAATTCCGTCAGTTGCTGTAAGTTCTGATTCTCCTTGAGTAATTACTGATTGTACTTTCATTGATTGTATGTCATATTTTAATTCTTGATATTTTGAGATTGGAAGTTCCAGCGTATCTTCAACAATAATTATTCGAGTGGAACGCATTAATTCAACAATTGCTGCGGATAATAATGATGTTTTTCCAGAGGAACGCGTTCCGCCGAATAATACTGTTCTTCCTCCATCCATTATGAAGCTTATTAATGCTGCTGCCAATGGATTAAGCATTTTGTTTTGTATGAATAGTGGAAAAGTCCATGGACGATCTCTGTGTCTTCTGATTGAGAATGCTAAACCTTGTGGACTTAAGGGCATCTGAATTGCGGAAACTCTAGCTGTTGCGTTTTCAAATACTAAGTTTGTATCTAGAACGGGATTTGCTTCATCTAAAGGTCTTCCGCTTAAAAGTCTTAACTTAGTTGCCCAACCTTCAACTTCTTTGCTTGTTAAAGTTATATTGGTTATGCATTCGCCAAAATCTTGATGTACGATTGAAATTTCGTTTAGATTTGCTGGAGCATTTATTGATATATCTTGGATTTTTGTATCGCCAAGAATAATTTCTGCTATTCCGAAACCTAATGTGTTTCGAACTAATATTGTGGCTAGTTGTTCAATTTCATCTTCACTTAATTTTATTCCATGACTTATGCTTAAATCTCTAAGTAAATCTTTTTCTACTGACATAAAAAGTTCACGAGTTCTTTGCGGATCTACGAATTCTGAACGTTGAGGTTTGTGCTCTGAAACAATTCTTTTTGCCTCACCGAGCATTGCGTATTTGTTTTCTGTCAAACTATATTCTGGTGGAGTTAAATGATATACTGGTCTGACCTCATTTGGTAATCTTAATATTACTACTCTTGATCCGTCTGGAAGTTTGTATGCTTCTAATTCTTCAGCTCCCGTTGGAAATCTTGTTACTAATTTTGCATATAAAAAATTTGGTTTGATTATTGGATTGAAGAGTTTTGAATAAATCTCTCTACTTCCTGGTTTGTGGTCTTTTAAATATGATTGAGCTCGTTTAATTATTGTTAGACTTTCCAATCTTTGTTTGATTGAATCCAATGTTGTTATGAATATTTGAAGTGAATCTTTTCTTAAATTTGGATCTGACTTAAATTTTGAATGCTCAGTTTCTAATCGTGTAATAACTCTAAGATATGAAGCAATTGGATCTTCCTTTAGTCCATAATTTAT
>LWDU01043263.1_pt1 | contig 10681 bp, 11 predicted proteins | sample 727161 | NCBI WGS metagenome assembly LWDU01 (sample SAMN04566230, study PRJNA314399) | hydrothermal vent metagenome | isolation source: deep sea hydrothermal plume seawater | place: Mexico: Gulf of California, Guaymas Basin | collected 2004-07-11 | reverse complement strand
GATCCGGAAAAAAATGCTTCCAGAAGTATTCCTAGTAATACCAGTATAAGAGTTGTCGCAAAATCCATTAGTCTTCCTTAACCTTGCCTTGATTTTCCTCTGGCAACGGAGAGGGACCTGAAATGGTAAGGAAAAGACTCAAAATTCTTGAGCCTTTCATTTTTTCGACACGAAATTTAAATTTGCCAATGGTGGTTGATTCCCCAGACCGGGGAATTCTTCCAAATAAACCAAAAACAAAACCACCTACCGTGTCGTAATCATTTTGGGGTAATTCACTATGAAAAATTTCATTAAATTCTGCCAAACTATAACCGCCTAAAATACGATAATGGTTTTCATTAAGTTTCTTCGCGGGCTGTTCATCTTGTCGCATTTCACTGTCTATTTCCCCGACCAGTTCCTCAATAATATCTTCTAAGGTGACCAAACCACAAACGCTTCCATACTCATCCAGAACGATGGCCATATGCCTTTTCAATTTCCGGAACTCCTCAAGCATTTCTGTGATTTTTTTTGATTGCGGAACCGAAATTACAGGGTGCAAAATACCTTTCAGGTTTACTTTGTCTCGCGGCAAATGTTTTAATCGGGTTAGGTCCTTGGTAAATAAAATTCCCTGAATTTCTAAAAGTTTTCTGTGATCCGAGGTAAAATGCTGTTCAAATTATCTTCAACGTTGACTGTGAACATATCGATTTTTGGGGTCATGATTTCTTCGACGGTCGTTTCCCCAAACTCAATGACATTCTGAATCAACTCACGTTCATCGGAATCTATAACACCTTCTCCTTCGCCCACCTGGACCATGGTTCGAAATTCCTCGTCGGAAATGAGGGGATCTGTTTTGCTGTGCGGTGAAATTCCCATAGACCCGATGATCTTTTCTGTCCATATAGTGAATAGTTTTTGCGCGGGTTGGACGAGTTTAGCAAAGCATATTAAAGGATATGCGGAAAATAAGGCATACGTTTGGGCAAACTTGATGGAAATACTTTTTGGGATAATATCTCCAAAAATGAGGAGAAGAAAAGTGCTCACTCCGATCGCGACTCCTAACCCGATGTTACCAAAAAGGCTAATGGCAACAGATGTGATCACGACAGAGATAGCAATGTTGACAAACTCATTGCCGATATAGATAGTGATGAGCAGTTCGCGCGGTTTTTCCAAGAGAGAGCTTACCAAACGTCCTGTCCGTCCTTTTTTCTCTATCATCTCGTTGAGCTGAAAAGAGTTCAGGGAGAAAAAGGCAACCTCACAGGCTGAAAAAAAGGCCGAACACAGGAGTAAAAATACAAGCAACAGGGAACGAGCAAGAAATGAATCGTCCAAAAGTTTTAAAAAACCTCAAGTTTGGCTGACGCTAGTCAAACGAATCGCACTGAAATTCGATTTGGCGATTTGCAAGTAGGGGATGAAAAAATTAACGGGGAATTCTAAAAATGATTGTAGCCCCCAGAGTCAGGAAGAATTTTATTCTTACCATCTTTTGTTTTAAGGATTACTTTTTTAGACTTCAGAGTAATCTCCCCTATTTGTGTGACAAGCGTTTTAGCCTTTAAAAATTGTCTTTTTAATTTTTTAACACCATCAGCAGGTAAAGTAAATAGTAATTCATAGTCCTCCCCTCCATTCAAAATGAATGGAGAAGGATTGATTTGGTTCTTGCTGCAGGTACGTAAGAATTCCGACGATTGTGGTAGTCGATCTTCTTGAATGTGTGCGCCTACCTTGGATGCATGACAAATATGGTATAGGTCTTGAACCAGCCCATCACTGATGTCTATCATTGAGGTAATGTTTAAATTGGAACGCGCCAGGATGCCAGCTTCCAGGACCCTTGGTGCGGGATCCAAATGGGTTTCAATCAGGTACTTTCTATCTTTTGATGATCCCCAATTTTTATTTTGGCTTAGCAGTTTTAAACCAAGGCTGGAATCACCCAGTGTTCCGGTCACAAAGATAAGGTCGCCTGATCTGGCACCGTGGCGTGTAAACAGACGTCCCGTTTTTGTTTCACCGACTATAGATACATTTATGAAAAAGCATTTGGGCGAAGAGACCGTATCTCCACCAACAAGCTCCACCTTAAACTGATTGCATGACGAATTAAAACCTTTGTAAAGTTTTTCGAGGAAGGATACAGAGATTTTTTTAGGAATGCCTAAGGTCACCAAAACTCTTTTAGGCGTTCCTCCCATTGCTGCGATATCGCTGAGGCTGACGGCCAGTGATTTTCGGCCTAGTACTTCTGGCGATATGTTGGAAAGACTGAAATGGATATCCTCGACCAATGCGTCGGTGGAGATGATTTCATTAGTCCCTGATTTAACTGGATAGACTGCGCAGTCATCGCCAATGCCAATAATAGTATTTGGCGCGCGGAATTTTAAGCGTGAAGCAAGACGATGGATGAGTTTGAACTCACCCAGTTCTTTTATTTTGCTCATAGAAATGGGTCAAGCGTTTTGTTAGCAGGAGAGCGAACAGGTCGTCCAAAATCAATATTTGATTCTTCCATAGTTTTTCATGCTTCGCTAGTAATTGTGTTCCTATTGTGGTTTGAAGAAGTCCTGAGCCAGAGCATCGACATCAAATTTCTTTTCAATTTTGATGGTAACTTTACTCCCTTCTTCAAAGTCAGCTTTCTTAAAATCATGAACATAACATGTCATCTCAATATGTTCTCCTGTTTCTTGGACCCAGATAGTGAGCTCCCGAAACTGGTCAGCTTTATTGGGGGGGGTATTTACTTCGGTGATTTCACCATCTAACAGAATCATAATTGAATTTCCTTTATGCAATTTTTATGGATTGCCTTGATCAAGCGGAGCAGCTAGTTTGTTTGCAGAGAAACTTATCTGGAGTGTCTTGAGAATAATATTCTGAGTCAATTCCATATTTCTCAAAAATTTTGGATTGTTTTTCAAACGGATTTTCCAGAATAATTCTAAGACGTTTGATTTCGGAAAAATCCGATTCTTTTAATGCTTTATCGAGCGCTGATTGAATCAAATGAGTCCTCAGAATATATTTTGGATTTGCGGAGTCCATTTGTATTTTTCGTTCTGCGTGACTCACGCCTTCACGCTCAACCAATTTATTATATTGGTTCAACCAGGACTTTAATTCATCATCCTCATTATTGTTATTTGCAGAGTATGAATCGTTGGGGTGGTTTGCTAGAAATCTGAAGAAATTAGTGTAGTCCAACTGACGGTTCTGAAGCAAATAGAACATTTTTTGAACTAATTGCGAAAACTCCGAATCCAGAATAGCGAGCCCCAGTTTTACACCCATTTCTTCACGATAAAATCGATTGAATAGCGGTTGGTATTGTTGGATTTCTACCTCCAGAGTTTCAGGGCTTATTAAGGGGATGAGGGTTTCTGCTAATTTGTTGAGATTCCAGAAACCTATTTCAGATTGCTGACTGTATGCGTAACGACCATGCGTGTCAGAATGATTGGGAGTGTGGTTGGAAACAAACCGGTCCATAAATCCGTAGGGGCCGTAGTCAAAGGTTGCACCCGTGATAGACATGTTGTCGGTGTTCATGACTCCATGAATGAATCCGACTGACTGCCATTTTGCGATTAGCTTTGCAGTACGTTGAATGGTGCGCTGAAAAAATATTTGATACCTGTCTGATTCTTTAGCAATATCAGGGTAATAATTTTGAATGGCAAATTCTAATAATCGTTTTACATTTTTTGGCTGACCGGTGTAGTGAAAATACTCGAAGCTGCCGAACCGGATATGGGTGTCGGCGATGCGCACCAGAATTGCAGCCAGCTCTGGTTTTTGCCGGTATATTAGTTCCCGAATTCCGATGATTGCCAAAGAACGGGTGGTAGGTATACCCAGTCCGTTTAAAGCTTCGCTTGCAAGGTGTTCACGGATGGAAGCCTGAAGCGTTGCCCTACCATCAAAACCTCGGGCAAAGCGGGTGGGGCCCGCTCCCTTAAGGTGAATATCCCACACCTCCTGTTTCTGGTTCAGGACCTCTCCCAATAAAATCCCTCGACCATCTCCCAGTCTGGGATTGTACGACCCAAACTGATGACCGGAGTAAGCCATTGCCAATGGCTGTGCACCTTCCAACGCGCAATTGCCGCTAAACCGATCAATGAAACCCTGGCTTTTACCTTCTCCAGGAGATAAATCTATCAATTTTGCAGCCGAGGGAGAAAAATCGATCAGATAAGGATCTGTTACGGAATCAGGGGCCTTGGCTTGATAAAACTCAGGTCCCAGTTCAGTGAATCTATTGTGAAAATTTAAATTTTTGGAGTCAGTCAAAGGATTACTTCGAAGGAGGAATTTAGAATGAGGTCTCTCAAAATTATTAGTTTAGTGGTGTGGATGAGGAAAAGGGATTCTTTTTTCTTAAGCGGCTAGTCAAACGTGTCTACTGCAATAGCATCCATTGACTAGCATAAGGTTGTTTAGCTAAATACATTCTTACCGAATTGCCTTCCCTGACATGGGATGGGGAGGTTATTCCAAACTCTGCACCAACCATGAATGGGGTTTTTCCTGATTAGTGTGGAACCAGAAAACAGCATTTATATTAAAATGGACCAACCATGTGGCTGCTTTGCCCTGTTGGCAGATTTTTTTCTGGTAACGGTCTTCTATGGCTGACAATTGATCACAGGTAGTTGTTGTCCAATAGTAATGACCGAGGCCATCATCAAATATAGGGTTGATCCAGGCCTTTTTCCCGCTGGCATTGACAATTCGCTCAGAGTAAATAAGAGTTTTTAATTCTGGTAGGGTGGGTAGACGCCAATCAGAACTTCCTGCAAAGGTTTCTGCTTCCGCAAAAGCCAGAGAATCTTTTAATTTTAATTTTTTTAAGACCCCTTTTTTTAACCAACGTAATTTGTTCACGGTGTCTGTCACCGTTCCATCCCCGTTATCAACAAAACTGGGGTTAGGAAGTTCTTCAAGAGTATTTTCACTAACATTACGACACTTTATAAGTGAAGGGCCAGAATCAGGGCATGTATTCAAGATGGAAAAGTGATCTAACTTTTTCATCATTTCGCAAATCTCTGCGGGTTTACATTTAGCAAAAGAAGGAATCGCTTGGGCTAATAAAACAATTAACGTCAAAAGCACGATTCGCATATTAAACTCCTGATTAAAAAATGTTTTTCTGAAAGAAATACCCAGTCTACCTTAGACTAATCCAAGAATCTTGTTGAGCATACTATAAAATCAAACCCACGGAAATATAAAATAGACCGCTGATTATTGCAGGTAAGGGAAAAGGTTTTAAATACTGTCTCCAAATGCGGTTAGATCCAGTTCGATTAAGGCCTCCTTCCCATTCATTTCAAGAAAATACTTGGTGTTGACAATGCGGTTACTGGATGGGTCCGGATTAATATTGATGATGGGTATTCCCCGTTCCATGAAATGCAGCGCAATATAATCATTGGTAGGAACAGCGCCTGAGCTGCCTACCAGGATAGCGAGGTCAAGTGGTTCCTGTATGAATCTTTTAAAACTTCCTTCCTGTTCCGGGTATCCGATGTATTCACCATCGCCAAACATCAAGATATGAGGGCGGGCGATTCCCCGACAACTTCTGCAGATAGGATAATTCGATGCTTTCATGGAACCGGTGTCGAGATCACAAAGAGGGACCGACAGGTCTTCCCAAAACTGATGATTGCAGGTGTCAAGGCATTGTAGGCGCCACATGGAGCCATGAACTTCAAGGATCTTTTCTTCAGGGCACCCTGATCTTAAATGAAAACCATCAGTATTGGTGGTGTGGATGAATCCATCCTGCATCTCGATCCACTTATTAATGATGGTGTATCCATCGTGAGGCTGGTTTTCCTGGGCGTTTCGGCGTCGCCATTCATAGAAGGCCCAGGCATGCGGTAACTCATTGCGAAATGCCCAGGGACTGGCCAGATCCTGAGCTTCCAGGTTTTTTTCTTTGAATGGTGGAAAGTTTTCCCAATAGCCGTTCTTATCTCTGAACGTAGGGATGTTGGAGTCGGCACTCATGCCAGCACTAGTTAGATATAAGGTTCGTGTTGATTTTTTAATCAGGTCTGATGCCTTATGCAAGATTTCAAGCTTTTCCATCCCATTCCTCATAAAACTGGTCCAGATACGCCTGCATGAATTGATGCCTTCCTTCTGCAAGGCGCAAAGCGGAGGTCGTATTCATTCTATCTTTTAATAAAAGTAATTTTTCGTGAAAATGGTTGATGGTATGTCCTTTGTTTTTTTTGTATTCTTCAAAACTTTGATGCATGACGGGCGGTTCATCAGGGTGATACATCAAGCGGTTTTTGTGTCCGCCATAGGCGAAAGTACGCGCGATACCCATGGCCCCAATGGCATCAAGCCGGTCTGCATCCTGCACCACTTCACCTTCAAGCGTTTTCATGGGGGTGGGTACTCCCGCCCCCTTATAAGAGATGCTGGCAATGATCTCAATAACTGGGTCAATCACCTCACGTTCTACCTGATTGTTCAGGAGAAACTGTCTCGCCATTTTTGGGCCCATGGTTTCATCCCCGTCATGAAATTTCCAATCTGCAATGTCGTGAAGTAGGGCAGATAGTTCAACGATTTTTAGATTGGCCTCTTCCTGCCCAGCAATATTTTTTGCCAGGTTCCACACTCGGTAAATATGCCACCAGTCATGTCCGGAGCCCTCTCCTGCAAGCTTCTCTTCCACAAACTGACAGGTTTTATCTATAATGGAAATCGTCATGATGGCGTACCTTAGAAAAATAGGATTGGGGTTATCATTTCACACCCCTATTTTATGTTCAATGGATTTTAGATAGTCAGAGTGAATTACAAACTTGTAGAATGTTTAAACCCCTTGTCAGGTGTTACTTCTAATGATTCTAGAAGGCCATAAAAACTTTGCCGGTAATTATGTGAAGGGAGATAGCTTTCTGCACAGGTTGAAGCCGGAAACAAAAATCCTTGCTGCTTTATTCCTGATTGCGGTATCCGGGACGGGTGGTGGCTGGTCTCTCACTGTGGTTGGCATGTTGTCCCTTCTGGGAACGCTTGTAGCCAGAGTCTATTTTAAAAGTATTTTTTATATTATTAAGCGTATGGCCTGGTTTTTTCTCGCCATTGGAATTTTTCCTGTTCTGTTCACTCCTGGGTTTTATGTGGATCTTCCGGTATGGTTTCCACTCAGTATTTCCCGTGAAGGATTGATCCTTGGCGTGGAATCCTCTGCGCGATTGATAAACATTCTCCTTATATCGTTGGTATTGGTGCGTACGACTTCTTCTTCCGATTGGATGGAAGGGCTGGAAAAATTACTCGGTCCCTTGATAAATCGTTTACCGGTAATAAAAGATCTATTTGCAGTGGCCTTGCTATCGGTGAAGCTGTTGCCGCAGATCTTTATTGAAACCCAGGAACACTTTTCTGACCTCTACAAAAATGGAGCGCAGACTAAATGGGGATACAAAAAACTACATTCCTTCGTTCACTCTGTCCTGCACTATATAGCTTCGATATTTTCTAATCTAGATCGGTGGTCCACTGAAGTTCTTTTTGAACCACAGATAAATAAAGATGAAAATATCCGTGATGTAAATCACCCTAGCCCTCTTAGTAGTAAGAGGGAGTAAAACCTCTTCAAGCCGCCAAAACTCTTTGTTAGCAGATAACTGGATTTCTAGTTGGCCCAACCCTAGTGGGCGGGTCGCTTGTGGAGTCCGCACTCTTTATGTTCTGGGTTTTCCCACCACCAGCGTCCGGCGCGGATGTCTTCTCCAGGCTCCACGGGTCGCGTACAGGGGGCGCAACCAATACTGGGGTAGTTTCTTTTATGTAGAACGTTTATGGGCACATTGTGTTCCGTGATATAAGCCATGACCTGGTCTTCGGTCCATTCCGCCAGAGGATTTATTTTTATTAATGGCGGATGGTCTGCATCTTCCATGACTTTCGGGATGTCAGTTCGGGTTACACCTTGATCCCTTCTCATTCCTGTTACCCAGGCTTTCAGTTCTCCCAGTGCCCGGTTCAGCGGTTCCACCTTCCTAATACGACAGCATTCCTTGCGGTTTTCCACGCTTTCACGAAACGAGAAAAATCCTTTTTGCCGAACCAAATTCTCCACTGCATTTTTATCGGGAAAATAGGTTTTTATTTCCAGCCCATATTTGGAACGCACGCGATCCATGACTTCATAAGTTTCTTCGTGAAGTCTACCGGTATCGAGGGTGAATATTGTTATGGGGCCACCGAGTTTGGCGATCATATCGATCAGGACCATATCTTCCATACCAAAGCTGGAAGCTAGGCCAGCATCTAGGCCATATTGGTTCATGCTCCAACTTAACAGTTCTTCAGCAGCTTTAGGCTCAAAATCTATAGATTTAAATGACATGTTAGGCTTCCACTTGACAGGGGTATAAATAGTATATATATACTGAAAATATTAGCGAATATTGATTCGCTAAATACTTTTTCACGACCTTGCTGAAAAAGCAAGTTCTGGAATGAATAAAATAGCGAGCACTTCTCATATCAGAGCGGACGGGTAACTTCCTGTTCTATTCTGTAGCGTGATGTATAAAACCTTTTTAATTTATTGCTGCCTGTTGTTTGGATTTCTTCCTACCATGCAGGGTGAGGCTGGGATTCTGGAGCAAGTTGAGAATGAGCTGGTGAAACTTGCAGACCAGGTGCGGCCGGCGGTAGTTAGCCTGTCCCCCTATATAGCTAAAGGAGTTGTTGGACAGGGGTTACCCAAAAGAGGGCGACCGGCCAATGCCGGAGCGGGGGCTATTTATGATGCCAAAAAGGGTCTTGTGGTCACAAATAGCCATGTGGTGCGAAATGTTTCGAAAATCAAGGTAACCCTCATGGATGGTCGAGAGATCATTGGCGATGTGTTGGGAGCTGATGAAGACACTGACCTTGCTGTGGTCCAAATCTATTCTGATATCCCGCTGGCAGAAGTTAAATTTGGCGACTCAAGTAAAGTCCGTGTCGGGCAGTTGGTTATTGCGGTGGGCAACCCCTATGGTCTGAACGACACCACCACGTTTGGCATTATCAGTGGCTTGAAAAGAGAAAATATAAACCTCTCCCGTTACGAAGACTTTTTACAAACGGATGCTTCCATTAATCCGGGCAATAGTGGAGGACCTCTCCTGAATATAAAAGGGGAAGTGATCGGCATCAATACGGCGATCATCAACTACGCCCAGAGCATTGGGTTCTCCATCCCCTCTAACATGGTCAAACATGTAGTGGTGCAGTTAGTGGAGTTTGGAGAGGTTCATCGTGGCTGGCTGGGTGTCGGGATAGACCTGATATCTGAAGAAATTGCCAATCAGGAAAATGTAATGAAGGGCGTGGGGGTCATTATTAACTCTGTTTTTGAAGGAGATCCGGCTGATCAGGCGGGACTCAAAATCGGTGATATTATCCTAAGAATTGGTGGATCAGAAATTAACTCACCCAACAGCATGATCCGAGTAATTGGTGCCATCACACCCGGCCAAACGATCAACCTGGATATAATCCGGAAAGGCAAACGTAAGATAGTGCCCGTCAAACTGGAATCGAGAAAAGAAAGGAAGACCCAATTGGCCACATTACCTCCAATGATACCATCTGGGTTGGATTTTTCCGTTAAAGAGACGGAGAAGGATGAGGGGGTGCTGGTGGTCAGTGTCAAGCGTGGAAGCCCTGCAGGTTCAAAGGGTTTGCTTTCGGGAGATCGGATTGTGGCGATAAACGGAGAGCCCATTAATAACCAGGCGCAGTTTGACTTGTCAATCAGCACTATTGGTAAGGGAAGCCCTTTGGGGCTTGAAAGAGGAAATTAAATTTGTTAAAGTTGCGCACCGAAAATACGAAATATTGTATTTATAGGGAAACTGCGCTTTTAAATTGAAAACTTATAAACCTTTTGAAATAAAAGGAGTTCTAATATTACAGCTGGCCACAAAGGGATATGGAGAGGCCACAGCTAGGATTTGAAAAACAACATTTAACGGTTTTTGTTTAGCCAATTTTAGACGCACTACTTTAGGAGGTAGAAATGTTTGGTGTCAAAAACGGGTGGAAAAGCTGGCGTGCATTAGCAGTCATTCTTATGACCTTGGGGCTTTGCGTCCCGGCTGGTGCTGTCTCGACCGACCATTCACATGGTGGTCACAATTTAGGCAACCCTGCTGTAGATAAACCTGCATGGTTGGAGAAGCTTGAAAATCAGCTTAAGCATGAAGATCTAATGTCTGGTTTGGGAGGTAGTCAGAAAAAACTGGACAATACCATGATGAAGGTCATGGACCAGTTAAAATCCAAGCTCAAGGAACACGCCAGCCCGGCTTCATCCGGCGGTGGATTTCAAGATTCTTGGGCTGCTCATCAGTTGGGACAAAGCTATCTCCTCGGACCTACGGAAGCAGCCGCCAAGGTATATAAAGGCGCCCACTGCCCGAGTAACGTTCCCGTAAAACTATATGAAGTTTCTGCTATTAATGTAGAAGTTACCCTCAATCAATGGGGAGACTACTACCCGGGCTATATGTATGTTCTAAATAAGGACATAGATAGAGTTCGCGCGGAAGAAGAGAAAAACGCAGCAGCTCGTGAAGACGAATTGGATCCAGGTGCGGTTTCCAATGGACTTCAAGGCGATGCCATTCAACCT
>LWDU01036418.1_pt1 | contig 10682 bp, 6 predicted proteins | sample 727161 | NCBI WGS metagenome assembly LWDU01 (sample SAMN04566230, study PRJNA314399) | hydrothermal vent metagenome | isolation source: deep sea hydrothermal plume seawater | place: Mexico: Gulf of California, Guaymas Basin | collected 2004-07-11 | reverse complement strand
TGAGTGCTCACCAGCAGAGCTGCTGGTTTACGGTCGATAATTACAGACCGAGCACGTCTTTCATGGAGTACAAGCCCGCTCCCTGTGTGACCACATATTTTGCTGCGGCCAGTGCACCATAGGCGTAGCTGTCACGAGTATGACCGCGGACGGTCAGGTCGATTGTCTCACCCAGCATGCCGAAGACAATCGTTGTCGCCCGTTCTGAGGGCGTGGTAGCCGATTTCATTGTGCGGTCTCTGCCCCGGGCGACCCTCGCGACCGTGGACGTGATTTTCCTGCCCCATCTGTTCCGCGACGATCTTGCCAAAATGTAGCGCCGTACCGCTGGGAGCGTCCTCTTTGAACCGATGGTGGCGTTCGATAATTTCAACATCAACGCCATCGGTGTTGTCCCGCAGGACTCGGGCCGCATCTTCCACCAGCTTCATCACCAGATTTACGGCCATACTCATGCTGGGAGCCATCACGATGGGCGTACTTTGGGCGGCGGACGCAATCTGTTCACGCTGCTCGTCGGTGTAGCCTGTGGTCGCAATCACCAATGGAATGCGGCGCTCTTCGCAGGGCACAAGAATCGAATCGAGAGCTTCCGGCAATGAAAAATCAATGACCGCGTCCACTCGATCGAAGAGTTGTGAAGTGATGGCGACGCCGCACGTCCCGGCACCGCAGACTTCGCCCGCGTCTTCCCCAAGTCGAGGGTTTGTCGCGTGTTCGAGGGCCGTGGCGAGGTTCAGTTCCTTGTCGGCGATCGTTACGGCGATGTTGAGGGGAGTGTCTGACATGTCGTTCTAACGGGGCGTTTAGCGGTGAAATTGTTTTCAATGGAAACGATGAACCCGTGGCCTCAGACGAACATGTTGCCGCGACTGTGACTACGGGTTCAGTGAATAATGATTTCGCCCTAGCCGCGCTGGTTGAGATCGACGTAATCTCGTTCGGTCGCTCCGATGTAGATTTGTCGAGGTCGGTAGATGCGGGAATCTTCGTCGCGTAGCTCCTTCCAGTGAGCCAGCCAACCGGGCAGCCGTCCGATGGAAAACATGACGGTGAACATGTTCGTGGGAATGCCCATCGCGCGATACAGAATGCCGCTGTAGAAATCGACATTCGGATACAGCTTGCGGCTGACGAAATACTCGTCTTCCAATGCGACCTTCTCCAGATTCTTGGCGATGTCCAACAATGGATCCTCGACGCCCAGTTCTGCCAGCACTTCGTCGGACATCTTGCGCAGAATGGTTGCGCGGGGATCAAAGTTCTTGTAAACGCGGTGTCCGAAGCCCATCAGACGGAATCCGTCATCTTTGTCTTTGGCCTTCTGAACCCACTTTTGATAGTCACCACCGTCGTCGTCGATCATCTGCAGCATTTCAAGCACAGCCTGATTTGCTCCGCCATGCAACGGCCCCCACAAGGCGCAGATGCCTGCGGAAATGGACGCGAAGATGTTGGCTCGACTGCTGCCCACCATTCGCACCGTCGATGTGCTGCAGTTCTGTTCGTGATCCGCGTGCAGGATCAGCAACATGTTCAGTGCTTTAGCGAGAATCGGATTGACTTCGTAGCTCTCGCACGGCACAGCAAACATCATGTGCAGGAAGTTTTCGCAGTAGTTCAACCGGTTCTGCGGATAGACCATCGGCTGGCCGATGGACTTTTTGTACGCGTACGTCGCCAGAGTTCGCACCTTGGCAATCAGTCGCACGATGTTCTGTTCGTGATTTTCGTCTTCGGTTTCCGGATAGTACGCCGACAGCGAAGCGACCATTGCCGACAGCATGGCCATCGGGTGAGCGTTATTGGGAAAGCCCTCGAAGAACTTTTTCATGTCTTCGTGGATCAGGCTGTGGTATGTCAGCTGAGCGCGAAACTTCGTCAACTGCTTAGTATTCGGCAGTTCGCCATACAGCAGCAACCAGGCAACTTCGACAAAGTCGGACTTCTCTGCCAGTTGTTCGATGGGGTATCCGCGATAACGCAAGATCCCTTTTTCGCCATCAATGAATGTGATCGCGCTGTTGCACGCTCCGGTGCTGGTGAAGGCGGGATCAACAGTAATGGCCCCGGACTGCGCTCGCAGCTTGCCAATGTCGACACCGACTTCGCCTTCACTGCCGGTAACCACCGGGAGTTCGTAATCTTTTCCATCCAAAGAAAGATTGGCTGTTGTCATGAAACATTTCCCAAATCAAATCGATGCGCCCGACCGTGGACGGCGGAACTAACGTTGTTAACAAGATGGCAATTGATTTGCCTGCCGACGGCCGTTGATCAGCGTGGGGGCCGCAAAAACCATCAGAAATTCGCCTGAGCCCCACCACCTACGGTATCACGAGTCGCCGAAAAGTAAACTCACCCGATTCCGGGATCGAGTGGGTTCCCCGCGGTTTCAGGCATAATCTCAGAGAAGCGAAGCAGGAAGTGCTTACGGCTTCCGAAATGAGGGAGTCTGTGAAAAGGCGATGAGTTTCCATCGCCTGCCGGGTAAACTACAGCATCTGCAAAATGAACATGAATCTGTGCAGATCAAACTTGCAATCTTCCGGAAATTCACTTTGGAACGAAGGTTGTCCCCGCCCCCATCTGCCGTTTCTCCCTCCCCACCAATAGCGCAGACGACACAGACCATCATGAACGCATATTCTGCTGCCCTTGCCCTGGCTATTTCTGTTGTCGGCGCCGCGTCGTCTCCAGCTGAACAAATTTCTTTCCAGCGTCAGGTACGTGGCATTCTGTCGGACAAGTGTTTTCGTTGCCACGGTCCGGACGCAGCAGAACGACAGGCGGGCTTGCGTCTGGATGTTGAAGTCGATGCGAAGAAACTGCTGGAAAGCGGCGTCAGGGCAATCGTCCCGGGACATTCCGCAGACAGCGAACTGATTGCCCGCATTCTGACCACCGACGCCGACCTGAAGATGCCGCCGGAAGATTCGGGAAAGACTCTGACGGCCAGTGAAGTGGACATTCTACAGCGTTGGATCGCCCAGGGCGCTGAATGGGGCAGGCACTGGGCCTTCACGGAAGTTCAGCGCCCGGAGGTTCCCGTCGTGAGTGACAGTACTTCCGTGGTCACTGAAATCGATCAGTTTGTCCGTGCACGTTTGTCGCAGAAAGGACTGACACCGGGTACGGAAGCTGATCGAGTTTCGTTGATCCGTCGATTGACTCTGGATCTGAACGGTTTGCCGCCGACGGTCGCGGAAGTTAATGCCTTTGTCGCGGACGAATCACCGCAGGCCTACCAGACCGTCGTCACACGACTGCTCAGTTCTCCGCGTTTCGGGGAACACATGGCAAGGTACTGGCTGGACGCCGCTCGATATGGCGATACTCACGGGCTGCATCTGGATAATTATCGTGAAATGTGGGCGTACCGCGACTGGGTCGTCAATGCCTTTAACCAGAATAAACCATTTGACGTTTTTACAATCGAACAGCTGGCGGGTGATCTACTGGAAAATCCCACCGACGAACAGATCGTTGCCACAGGTTTTAACCGCTGCCATGTCACAACCAGCGAAGGTGGTTCCATCACCGAAGAAGTCCACGTCCGCAACGTGGTAGATCGAGTGGTCACGACGGGCACGGTGTTCATGGGGCTGACTCTGGACTGCACAAGGTGCCACGACCACAAATTTGATCCATTGACGATGAACGACTTCTATTCCCTTTACGCGTACTTCAACAGCATTGACGGGGCACCACTGGACGGCAATAAAAAGGACCCGGCGCCGATTCTGAAGGTCCTGACCGGCCAGCAGAAACAGCAGATCGCAGATTTGGAGACGCAACGTGACGCAGCGCAGCGGAAGTTGAAGCAGTATCTTGCTTCGATTCAGTACGTCGAGCCGGAATCACCTCGGGCAAGGATCCTGGCAGAGCCCATCGAGTTCGTCTGGGTCGAAGACGCCATACCGGCCGGCGCGAAGGCTCAGGGCAACACGCCGTGGAAGTTCGTACAGGCTCCGGCGCCTGTGTTCAGCGGCCAGTCCAGCAGCGTTAGAACGGCGACCGGTCTAAGTCAGCACCTCTTTGACAACGCACCAGAGCCGTTAAAAGTCGGTGCGGGTGACGTATTCTTCTGTTATGTGCATCTGGACGCGAAAAATCCACCCAAAGAAATTATGCTGCAGTGGAACGACGGCAGCTGGAATCATCGAGCCTACTGGGGCGGGGACCACATCGACTGGGGCAAGAACAATTCTGTCAGCCGCAAACGAATGGGTGACCTGCCAGCGGTCGGCGAATGGGTGCGTCTGGAAGTTCCTGCGGCGGATGTCGGATTCAAGCCCGGCAACGAAATCAAAGGCTGGGCGTTCACTCAGTTTGACGGGACCGTGCATTGGGACAAGGCCGGTCTGGTCAGCCGCAACGATCAGCAGCCGCTGTACGATTCCTTTGTTCAGTGGCACAAGGATCAGGTCGCGGCAAAAGGAAAATCATTGCCGAAGAACGTCCGTGCGGTTCTGACGAAGCCCACCGACAAACGCACGGATGACGAAACGCAGACGCTGATGGACCACTTCCTGGAATTCGCCTGGGTTGAGTCACAGAAGACCGTAGCTCCGCTGCAGAAAGAGTTCAAAGCGGCCGATGACAGTCTCAATAGTATCCGCAAGTCTGCCCCAACCACGTTGGTGTATCGCGAGAAAAAGGAACGGACTGCCGCTTACATGCTGACCCGAGGTGAGTACGATCAAAAGGGCAAGCAGGTGACACGCGCCGTGCCAGCCGTGCTTCCTGGACTGCCGCAGGGTGCTCCCGACAACCGACTCGGACTTGCGCGCTGGCTGACGGCCGATAATCATCCACTGACTTCACGAGTCACCGTCAATCGCATCTGGCAGCAGTTCTTCGGCACAGGTCTGGTAAAAACCTCAGAAGATTTTGGCTCACAGGGCGAGCCGCCCACGCACCCTATGTTGCTGGACTGGCTCTGTGCGGAATTTATGAAGCCGCAGCTGGACGGTGCTCAGCACGACTGGGACGTCAAGCATCTGGTCAGGCTGATTGTGATGTCGGCTGCGTATCGGCAGTCAGCGAAGCTGGATGCGGCCGCGTATGAAATGGATCCAGAGAACCGATTTCTGTCGCGTGGCGCGAGGTTTCGTATGGATGCAGAGCAGTTGCGGGATCACGCACTGCACGTCGGTGGTCTGTTGTCGGAGAAAATGGGCGGGCCGAGCGTAAAACCACCGCAGCCCGACGGCCTGTGGTTTGCCGTTGGCTATTCCGGTTCGAACACCGTCCGCTTCAAGAAGGACGAAGGTCGCGACAAAGTTCATCGTCGTACTCTGTATACGTTCATCAAACGTACGTCTCCGCCACCACAGATGAGTACCTTCGACGCGCCGTCTCGTGAGGCCTGCGTCGTACGGCGTGAACGGACGAATTCGCCATTGCAGGCGTTGTTGCTGATGAATGATCCGCAGTACGTGGAATGTGCGCGGGGACTGGCCGAGCAATCCTTCAGCGAATCTGGCCCGACACCCGCCGAACGTGCGAAGTGGATGCTGCAGCAGGCCGTACTGCGCCAGCCATCAGATGCCGAAGTTCAGGGACTGGTTGTTGACTACAAAGCCAACCTGGCGGACTACAAAGCCGATCCTGAGTCTGCGAAACGTCTGCTGGAAGTTGGCGAAACAAAAGCGCGGGCCGATATCGTTCCGGAAGAACTGGCTGCGTGGACGATGGTCGGAAATCTGATCCTGAATCTGGATGAAGTGATTAACAAATGAGCCTTTCCCAACAACACATGCTGGCTGAAACCCGACGTCATTTCTTCGCCAAAGGAGCGATGGGGCTGGGAACGGCGGCGCTGGCAAGTCTGAACGCCGACAATGCCAGTGGTATGGCCACCGGCGAGGTCCCCGAGTTTCTGCGACAGTACGCTCCGAAAGCGAAGCGCGCAGTCTGGCTGTTTATGGCGGGAGCACCCTGTCAACAGGACACGTTCGACTACAAGCCCGCGATGGACGACTGGTACGACAAGGATTTACCGGAATCCGTGCGTAACGGCCAGCGGCTGACAACGATGACTTCTAAACAGAAGCGATTTCCGATTGCTCCATCGAAGTTCAAGTTCAATCGGCACGGTGAATCCGGCGCCTGGGTCAGCGAACTTCTGCCTTACACCGCCAGCATGATGGATGACCTGTGCGTCATTCGTTCAATGCATACCGAAGCCATCAACCACGACCCGGCCATCACCTATATTTGCACGGGGCACCAACTGCCGGGCCGGCCAAGTCTGGGATCGTGGCTTAGCTACGGCCTGGGTGCCGAAAATCGTGAACTGCCGTCCTTTATGGTGATGACACCTTCGTGGTCGGGGCGGCAGACGGCTCAGGCTTTATACAACCGACTTTGGGGAGCTGGCTTTCTGCCCAGCCGGTACTCGGGAGTCGGTCTGCGGCGGGAAGGAGACCCGGTCCTGTATCTGTCCAATCCCGACGGAGTCAGCGACATTGCTCGTCGACGGATGCTTGACCGTCTTGCCAAAATGAATCAGCAGACACTCGATACTGTCGGCGATCCAGAAACCCAGGCCAGGATTGCCCAGTATGAAATGGCGTTCCGAATGCAGACGTCGATGCCGGAGCTGATGAGCATTCAGGGTGAACCGAAGAGTGTTCAGGAAATGTACGGCCCCGAAGTCACTCAACCCGGTACCTTTGCGGCCAGCTGTCTGCTGGCTCGTCGCATGCTGGAACGTGGTGTCCGCTTCGTGCAGTTGTTCCATCGCGGCTGGGACCAGCACGGAGATGTCGCCAATTCGTTGCCGGCACAGTGCAAAGACATTGACCAGCCGTCATGGGCATTGGTGCAGGATCTGAAGTTACGTGGCCTGCTGGACGACACTCTGGTGATCTGGGGCGGCGAGTTTGGGCGTACCGTTTACTGCCAGGGAAAACTAAGTCGCGACAACTATGGTCGAGACCATCACCCGCGCTGCTTCAGTATCTGGATGGCCGGTGCCGGCATCAAAGCCGGCATGGTCTACGGAGCGACTGACGAGTTCAGCTACAACATCACAGAGAAGCCCGTCCACATTCACGATCTGAACGCTACTATTCTGCAGCAACTGGGCATCAATCACGAACGTCTGACGTATCGTTTCCAGGGGCGTGACTTCAGGCTGACGGATGTGCACGGTGAAGTTGTGACGGATGTCCTGGCGTGAACTCAGCTGCCGCTGAGCCACGGCAGACTGGCACCGGCCGTCGGCAATCGCACGATCTCGACACCACTGACTTCCTCGTGATTCAACACTTCTGCCAATGCTTCGGCTGACGGCTCGTTGTCGAGGTTCAGTACAGCCACCGAGTCGCCGCCTGGCTGGTTGGCTTCGCGTCCCAGCGCCATGTTGGCGATGTTGACATTGTGCTTGCCCAGAACAGTACCGATATAGCCGATCAGGCCAGGGACATCACGATGTCGGTAGACCAGTAGCACGCCGTCCAGGAAGGCTTCAAAGCAGTAAGGCCCAAGTTTCACAAGACGCAGGAACTGATGACCGAAGATTGTTCCGGCTGCTTCAAACTGGCCCTGATCGGTGGTCAGTTTTATAGAAATCATGGACGCGAAGTTCTCAGAACTCCCGCTGGCTGTTTCCGTCAGAGCAATGCCGCGAGACTTGGCGATGGACGTGGCGTTGATGATGTTGACGTTTGCGTCCAGGGCTGCTTCCAGCAAACCGACGGCAAACGCAGACGTCAGCAGTCTGGTCTTCTTGTCAGCAGCCTCGCCGCGGAAATCGATTTCGGCAGCCTGCAGTGCCTGGCCCTTGATCATTTGAGCCGACAGCAGGCCCAGTCGATACGTCAGGCTGAGATAATGCTTCAGGTCTTCCATTTCGGCACCGGAGACCGGAGCCATGTTGATGGCGTAGCGAATATTGTTGTTCACCAGGTAGTCGGTGATGATATCAGCCGCTTCGACGGCCACCATTTCCTGAGCTTCATCGGTTGAGGCACCCAGGTGCGGTGTCGTGACGACCTGCGGCAGATCCACCAGCCGACGATCCACCGGTGGCTCTTTGGTAAACACGTCCAGTGCGGCGCCGGCGATGTGGCCTGATTCGATCGCATCGGCCAGAGCCGTCTCATCGACAATTCCGCCTCGAGCACAGTTGATAATGCGAGCGCCCTTTTTCATGGAGGCCAGGCGTTCAGCATTGATGATGCCGCGAGTTTCATCGGTCAGTGGCGTGTGTACAGTCAGAAAGTCGCACTTCGATACGATTTCGTCGACGTCACGGTACAGTTCAATGCCGTATTCTTTGGCTCGTTCTTCGGACAGAAACGGGTCGTATCCCAGGACCTTCATTTCAAATGCCTGTGCTCGGCTGGCAACCGTCAGGCCGATTCTGCCCAGCCCAATGACGGCCAGCGTCTTGCCGGACAGCTGAGTGCCCTGGAACATTTTTTTGTCCCACTTGCCGGCTCGCATGGAAGCTGCTGCAGGAGCGATGTTTCGCGATAAAGCCATCATCATCGCGAATGCATGTTCCCCCGTGCTGGTGGTATTTCCGGTGGGCGTATTCATCACCAGAATGCCGCCCGCCGTGGCTGCGTCTAAATTGATGTTGTCGACACCGACGCCGGCTCGCACTGCGACTTTCAGTCGTGGCTGGCCTTCCAGCACCTCGGGCGTCAGTTTTGTCTTGCCGCGCACGATGATGCCATCGACGTTTTTCAGTTCTTCACGAAGCTGCTCAGGCGACAGGTCGGGCATGACGACCGGTTCGACGCCTTCGGTCTGCTCCAGAATCTGCATGCCGGCGGCGTGCAGCCCATCGGTGATCAAAACTCGATACACTTGAAGTAAACCTTTTTTGCTCTGGTTTGGCGTGGAATCGTACTTTGTCGTGTCCACGTTTTCTGCAGGACGGACAATCCCCGTCCGCCGGTGCTCCGACGAGTGAAACTGTTGGCCCGTCCCGGATGACTGTGCAGAAAACTGTCCGCCGTGTTCTAAGAAACGTTCATTGTGAAAACAAGACGCGCGAACCGGTGAGCAGTCGTATTTGCAACATCGCGAAAATCAGTCTGACGGATGAAACGATTCTCACGCCGCCAAACGAAACGATAGCGACCGCAGTCACTCTGAGGGTGGGAACGTCGTGTCCACTCAAGATACCACAGGAGCGGATTCGTCCGGAATCCGTGTGCCGCCCTGCAGACATATCTTTCTGCGCGTGAAATGCCGCCTGTTTCGCGAATTATGGGTGCAGACGTCGTAATCGTCATATTCGACCCTGGTCGTGAAGATAGGTAAAGTCTTTCTGTTGTGAGGTTTATGCCGAATTGATGCGGTGGGAAATCCTTAAGGGAAACAACCGTTTGACCAGCTGCAAAAGCCGCCGTATATTCGACTTGTGCTCACCGCAGATGGCGTTCGTCATTATGGTGGTGGGCATGGTTTCGGATCGAAGGTCATGTGAACGATCAGCCTTGCTTGCCCCTACGCAATCTGATCACAGGAAGAACGGCGTCTTCTGTGCATTGACCCACCCTGGTCGACAGTGTTGTCGATCAAGTGTTACGCATTCGGAGTCATGAAGAGCCTTTGAACTGTGGCAGTCTGCCACGCAACGAACAATGGGGACGACTTCGGCAATCGGCTGAGGACTGTTCACGGATGACACCAAATGCGGCATGATGCTCGCCTCACCCTTTGGCAGCGAAAGTCAGTCGAATTACGATCGGTCTCTGCTGATCAGATTCGACGTGAGGGGGGAACCAATGCAGCGGTTGAGACTTTCTTTAGCGTACAAATGGGTGTTGGCGGCCATCACGGCGGTGACATTTGGCATGAATTGCCAATGTCTTCCTGCAGTTGAGCTATTTTCCGCTGATACCGTCAGCTCTGACCAGATCACAGAAAACCTCACGGCGATCGAAGAGGGCCGGTGGACTGCGTCGGAGGCCTTCCGCTTTGGGGAAGAACTGGAGAATCTGAATCAGCGAGTGGAGGCGATTCGCCTGTACGAAGCCGCTCTGAAGAAGTTTCCGGAAGACGGCAATCTGAAATACGCTCTGCGCCGCACACGTGTTCATTTTTCGGTGGACCGCCGCTATTCGGATCGCAGTTTCCAGGAAAAACTACTGCGGCAGGGCCGGGCCGAAGCATTGGACCTGATGGAAGACGTACTGACACGTGTTCAACTGGAATACGTTACCAAAATCTCTGCCACAAAACTGATTGCACACGGCACTGAGAGCCTGTACATGGCTTTAGGGAATGATCGTTTCCTGGACGCTCACGTGAAGAGTGCATTTCGTCCGGCGGCAGAGAAGCTGCGGAAGCAATTGACCAGTAACTATTGGAATCGTCGTGTTGCCAGTCGTCTGGAAGCTCGAATGGTCGTGACTGAAGTTTGTGAACTCGCCAGACGGCAAGTTGGCATTCCGGATACTGCCGTCGTCATGGAATATCTGTTTGGCAGCTGCAACGCACTTGACGATTACAGCCACTTCCTGACGCCCGACCGTTACAACGATCTGTTTGGCAGCATTCAGGGAGAATTTGTTGGTATTGGCATCGAAATGGAAGGCGAGAAAGGCAAGGGCATGCATTTGGTCAATGTCCTGCTGGACAGTCCAGCGGAAGAAGGCGGACTGCGTCCCGGTGACTTCATTGTTGAAATCGACGGTCAGGAGTGTCGCGATCTG
>LWDU01038540.1_pt1 | contig 10684 bp, 8 predicted proteins | sample 727161 | NCBI WGS metagenome assembly LWDU01 (sample SAMN04566230, study PRJNA314399) | hydrothermal vent metagenome | isolation source: deep sea hydrothermal plume seawater | place: Mexico: Gulf of California, Guaymas Basin | collected 2004-07-11 | reverse complement strand
AATGTCATTGGCTTGGCGATGTTGCCGGCCGAGAAACGGCGGCCGCTTGCGCTTGATTCGTGCGGGCTTGGAATTGTGTTGCGCGATGAGCGGTGTGGCGAATGCCGTCAGCGCATCATCGGGATTGGGGGGAGTGCCACGAACGATGGCGGGTTTGGAATGGCGCGGGAATTGGGGTGGCGTTTTGAAAATGACCGAGGCGAGGCAATCTGCGCTTGGGTTGATTTGGTGAACCTCAAAAATATTCACCCGCCCAAAACCAAATTATCGGGAGAAACAATTGTCGCGGTCGATGTGCAAAATCCGTTGCTCGGAGCCAATGGGTGCACGCGCGTTTACGGGCCACAGAAGGGGTTGCGGGAGGAAGACATTCCGCGGGCGGAAGCGGCGTTGGCGCGGTTGGCGGAGGTTTTGGAGGCGCAGACGGGGGAGGATGCCGCGAGCTTGCCGGGCGCGGGTGCGGCGGGTGGGCTTGGGTTTGGGCTGCATTGTTTTGCGGGGGCGGAGATTCGGTCGGGGTTTGAGATTTTCGCGGAGGCGGCGGGGCTGGACGCTTTGCTGCGCGAGTCGGATGTGGTCATCACCGGCGAGGGCGCGATGGACCGCCAAACGGTAATGGGCAAAGGCGTCGGCGAACTAGCCCAACGCGCGCGCGCCAACGGTTGCCGCTGCCTCGGGCTCGCGGGAATCGTTGAGAACCGCCCCGCCCTCGCCGAGCATTTTGACGTTTGCCGCGCGTTGACCGATCTCACCACGCCCGCCGAGGCCCAAGCAGATGCGGGGCGGTGGTTGGAAAAATTGGCGCGCGAGGTGGCGGATGGGTTGGCGGTTCAAAAACGAATTATCTAAATTGCACGGAATTGATAATCGAAGGGGCGAGCTTCAATTCGCCCAGCACCGGCGAATCCACCCGCACGGCTTTGGGCGACCATTCGAGAAGGTTGCCGGAGATTTTTCCCATTCTGCCAAGGTTGAAGGTAGTGGTATTGGGAACCGCCACTGGCACTGCGATGTCCCATAAAATCCTGTCGCCGGTTTCATATATCATCCATTTTGCATTCAGCGGAGATACATTCGAATGCACAATCTTGCACTTGTATGCTTCATCAACAAGTTCGACAATTTCCCATCGGAATGATGGCATCTTTTGATGAAAAGAAATTTCCATCGTACCCAATGGCAAATCCACGCCCTTCTCCTTGCTGGCGATAATCCAGCTACCTGAGAACTGATTACCCCCAAATCCACAAATCTTGGAATTGTGATGTTTCCGAATATGAATTGCCTGACGCTTAAAAGCCGCTTCAGCTTTCGCTTTGCCCAACCCCGCCTGCGGCTCGTTCGGCTTTGGCTCGGGGGCTTTTTCTTTTTTCTTGGCGAAGGAGATGTTGGCGATTTTGCCGAGGGGGATGGCGATGTCTCCGAAGTCGGATTTTAGGTTTAGTTTGCCTTCGGCGATGGTGAGGATTTGGCCGGTGAGTTGGTCGCCTTTGTGGAGTTGGAGGGTGTCCTGCTCGCCGGCTTGGGCGACGGGCGGGCCGGCCTTCGGGAGGCGACCGTTCCATTCGCTGATGCGCAGGTTGTGAATGGCCATTCGGGAATCGGTTTGGGGATTGAACTGCAGCACTTTGCCTTTGCCGGCGAACCCGGCGCGGTCCACCCACTTGCGCACGAGGCGGTCGTTGACGAGCAGCGCGATGGTGGCGGTGCGGCGGTCCACGCGGATGGAGACGTGAGCTTTGCGGGTGGCACCCCAAGCGGGATTGCCGCTACCGAGGCTGGTGGTGCTGAGATCGCCCTCACCGGCGCTGCTGTTGCGGTAAAGATAGCTCGGGCCGCTGGTGAGGCGCAGGAGGTAGGCGTTTTGGTAACTAACGCTGTGAAGGCGATCGGTGCAGAGCATCACGTCCAGCGCGATGTCGCGTTCCCATTCGAGGTCGAAATCCACGCTGGCCATGGGCGGCCAATTGAGTTCCTTGCCGATGACGTAGCCGGTGCCTTTGCTGATGAAGGAGCCGTTGTCAAATTCCCAATGCAACGAGCCGAGGGTGACCTTGGCCTGCACAATTTCATTTTCACCGCGCAACAGCGTGAGGTTTAGTTTGTCGCCCACGCTGTGGCTTTTCACAAAAATAATCATCACCTGTTTTTTGGTGTACGGCTTGCCGTTGATGTGGGTGAGGATGTCGCCAATTTTCAGGCCGGCCTTGGCGGCGGGGCTGTTGGCAAACACATTCTGAATGGTGATGCCTTCGACGCCGTCATCGCCATCATCGCCGAGCAACACGCCGATGATGGCCGCGCCCCAACCGTTGAGAGATTTGGGGCCGTCGAACACCACGCCGCCGGTGCCGGGCACGAGCCATTGCACCTCCGCGCGCGGGATGGAAAGTTTGCCGGCATACCACGTATCGAATTCCAGCGATTGTTCGGTGAGCTTGATGATGTCGCCCGCCAATTCGTCGCCACTAAATAGATGCACCAACGCGCCGTGCCGACCGGCCGCGGCGGGAGTGGGCACGGGGTTGAGGTTAATCTGCCGTAGCGCCTCGGCCTTAATGTGCAGCTTGCCGGCGATGTCCGCGTGGCTGAAGCTGAAGCCCTCGGCCAATGTGTAGCCGTGCAACGTGACGTCCATTCGATCGCCGATCTTCAGCGTAAACTTCCCCGCACGCGGCGCATCAGCAGCAACCACGCTTCCCATCACCAAAATGAAAACCAGCCATCGCATCGGGAAATTGTAGGCTATCGGGCGAGTTTGGAAAGGAGATTTAATTCACCGCTTGCGGGTTTTTGGATTGAACCACCAAGACGCAAAGACGCCAAGATTATTGATTATGGTTTCCTTAGCGTCTTTGCGCCTTGGCGGTTCAACAAATTACTTTCCCAGCGCCTTCCCAACTTCGTTCACGGTTAAATAATACGTGCCTTTGAAGATTTTGCCTTGGGTGGTGTCGAGGTTGTATTGGATGGCCATTGAGTGGACGGGGACGACTTTGGCCATTTGCAGGAAAACGCTTTTGCCGTCGGGGAGGAGTTGGGCGGATTGGATGGGGACGGCGTCGCGACCTTGTTTGGCGGGATTTTTTACGGACCAATCTTTTGAACCGTAGTTTTTGGTCCATTTGTAATTCCATTGTTCGGCGGCCCAGCTGTCGATGTCTTCGGCGATTTTTTTATCGAGCGGCGTGCTGAAGGTGAGGCGGATGCCGTTGGCGTGGATTTTCATTCCGATGGGTTGGCGGATGGGCTCGCCGGTGAAACGCACGCGCTGGAGGCAGCCATCGCGGATGGCGGAAGTTTGCCAGCCGAGCAAACCGGTGACGTACAAATGGCCGTCCTTGTGATTGAAGCGCCCGCGGCACGCGCCAGATAGGAAGCGGCCGGGCAAGGGCACCGCGCCGCCATTGGCACCATCGCGCACGATGTGCATCATCGTGCATCGGCCGTACGAAAAATGCAGCAGTTCACCGCCGAGCGGGCCCCAGGAATTCTTGGGCACCCACACTTGACCGCCGGCGGAGTTGTCCAGCACGCGCGGGATCCACATCAGCGGCGGGTCGTACGTGGTCGGCGCCACCTTGCGTTTGTGGCTGGGCATGAAGCCGTAAAAGGCGCCGGGACGGATGACGTCCAGCCGAGTCTCGGGCACCCACGTGCCTTGTTGATCGGCGGCGGTGATGACGCCGTTGGGCCCCACGCCGAGGCCGTTGGGATTGCGAAAGCCCGTGGCCACCACCGAAAGCTTGCTGCCATCGGCTGTTACCTTGAGCAGCACGCCCCCGTGCGGCGTGCCTTCGGCGCAGCGGATGAAATAAAAATTGCCCGCCGGATCCGTCTCCAAACACGTCGCGTACGAATGCCCGCCACCGCCAATCATGATGTCATTATTAAACGCCTCGTAAAAATCCGCCTCGCCGTCGTTGTTGGTGTCGTGCAGCCGCGTGATTTGATCGCGCCCCAGCACGTAAACCTGATCCTTCACCACCCGCAACCCTAGCGGTTGATACAGCCCCGTGGCAAACCGATGCCACTTCACCGCCTTGAGCTCCGCATCAATCCCCGTCACCTTCCAAACATCCCCGTGCGCCGTCGCCACGTAACAATCCCCATTGCTCGTAAAATCGTGCCCCGTCGTAAACATCAACGCATTGTGCGGATTTTTGTAAGGCACCGTGATGGTGTCGATGGCAAACGCCGTCTTGCGCTTATCGACAATGCCCTTGGTGACAATCGGCGCGCCCCACCGGCGCGGGCCTGCGCCAATCAAACTCTCCAATTCTTCTGCATCAAGATTAGTTGACGGTTTTTGTGTGAGCAATTCCTTCACGTCAATTTTTGCGGACGCATCTTGCAACTGATAGACTTTCCAATTTTTTGATCCATGCTTGATAATTATTCTCCTGTTGAACTGATCCGTTCCGTCCTGCCCTTTGTTCATCCATGGTGAATCAAAAATTTCAGTTTCTCCCAAATCATAGCGAACCACAATTCGATTCCCACCTACATACAACCCTTTGTATCGAGCATATGCTTGTGGCAACGGCCCGTGCTTCACTTTGCGCGGATCGGCGAAGGAGCCCTTGGCATCGGCCACGCCGGGGGTGGCTGGGTTGGCGAAGACGATTTTGCCATCGGGCTTCAGCGCGCGGATGAGTCCGTAGCGGGCGGGGTCGGTCTTGAGAAAGCCGCCGGTCCAGCCGGCGCGCCAAGTGCAGAGGTCGGTGTCGAACACCATCGTGCCCTCGCCCTTTTCGCCGACGCGAATGGCAATGCCTTTGTGCGTGCCGCCCTTCGGCGTGGCGATGTGGCCGCTGACGAATGGCCCGAACTTCACCTTCGCATAGCGTGCATCCACCCAATCGCCTTCGCCTTGTTTGGGCACTTCCTTGGGCGGGGCGGCAATTAGCGCGGGGGCAAGGCAAACCAACAGCAGACGCGTGAATTTCATAGGCGAAAATTTAATCGCCGAAACTGCGAGTGTCAATCGTGCTGCCGACATCGTGTCGGCGAAGTTAGGGTGTGCTCTGTAGCCCGGCTCGGTGAGCCGAGTCCCGGGCCACCGGCCCGGGCTACATTGGCGCTGGGGATAAGTCGGGGTTGGCTTGGGGGCGTGGTTTTGCTCCACTGCGCGTGCTGATGAGGAGGTCACTATTTTACTGGGCATTGATTGGGCTAATCTGTCTTGGGTTCGGACTGCAAGCGCAGGAGGATCCGCCCGAACTTCCGGACCCGCCACCGCCGTGGAGGGTTTTGCCGGTTGGGCCGGACGCGATGTCCAATTTCGATTTCAAAACCAAAACCACCACTTACTCCGGACGTTATCGGATCCATTACCACCCGGGCCAGCCGGATGCCGCGGAGATGACTTCCGATAACGGTACGTTCCAACATGAATCAAGGCACATCACTGCCACTGGCAATGTGGTTTTGCGGCGCGATGGAAACATCTGGAAGGCGGAGCGGATGGAATACAATTTCAAAACGCGCAACATCACGTCAGCCCAATTCCGCACGGGCAATCTTGAGTTTTTTATGCACGGCGAAAACTTGACCGGCAACACGACCAATAAAGTTTACACCGCCAAGAACGCCACCTTCACCACGGACGACGTGGCCAAGCCGACGCTGGTGATCAAGGCGAGGGAAGTGGAAATCGTGCCGGGCGAACACATCATCTTCCGGAACGCCTCGCTGCATTTCGGCAAACTGCCGGTGATGTATATGCCCTATTATAAACGCAGCCTGAAACGCCACCAATGGAACATGCACTTTGAGCCGGGCATCAAGAGCGAATGGGGCAGCTACTTGCTCAGCTCATTGCGACTGCCCACGAGCGACACGTTCGGCGGCGAAATGCATCTCGACTACCGCTCGATGCGCGGCTTCGCGATGGGGCCGGACTTTCAATACAACCTCGGCAGCGGCGGCGAAGGCCGGTTGTCGCTTTACCGCGCGTGGGATGACGATCCGCTGACCGATTCGCTGGGACGCAACATCGCCCGCGAGCGGGATCTGGCCCAATGGCAGCATCGGCTGAGCACCACCAACGGCTTCACCGCCACGGCCAATTTTAATTTAGAATCGGACGAATATATGCGGCGCGATTTTTTTGAGGGTCAGTACCGCAACAACGTTCAGCCAAATTCATTTCTGGAGCTGGACAAAAAATGGGCGAACTACGAACTGAACCTGTTGATGCAACCGCGCGTGAATGATTTTTATGAAACCGTGCAACGCCTGCCGGATTTGCGCCTGAGCGGCACGCGGCATCGGCTGGGCGACACGCCGCTTTATTACGACACCGAAAGCTCGCTGGCCTATCTCAACCGCCGCTACGCCAACAGCAGCAGCGATGACTACGGAATGATGCGGCTGGACACGTTGCACCAGATTTATATGCCCAAAACTTACAACGGCTGGCTCAACGTCACCCCGCGTGTGGGCGGCCGCTTCACCCATTACGGCACCACCGAGGGCCGCGGCAAAGCCAAAGCTAGCAGCGAGCGGTTTGTGTTCAACACCGGCGTGGAACTCTCCACCAAATATTCCAAGCTGATGCCCGACGTGCAAAGCAAGCTGCTGGATGTCAACGGACTGCGCCACATTGTGAAGCCTTCCATTAATTACATTTTCATCCCGCGCCCCAACCGCACGCCGGGGGAATTGGACAAACTGGACAGCGAACTCAGCTCGCCCAATCTGCTGCCCTTTGAGATGCCCGAGTACAATGCGATCGACAGCATCGACAGCCAAAACGCCGTGCGGCTCGGCCTGCGGAATATTTGGCAAACCCGCCGCGCCGGCCGCATTGGTGAAGAGAAATCGCGCGCCATCGATGAACTCATCGACTGGAATCTCTACACCGATTGGCGGCTCGACCCCAACTCCAGCCAGAACACCTTCGCCGATGCATTCTCCGACCTGCGCTTCCGCCCGCGTAACTGGATTGAGCTGCAATCCAATCAACGCTACGACCTCGATAACTCAATGTGGCGACTGATGAACAACAGCGTGCATTTTACCCCCGATGACAACTGGCGCCTCAACCTCGGCCATTATTATTACCTCGCCCAACCCAGCACCTCCAAGGCCGACCGCACCAGCGTGATGTACACCGGCGCGGCCTATCGCCTAAATGAAGATTGGTCGTTCGCCACGCAGCAATATTACGATGCCGTCAAAGGCCAACTCTCGCAACACAGCTACACCCTCCACCGCGATATGCGCAGCTGGACATTTTTTGTGGATCTCCGCTTCATCACCGACACCGGCCGACGCAATGATGAGTTTCAAATTTCGCTCAACTACTCGCTCAAAGCCTTCCCGCGCGCGTCCTCGGAATAGCTCACTTGTCTTCCGCAAAAAACGAAGCCACCACCGGCCGGTGATCCGAGGCCAACCCCCAATCCGCCAACGCTTGCACATACGTGCCCGCGCGGCGCAATTCACCATTCATTCCGAGGCTGGCGATTAAATAGTCAAACCGACTGTAGCTGTCCTCCTTCCGGTAAAACGAAGTCCACGCCACGCGCCGCGGGTTAAACTTCGCGCCTTGCGGATGCGGCGCGCGATCACCATTGCGCTCGAAGGGACGAAGGTCCACCAACTTCGGCGCTTTGCCGCCCAGCAAAGTGCGGATGGGCGGTTGGTCGGGAGTGTCGTTGAGATCGCCCGCCACTAATAAATTTGCAGTGGGATCGGCCTTGAGCCGAGCCTCGATGATGCGCCGCAATTCGCGCGCCTCGCTCAGCCGCATCGCGGCCTGACTCGCCCGTGGCACGGGCCGTTTGGATTTCAAATGGGCGTTAAGCAAAGTAAATTTATAATTAGCATTCACGCGAATCGTCACCTCGCCAAGCCCGCGCGAAACCTGAAACCGCTGCCGATCGAGCAAATATTCCACCTTCGAATGCGTCTTGCGCGCCTCGATTGGGAACCGGCTGAGCACCACCAAATGAATCGCCAGATCCGGCCCCTGCACCCATTCCACGTGCGGATAGCTCAAGCCCTTTGCCTTCAGGCCCGCCACCAACTCATCCAGCGCCGCACGCCTCCCAATTTCCTGCAACGCCAAAACATCGGGCCGGATTTTCAAAATCGCATCGCGCACCTTCGCCCGCGATGCGGCGGGCTTCGCCTTGCGCGTGCCATACTTGTACAGGAAATAATTCTCCACATTAAAACTCGCCACGGTGAAAGTGTCCGCCGCCGCCAGCGCGCTTGCGGTGATCAACAATAAAAGGATGGATTTCATCCGCCAACTATAGCCGTCACGTGGGAAAGTCATTTGCCATCCCCCATAACTGTGCTAAGCTCCCCCCCCTGCAATGGCAACCGATAAATCCAGCCCACTGACTGACATCCAAAAACAACGCGACCACCGCGAGCTGCGCATCGACAAGGTGGGCGTGCGCGACCTGCGCTTTCCCATTCGAATCCGCGACAAAGCCCACGCCCATCAGGACACCATCGCCACCATCGGCATGTTTGTCGATTTGCCGCATCACTTTAAGGGCACGCACATGAGCCGCTTCATCGAAGTGCTCAACGCCCACGGCAATGTGGTGCACGTGGAAAATATTCCGGACATTCTCCGCGCGATGCAAAAGCGCCTCGATTCGCAAACGGCGCACCTCGAAATGGATTTTCCATTCTTCCTTGAGAAGTCTGCGCCCGTCACCGGCCAAACTGGCCTCATGGATTATCAAGCCCGCTTTGATGCCACCGCCAATGGCGACGAAATTGATTTCGTGCTCGAAGTCCGCACCAACGTCACCACCCTTTGCCCCTGCTCCAAAGCCATCAGTGCCGAGGGTGCCCACAATCAACGCGGCCTAGTCACCGTCCAGTTGCGCTCGGAGGAAACCGTTTGGATCGAAGACGTCATCACGCTCGTGGAACAATCCGCCAGTTGCGAACTCTATTCGCTGCTAAAAAGGCCCGACGAAAAATACGTCACCGAAGCCGCCTACGCCAACCCCGTGTTCGTGGAAGACCTCGTCCGCAACGTGGCCACCCACCTCAATGCCCTCCCACACGTAACGTGGTACAAGGTCGAAGCCGAGAATTTCGAAAGCATCCACAACCACAACGCCTACGCTTGCATCGAAAAGGGCTGATTTTTAGGCAGTTTTACAAATCGCAAAAAAGAACACTTTTTAGTGGAAATCTGGGCCGCGTTTGCTATCTTCCCCAACCCTTTTGCGGAAAATCCCGTAAAAACCGACACCGAAAGATGAGCGCAAAGAAAACATCAGCCAAGAAAACGGCCAAAAAGGCGGTAAAAAAAGCGGCCCCAAAGAAAATCGCTGCAAAACCGGCAGCGCCAGCCAAGGCCGCGCCCAAGAAAACAGCGAAAAAGAGAGGCCACAAAGCCCCACTCGCCAACGCCGCCGCCATTCTTGGCTTCAAACCCGCGCCCAAACATTCCTCCTCCACCTATCGCCCAATGGATGGCGTGAAAATAAAAACCGAGTGGAAAAAATATTACGATGTCCTCATGGATCTCCGTGACCATCTGCTGCACCAAATGGGCGACATCAAAAAAGAATCGGCCGAGGAAATGTCCGGCTACTCAATGCACATGGCCGACTCCGGCACCGATAATTTTGACCGCGACTCCGCGCTCAGCCTCCTCTCCTACGATCAGGACGCCGTGTACGAAATCGAGGAAGCCCTCAAGCGCATCGAACGCAAAACCTACGGCACCTGCGAAATCTCCGGCAAAGTCATTCCCAAGGGCCGCCTCAACGCCATTCCGTGGGCGCGTTACACTGTCGATTCCCAGGCGCAACTGGAAAAAAACGGCGCCGTGCGCCAACGCAAACTCGGCAGCCTCGGCACCATCGACGGCGCCGGCACAAATTCAATCACTGTCCCCGACGATGTGGGCAGCGAACCCAAGCCCGCAAAATCCGCCAAACCGGCAAAATCAAAAAAGTAAATTATGGCACGCGAAATCATCACTCTCGAATGCACCGAGGCCAAGGCTGAAGGCAAACCCGTCTCCCGCTACATGTCCACCCGCAACAAAAAACTCCAAACCGAGCGCGTGGAAAAAAAGAAATACAACCCCCACCTGCGGCGTCACACCGTGCACCGCGAAATCAAATAACTTTATGCCACGCAAAAACAACAAATCCGACAAGCGCGGCGGCAGCAGCGAACGCCGCACGCCACGCCCCAAACCCGAGGTGGATCTCAACCTCGTCGATCTCGACCCCAAAAACGTCGAGTTGCTCCGCAAATACGTCACCGATCAGGGCCGTATTCTGCCGCGCAAATACACCGGCTTGCCCGCGCCCTATCAGCGCCGCCTCACCCGCTCCATCAAGCGCGCGCGGCAAATGCTGTTGATGAAATAAATCTCACCGGCCCGACGGCCCCGCACCGACGGGCCGTTTTTACGCCCCCTTATTGCAAATCATTTGCAAATAGATAATTGTGATTTATGCCATTCTCATTTTGTCCGTGCTTGGCGGAATGGTCGCGGTGCTCAAGCTCAAACTCGGCGAACCTCGCCGTGTGAAGCTCGTCACGGCCTTCACCGGCGCATATCTCATGGCGCTCACTTGTTTGCATTTGTTGCCCGAAGTGTTCTCAGGAAAAACCGGCGATGCCGCACTTTCCCTTGGCGCATTTATCTTGCTCGGATTTTTCCTGCAAGTGGTGCTCGATAATT
>LWDU01040494.1_pt1 | contig 10686 bp, 4 predicted proteins | sample 727161 | NCBI WGS metagenome assembly LWDU01 (sample SAMN04566230, study PRJNA314399) | hydrothermal vent metagenome | isolation source: deep sea hydrothermal plume seawater | place: Mexico: Gulf of California, Guaymas Basin | collected 2004-07-11 | reverse complement strand
AGACCGGTAAATCGGACAAAGATATTACGGACCTGATTTTGCAGGATGCCTCTAACTTCAAAAAGGATCTCAATCATCACGACAAAGATAAACTGGACGAATACTTTACTTCGGTGAGAGAGGTCGAAAGACAAATTGAAAAGCTCAACAACCACTACAAAACCCACAAGAAAGCCGACATCCAAGAACCGGGGGAAGCGCCCATGACGCGTGGAGAGTACATACGGCTGATGGGTAAAATGCTGGTGCTGGCATTTCAGGGTGATCTCACGCATGTTGCCACATTCATGCTCGCACCCGAAAGGTGGGGCACGCCGCAACTCTATCATGAATTGAATTTCACGAAATCACATCATGGACTCACGCATGCCCAAGGCCAGGACCGCGTAAAAAAGATGCTTGTTCAAGTTGACCGTTTTTATGTCGCGCTGTTTGCCGAAGTACTAGAACAACTCGATGCAATCAGGGAGGGAGAGGGCACGCTGTTGGATCACTCCATGATCACTTTGGGGTCAGGATTGGGAGATGGAGAACATCACACGATGCATGATCTTCCTATTATCGTGGCAGGATCTGCCAACGGCAGAATCAAGACCGGGCGAATTCTGCATTGCCCCGAAAATACGCCGTTGGCCAATCTATGGCTTTCCCAAGCTCAGTTGATGGGTACCGGTCTCGACCGGTTTGCCGATAGTACAGGGCCCTTGAACGGCTTACTCGGATAGACATCAGGCAACGAAACGATGGAAGCCCGCGAACTGAATAATGCGGCGTTGTTAAATTGATAACATTCTCGAAATTTAAAAACATGAGCATTATGAAACGCTACATTCTTGGCCTGACTATTGTCCCTTTTCTATTTTGTTTTGGTGCTTACGCGGCGGAGTACGCTGACGGCAAACTCGGCCAGGCGCTGATCCTCGACGGCAGCTCGCATACCGTCAAAATCCCGCACTACGCCGGACTGAAACCGGCCAAGGCGATCACGATCTCCGCGTGGATCAAACCCGAACGCGTCGGCAAAGGCGGCTGGCAGTGGCAGCAGATTTACAGAAAAGAAGATGACAACGCCCGAGCCCTCATGGCGATTGGCGAGTACGAGAAGAAGCACAGCCTCTGCTTCGGACTGGGGATCAATGGGAAGTACGTCGAACATGGCGTGCCGCTCGCGCCTGCCAAGTTGCTCGACGGAAAATGGCACCTGGTCTGCGTGACGTTTGATGGCAAGGCAATGAAATTCTACGCAGACGGCGAGGAAATCGGCGCCACAACCAAAGCCAGCGGAGCGATCGATACTGGCGGCGAGGCCCCGGCCTATATCGGATCGTTCATGGGGGCCGGCGAGTTCTTCAAGGGCGGGATCGATGATGTGCGACTCTATAACCGCGCCTTGCCCGCAGGCGAAATCATGACGATGGCCGCGGCGCATTTAGCTCAGACAGCGGAGCCTTTCACCATCGCGGTTTTACCTGACACCCAATTCTACTGCGACACTCGACTCAAGCTATCAGCGAAGTGGGGCAATGGAGATTTACGGCGATATTTCTTTGCGCAAACGGAATGGGTCCGCGACAATCAGGAGCGACTCAATATTGCTTTTCTGGTCCACGAAGGAGATATCGTGCAGGCGGACGCCCCCGAGGAATGGGCCATCGCCAAAAAAGCCATGTCAGTATTGGACGGAAAAGTGCCCTATTGCATGTGCCTGGGAAACCATGACATGGGTTTTGAAAAAGCGGACAATAAGTATGGCGGCAATATCGGCGTCAACCGGACCACGCATTTCAACACATACTTTCCTCGCGAGAAGTTCGCAAAACGAAGCGAGTTTGGCGGCACCTGCGATCCGCATCGCCATGACAATTCCTGGTACCACTTCGAGGCAGCAGGGATGAAATTCCTTATTGTTGCTCTGGAATGCAAACCGCGCGACGAAGTGCTGGCGTGGGCTAACCAAGTCGTCGCCAAGCACCCTGACCACCGCGTCATTGTCCTTACGCACGCCTATATGAACGCGGGCAAGTCTAGAAATACCGGGGGAATGTCGGCCAAAGGTAATATCGGCGAGCAAACGTGGCAAAAATTCGTCAGCAAGCACAAAAACATCTTCATGGTTCTCTGCGGTCACCACTCTGGAGAGGCCGTTCTTACTTCCGCTGGAGATCACGGCAACAAGGTCCACCAGATTCTGAGCGACTATCAGCACCTGAATAACGGTGGAGAATCATGGCTGCGTTACATGGTCTTCAAACCGGAAGCGAACAAGATCAGCATCTACACTTACAACCCCGCACTCGACAAATTTAAAAACGGTGCTTCCAGCAGGTTCGACCTAGACTACCCGATGGCGCTGCCTGCCGTTGCTGTTCCCGAAAACACGCGTCCTGATGCTGCCAATGATGTTAATAATAGAATCCTCGACGGAATCGTTGGCTGGTGGAAACTTGACGGAGACCTTAAAAATAGCGCCGTCAAGACAGCCATTGGATCGGTGGCACAGTTTCGCGGAATCGACAGGAACTGGAAGGCGACGCCCTTCAGCCTTGCGAGGGCGCGGCTCGATATCCGTGCCGCTGGTGAAGCGGCGGTTCGCGTCACGATTCGGCCGATTGATTCTGAACAGTCGTTTCCTTACACGCCCGCTTTGATTGCGCGAGAGTATCCCAAGCCAGTCATCACGCTAAGCAAACTCGATTCGACCTTTAAGCCACTCAAAGCAAAGGTGGGCCATTTAACCGTCGAGGTAACAGCCAAGCCACTGACCGTGCTGGTGACCACGTCGGACAACAAGCCCGTACAGAAGATCACCTTTACACCCGATGGAAAAATGTCCTTCGCCCTGGATGGCCATCCGATTCTGGGTTTGGGTGAAGGCGGCCCAAAGCAGAGCGACAACTGGCAGGACGACAAAGTTGAGTTCGATCGACGCGGTAGGGATCACATTCTGCAGCCGCGATATGACACCAAGGCGTATGGCTCACGAAGTCCCGTAGCGCTGCTCGCCGGCACTGGCGGTTGGGGTTTGTTTGTTGCCACGCCGTGGGGCGACATTGATCTGACTTCCAAAGAAACCGGAACCTTTACACCCGCCGTCCCCATTGTACCGGGGACCGTGGTTTCTCGCAGGCAGCAGCGGGCCGGCCGCATCGGCTTGCCCCCACCCGGTTGGAAAACGGACGTCTACGACGTTTTTGTCTTTGATGCACATGAACCGGCCAAGTTCATGAAAGACGTTTCAACGATCTCGGGAGCGGCCGTTTTGCCGCCCCGTTGGGCACTGGGTTACATGCAATCGCACCGCACGCTGGAAGCCGACGCGCAGATCGTCAGCATCGTCGACACCTTTCGCAAAAAACAGATCCCTGTCGACGCCGTGATCTACCTCGGAACCGGCTTCACACCGCGCGGCTGGAATACAAATCAACCTTCGTTCGAATTCAATCGAAGTGTTTTTAAGCGCGAACCCAAGGACGTGCTCTCCGATCTACACGCACGCCATACCAAAGTCGTCATGCACATGATCCCCTGGGATCGCGGTCGCCTGGAAACACTGCACGGATCCATTCCGCCTAAATCCGGCGAGATGGTCGACAGCCACCACATCGCTTCTTATTGGAAAGAACACAGCGAGCTGGTCGACACTGGCGTCGATGCATGGTGGCCCGACGAGGGCGACTGGTTCAGCTTCCACGAACGCATGAAGCGCCATCAACTCTATTACGAAGGCCCCCTCTCCGAAACACCCAACGTTCGCCCTTGGTCTCTGCATCGCAACGGCCATCTGGGCGTGGCACGTTACGGCGGGTGGATCTGGTCGGGCGATACCCACGCTTCGTTCAAAACCCTCGAAGCGCAAATCGCTGTGGGCATTAACCACTCGCTGAGTCTTTCACCATTCTGGGGCTCGGACATCGGCGGTTTCTATCCCACGCAGGATCTGACGGGTGAGCTCTACGCGCGTTGGTTTCAGTTCGCTGCCTTTACCTCATCGTTCCGCGGACACGGCCGAACCTGGCAGATGCGACTGCCGTGGGGCTGGGGCTTGAACAAAATGGGGCCGAAAGAAAGCAACACGCCTCCCTTGGAATCGGAGCTTAATAATGCCAAGATAGAACCAATTGCCAAAAAGTACGCCGAACTACGCTACCAACTGCTCAGCTACAACTACACGCTGGCTTGGGAAGCGCGGGCGACGGGGATGCCCATGATGCGATCGATGTGGCTGCACCACCCCACTGATCCCAAGGTTCGAAGCATTGGCGATCAATACCTCTGGGGCCGCGACCTGCTCATCGCACCGGTGTACAAAAAAGGTGCGACGACCCGAGACGTCTATCTTCCCGCTGGCAAATGGTACGACTGGTGGACGGGCAAAGCCGAGATTGGCAGACGCACCGTACAGCGCGCCGTGGATCTGGCCACAATGCCGATCTACGTCCGCGGCGGCGCGATCGTGCCGGTGGATCCCATCCGTCAATACACCGGACAACAGGTCGACGAACCCACGACGCTCAAGATCTACCGAGGCGCCAATGGAGAATACACGCTGTACGACGACGACGGCATCAGCCTTGATTACCTCCAGGGCGATTCAGTCCAGACACTGATCAAGTGGGACGACTCGGCCAAAACGCTGAGCCTCGAGCCGGCGTCTCAGAAAACGACCACGCGCACGTTCCAGCTTGAACTTACTCCTGATGGCGTGACCAAAGAAATTCAATACACGGGTCAACGCGTCGAGCTTAAATTCTGACACTACGAGGAACCAGAGCATGTTCATTGGAAATCATTTTAAACATCAGAATTATTCGCCCAGAGCAGGGCGGTCAGTACTGCTCGTTCTGCGGGACACATATTATCCCATCCATCGATTAGCAAGGCGACCGTTTCACTCAGCGTCGCATTTGTCACCGCGGGTGTCACCGCATCGGTTTCCGAACTGTCCAATAACCCACTATTTACAGCCTTAGATGCGTGTATCGTAGAGTCCCTCATCGCCCACATGAGGACTATGCACAAAAAGATACTAATGGACCATGACGGGGAATGCCTTGTTTTCTAGGGTTTGTGTTTTTGCGGACGGAGCATGATGTGCTATGAGTGACGAATCTGCCACTACCTGCGCCACTACTTGTCCAAGGGACCGTTAAGCCAAGATGCCATCTACAACTTTTCCGCCCACATTGGTAAGCCGAAAATCCCTTCCAGCATGTTTAAACGTCAGCTCTTCGTGGTTGAGGCCAAGCAAATGCAGCATCGTCGCGTGCCAGTCGTGGATATGTATACGATCTACAACCGCCTCATATCCCAATTCATCGGTGCCGCCATAGCTGAACCCGCCCTTGACTCCACCGCCTGCCATCCACGTTGTATATCCACGATTGTTGTGCCCACGTCCGCCGCCTGTTGCGTGTGGTGTTCGACCGAACTCGCCAGCCCAGATGACTAACGTGTCTTTTAACAAGTCGCGTCGTTTTAAATCCGCAAGCAGGCCAGCGATGGGTTTATCGACAGCGCTGCAGGAGGCGGGCAGTTTCTCTGCAAGTAAAGAATGATGATCCCATCCTGAGGCACCGACTTCAACAAAACGAACGCCCGACTCAACCATTCGTCGGGCCAGCAAGCACTGCGTTCCGAATGGGTTAGTAATACTCTCTCCGATACCATATAAATTTTTCGTTTCCTGCGTTTCTCGCGACAGATCCATGAGCTGTGGCAACGAAGATTGCATGCGGAAGGCTAGTTCATAAGATTGCATGATGCCTTCAACCTGCGGTTGATACACTTCCTGTTTTAGTTTAGCTTCGTTCAAGCGCGCCAACAGATCGAGTTGTGTCCGCTGAGATTTTGGAGACAGAGACGAATTACGAATATTAGGGATCGATTCACTTGAAGAATTTGCGTTTCCTCTTCCTTGCCCACCAGCCTTAGATTCGATCCCGGCATTAACCGTGGTCGCTTGATAGCGAGCTGGAAGAAAGCCGCTACCAAAACTGACTCGACCGGCTCGACCAGATTCGCCCATCACGACGAAGCCTGGTAGATCGGAGTTCTCCGTGCCGAGGCCATAGACGGACCACGCACCGAGCGAAGGGCGTATAAACTGAGCAGAGCCAGTATGAGCCGCACGCTCAGCGGTAGGATGATTTGACTGGTCACTGTACATGCTGCGGAGCAAACAAAGGTCGTCGGCGTGCCGGCTGATATTCGGGAAGAGATCAGAGATCCAAAGTCCACTATTGCCACGTTGTTGAAACTTTGCGATCGGTGGCATCATTCGCGCTGTGCCGTCGCCCAATGAACCATTTGCACTGACAAGTTTCGGTTTGTAGTCAAACGTGTCGACGTGCGATGGCGCTCCGTTCATGAATAGCAAAATCACACGTTTTGCGCGAGCTGGAAAATGAGTTGGCTTTGAGGCCAACGGGTTTTCCGCAAGCGATTGACATGATGCCATCGCGGTAAAAGCCAGAGAACCAAACCCAGTGGAAATGGTCTGAAGCGCAAGACGTCGACTTATTTGGTTCATGTTTCTATTTTCTTTATCTTTACCAACGGATATCTAAAATCATTAATTCAAAATGCGAAATTGTGCACTGCCCATTAAGGCCTGGCAAAAGGACGCTAACGTCTTGTTTTTGGGCGTCGCTGTGGGAGCCGTCGCAGCGCCACTTGAACGACCTCGTGGACCAGTTCGATTTGGGCGGGAGCCTGCTGGTGGTGTATTTGATGCTGCACCAACAGCGGGAGAACTTGGTACAAATTCGCGAAAAAATTGGACGCTTGCTTTAAACTCTGGGTCGGTCGGGGGCCTTCCGAATGCCCACGTGAAGGCGTACAAAATCTGATCGTCCAACGTCGAATAATGACTCTCTAAACTCACCGCCATCAGACGTGCTTGGCTTGTGACAAATTCACTATTCATCATATACAATGCCTGCGTCGGCACGATAGAATCTGTGCGACTTGCACTCGTCGAGTTAGGATCGGGGAAGTCAAACAGATCAAGTGCTGCGGGTAAACCGTCGCGAATAATCGGTAGATAGACCGAGCGATGCGGATTATAGGCATCCAGGGCCAGAGAGCCTGGTCGTTCACCGTTGGCTGACGCGACTTCCGGCCGCTCAAGGTTCATCTCACCCGACATCGTCAGCATCGAATCTCTGAGCGCTTCAGCATCGATTTGGCGAGCGTTAGCTCTCCATAAAGCCCTGTTATCTGGATCGATCAAGTAATTGGCCTCATCGTATTGAGAACTCCGTCTATACGCGTCGGACTGGACGACCTCTTTGATCATCGACTTTACACTCCAGCTGTTTTTCATAAACTGTACGGCGAGATAGTCAAGAAGTTCTTGGTTGTCAGGCTTCATCCCAGATACACCGAAGTTGTTTGGAGTTGCTACGAGTGGTTTGCCGAGCAGGTGCATCCAAATCCGATTGACCATCACCCGCGCTGTAAGAGGATTGGCTTTGGCGGTTAGTGCGTTGGCCAGTTCAATACGACCGGATGTTTTGTCGTCGGTGACCGTGAAATTCAAATCGCCCAATACCTGAACAAAGCCACGCGGAACCTCCTGGGCGGGTTTATCGATCTCACCATTAATCAAAATATTAGCGTTTACCATCTCGGTTGAGTCCTGCACTCCCATAGCGAATGTTTTTGGCGTACCGTCTGGGTTCAAGGAGGCTAACTGTGATAGTAGCCGATTCTTTGTGTTTATAAGATTACGGCGATCTTTTCCTCGAACGCCTCTTATTTGTTGGTCGAGTTCAACAATCCGGGCCTGCATGCGAACTATAGTTTGTTGGCCTTTGGCTGTCGGTCCCGATGATTTGTCCGGTATCGGCAAAAGCAAGAGTTTACCGGGACGATGATTTTGGCCAATTCGAGTTGTGCCATAGTATGTTTGGGTACTATGGAAAATTCCTGCCAGTGCATAGTAATCACTCGTCGGAATCGGGTCATATTTATGATCGTGGCATCTTGCGCATGCCACAGTCAAGCCGAGCACGGCCTGTGTCATGGTGTCGATTTGTTCGTCGACTACGTCGGCCATAAACTTCCGTGGGTTCTTCTCGTCATGATGCTTCAAGCCAATCGCCAGGAAGCCAGTGCCCAGCAGATTATTTTGCCAATCCTGGTCTGTCGCCGCTAACAATATGTCTCCGGCGATTTGTTCCCTAATGAATCGGTCGTAAGGAGTGTCGTTGTTGAACGAATCTAAAACATAATTGCGATACCGCCACGCATGCGGATAACTGATGTTGCGCGATCCCGAAGATTCCGCGTAGCGCGCCACATCCAACCAATGTCGCCCCCAGCGCTCACCAAATTGTATTCGCTCTAACAGTTCATCTACTTTCTCTTTCACAGCCGCATCTGCGTCTAATTTCCAAGCAATTTTGAAATGTCTGATTTCCGCTGGACTAGGCGGCAGGCCGACAAGATCAAAGCTCAACCGTCGCAGTAACGTGAATTCATCGGCTAAAGGCGCCGGTTTCAATCCAGCTTGCCGTTGTTTAACGGTAATCAGGCTGTCAATGCTTGCAGCAGAACGACTCATCAGCGGCTGAAACGACCAGTGCTGCTTTCCTTTTTCGATGTCCGCTGCTGAAATCTTTGTTTTGTGTACAAGCAGCTGTTTTTCGCGCGGATCAGGCGCTCCCATTTCAATCCATTGTTTGAATTTATCAATAACGTCCGCTGGCATTTGTTGACTTGGTGGCATTTCATAACCGTCCCAGTTAATCGATTCCCATAACAAGCTGACTTCGGGTTTTCCTGGTACAAGCGCTGGTCCCCCGTCCCCGCCCTGAGCCCAACCTTCACGAGTATCGAGGAGAAGCCCCCCCCGAACGTCTCCAGCATCAACAGAATGACATTGATAACAGTACTTCACTAGCGCAGGGCGAATGTGGGTTTCGAAGAATTGAATTTGTGCTGGAGACGGTTCTTGAGCGCTCACTGTGTGTATCGACAACAGTAAAACAACCGCTGATTGTAGTTTAGTTTTCATCGTCCAAGTCGTTGATAGAGGTGACAAAGGTCCGGGTGGTGTTTATTATACGGTGAGAACGATTGCTTGTTTAGATGATTCGCGTCTTTCGATGGCGGGCATCGTCATGAAGGTAAAGCGTCCCCGCTACATCCAGACTCAGACTCTCCAGTACTTAGACCCGCAGAAATGAGGGTTCAGATATGCAGACACTAAAACACAGGCGAGTTTTACGAGCTTCGCCGACAAGTTGTTCTAAAACACTCTTCATGTCAGAACTGAAAATGACGGGGTATCCAACATCCGTATCCTCAACAGGCCGCTATAATTTTTTGTTGAAGACAATCTGACGGAAACAATCGCCTGCTGGACCGTATATTCCTATCTAACTCTGGTCTTTTTTGCCCCAATCGTTTGGCGCAAATCCCTCGAAGTCAATACAGAATCCCTCGTTGATAGTTTTCTTGTTTGGCAATGTTTCATTTCTATATGCTTTTTTAATTTCTTGGCTACGAAACTCCCTAATTCTATGTCATCAATGCACTTACTCGCCTCGCATGCATTGTAACTATTCCATTTGTGTCTTTTTCTGATTACGTTGCGTTTGAGTGTTCGGTCAGAAGCCTTTTATAGTGTCCGCAACGAACCTTTCCCTCTCTACTATTAAAAATCGACGCTGGAAAACCGCTCGGAAGTCACAAACATCGCTAAAACAAGGGTAAACCCCACGTGAAAAAACTTTTATCTCGTGAAGTGGGAAAGAGCGGTATCGCGGGTTAATGTGCCGTTTTGTAGGGAGTTCGCAATTCATACGCTTTGTAGGTCGAAGATGCCCTTTATAGTGTCACTGCGGCTGCGGGCCCGTTTCGCTCTATCTCTGCGGCGGAATGCGGGTGTCATTCGATCGCCCTCCGGTGAATTCTCGGGGTTGTCAAATCGTTGTTTGGGACTGCTAGATAGTGTAGACTGTCACTAGAACGATGAATTTTTCATAAAAACTGCCATTCTCATCTTCGACTTCTCAAGGCATTAAATCACCCTTAGGCCGCCCGTTACAACCGAGCAATGGCGGTCAGCCAGTTAAGGATCTATACGGATGAATCGAGTCTGCATCCTGTTCGGCCTATTGGTAGCATCGGGCCTACATACTTCCGCGACAGAGGTAAAAATCGACGGGCACACTTTTCAGGTACCAGCTGGATTTTCGATCCAGCGAATTGCCGGCCCACCTCTAGTACAGCGGCCCATTCATATGTGTTTTGACGCCAATGGAGTGCTCTACGTCACCGACAGTTCTGGAAATACCGACAAAGCGACTGTTCAACTCAAAGATCCGCAGCATCGCGTGTTGCGGTTAGTCGATCGCAATGGCGATGGCACCTTTGACGAATCAACGGTGTTTGCCGACAAGTTGCCTCTCCCGGAAGGAATTCTCGTTCACGATGGTTCCGTCTACGTCGGCGCCCCGCCGCACATTTGGAAACTCCGCGATTCAAACGGAGACAATGTGGCGGATGAACGAACCGTATGGTTCGATGGCGGTTCGATCGAAAGGTGCGGCAACGACATGCACGGTCCTTACCTTGGACCCGACGGTTTTTTCTATTGGTGCAAGGGAGCCTTCGCTCCCCAGACGCACGAACTGAGGGATGGCAAAACGATCCATACACGAGCCGCCCACATCTATC
>LWDU01040160.1_pt1 | contig 10686 bp, 10 predicted proteins | sample 727161 | NCBI WGS metagenome assembly LWDU01 (sample SAMN04566230, study PRJNA314399) | hydrothermal vent metagenome | isolation source: deep sea hydrothermal plume seawater | place: Mexico: Gulf of California, Guaymas Basin | collected 2004-07-11 | reverse complement strand
GGCCCATCCAAACGCTACTGACGATTACGAGTCCGTTGGCCCAGTTGATTTTGTATTCCTGACGGTGAAGGCCCACAGCCTGACTGAAATCGCTCCTCAGATTGCTCCGTTACTTGGCCCTGAAACAGCGGTGGTTTCGGCACAGAATGGCATCCCGTGGTGGTATTTTCATAGTCACGGCGGGCCATTTGACGGCACAGCCATTGAGAGTGTCGATCCGGGCGGCGTAGTCGCCCAAGCCATCGACCCAGCAAGGATCATTGGCTGCATCATTTATCCTTCAACGGTGATTGTTCAACCCGGGGTAATTGAGCACATTGAAGGCAATCGATTTTCCATCGGCGAGTTGGACGGCACTAGCAGCGACCGCTGCAAAACCCTGGCCGCTGCTTTGATCGGCGCCGGATTAAAAGCCCCCATTCGCAGCCGAATTCGCCACGACCTCTGGGTCAAACTCCTAGGCAATGTGGTGTTCAACCCCATGAGTGCTCTGACCGGTGCCACCCTTGAAGAAATGGCGACTCACCCCGAGTCCAGCGCCATCGCTCGGGCCGTGATGGCCGAGGCTGATGAGGTGGCTGTTACCCTGGGTATACGCCTACCGTTGACCATAGACCAGCGCATGGACGGTGCCCGGAAAGTTGGCGTTCACAAAACCTCAATGCTCCAGGATTTGGAGTCTGGCAGGCCCATGGAATTGGAAAGCGTGGTCGGCGTAGTGATTGAGTTGGGCGAAAAACTGGGTCTACCGATGCCTCACACCAGGACCCTCTACTCCTGCACCCGCCTACTCAGCCAGGTACGCGCCAACTAGCGTCTCTGCCTCGTTTTTCTAGGCGACAACACACCCTCGAGTCATTAGAGCACCCCACAACACCGCTCTTGGTGTCCTTCCGCTGAAGGACGAACCATCCACTCCGAATCAGTCATGCGATACCCCAGCAGTCCGTTGTCAAGCTCAGGATGAGCGATGAAGGCGGGGCGTTATCTTGTTCTTTCGGAGCGTGACTTATGCGCAGCTACATAGATTCCAGTTTTCGCCGGAAATACGGTGGTAGTGCCGGATGAGAGGTTGTGTTGAGAAACGTTTGCCCTCACCCTAACCCTCCCCTTACGAGGGGGAGGGAATTTTTTTAACGGGTTGGACTTCCAACGAGCGCTAGCTATTCCCATGGTTGCTCGGCGGCGGCGTTTCGGCCTGATATGCGGCCGAAGGCTAGGCATTCCCCTATGTTGCCGGTGCCCTGGTAGAGGAAGCTGTAGATGGAACCGAGTTCACCCGCGCTGTACAGCCGGGGCAGGGGGCTGCCGTCAGGACGCGTGACCTGCCCCTTCCCGTTGCGCCTGGGACCGCCCTGGGTGTTGAGCATGGACGGTGACAACTCCAACGCGAAGAACGGGCCTTCCGCGAGCGGTTTCAGCATCATGGTACGGCCAAAATCGGTGTCTGCTCCGGCTACGGAATCTTCGTTCCATTTACCAACCGTGCTTTCCAAAGTCGACGCATCCACGCCAATGGACTCGGCCAACTCGGCAAAAGTGTCTGCCTTCTTGATCCATCCTCGGTCTAACTCCGCGGAATTGTCATCGCTCCAGTCGTAGCGATCGACCATCGTGTTCCAGCCGGTTTTGGGGTCCTTGTCGTACAAAGGCCCTGAGGTAAACATCTTGTGGTCGAAAATCATGTACATGGGGCAGGGAGTCATTAGTGGGCCCCAACGGCCTGACTCATATACCTTGCCGTGGGATGTTTTTCGTTTTTCATCGGCGAACCGGTTGGCGTCGGGACCGACCACAATCATGCCGCCGTCCAACACTTTGGAGAAATGGAGCGCGACCATCGAGAATGTTGTGCGGTACTCGGGCACTTTCAAGCCCATGGACGGCCCGGCATAGTTGTTCATGTGCCAGAGGTCGGCGCCAACTTCCATGGCCATGGTGATGCCATCGCCCTCGTTGTGGGGTGAACCAGTGGTGTAGCAATACGGCAGGCCGGGCAGGTAATTCCTGATCATTTCCTGGTTGTTCTCGAAGCCGCCGCAAGTCAGAATCACGGCTTTGTTGGCCCGCACGTAAACTGACTTGCCACCCTGTTCCGCACGGACCCCAACGATCTCCCCAGTGCCGTTGCGCTGGATGAGTTCCTTGGCCGGAGATTCGTACAAGACCTCGATCCCTCGTTCATTCACAGCCTTTTCGAACAACAACCAGGTATTGGAGTAGCCCACCACTGGTCCCTCATGGAATTTGTGAGTGCTGTTGCTGCCGAGGAACTGAGGGAACTCGATGCCTTCTGGCGGGTGTTGGTGTTCTTGGGGGTCGCCGCCAATGCTGGCCAGCCAATCGTTATTCAAGCCAATTTCGTCGGCCCATGCCCGGACGACGTCCTGGTCAACCGTAAACGGCCCGCATAGAGCGTTGAAGTAATCGATGGCTTCTTCTTTGGGTGATGCGTTCAGGTAACCCTGTCCCGCAACTCTGGTATTGCCGCCTTCCTCCCCTTTGGGAGCCTTTTCCAGTATTAACACCGTTGCCCCGGAGTTCTGGGCCGTGATGGCTGCGGCAGCGCCTGCGCCGCCAAAACCTACTACGACCACGTCTACTTGTTTGTCCCACTGCGCGGGAAATTCACCGTGACTCGACATTTACACCCTCTAATAATCTGGAGGACGGCATGTCCCCGAATTAATTTCACGTACCTATATCAAGGTTCGAGCATGTTTCTGCCCGAACCAATTCTAAACAACGCCCCACAAAACCAAGTGTAAGGCTATCCCAGGCTGTTGCCCTCGTCCACGTAGGAGGTTGTGCCCACTTTGGATATCTTGATCCGCTGCCGATAGATTTTTTCGCCCAGGTTATGTTCGGCACCGTGCAGTTCAATAATCCAATCAACATCGGTTGGACCGTCCAACAACGCCTCTTCCAGAACTCGACCGTACATGCTTTGGCCGCCAGGAAGGCCCAGTAACTTCAGGATCGTAGGCGTCAAATCGAAGTTTCCGGATGGCGTGTCCACCCCGTGGTTCGATTTGAAACTCGGTCCTTGGGCAAAAAGGATGTTGTTCATCTCGTGCTTGCTCATGGAGCCGTGTTGCCCGGTGCCTGGCTCGCCGTAGGTCGAGTAAGCCGTTCCGGCATAACCGGCATCGTTGGTGTTTGAATCCCAACGGAAGGACATGGTCAACTCAGGTGCCCGCGGCCCCTCATTTCCAACCAACGAGGCCGGCAGGGTTCCAGGGATACCAGCCACAGCCGCCGACGCAGTGATAGTGCCACACCAAGGCTGGGCCATCAGCCAGGTCGCCAATTGTTCTGCGGTGTCGTAATCGCCGGGCGGGGTATAGAACAGGGCCGCGCCGCCATTCTGGGCGACAACCACCCCCCCCTCCTCACCACCAGGAGCGAACCCGGCTTCATGGACCAGAGCCTCAACGTCAGCAACCTCGGAGATGGTGGAATAGCCGTGATCGGATATCACAATTATGTCGGTGTCATCGTCGGTGCCATTCTCCCGGAGCCATTGCAGCATGTCGCCAAACTGGCCGTCTGCTTCCTTGATGGCGGTATCCGAGAGGGTGGATCCAACCCCGGCGGCGTGCTGCGCCTTGTCTGGTTCCGATGACCAGATTAAAGCCACGGCGGGCATCCGCTCCGGAAGCACATATTCGGTCATGATGCGCCGGGCGTGGGCCATTCTCATCGTATTGGGCCTCGCCTCTTCCGGCCAGGGTCCAAACCTGTCAATGAGGGCCTCGTGCAGGTCAGCAGGTAGGGCAAAGGTGGGATGTATCGTCGCTCCGCCAGTGTCCTCAGCAGTGGGGTTATGAAGGTACATATTCCCGCTGGTGCCGACTCCAATGGCCACGTACTCTTTTCCGTGCTCAGCGAGTATCTGCCCTAGCGTGGGACACAGGAGAATCGGCACTCCGGATTTTGCAACCTGGGCCAGTTCTGGCTCCATGGCTGGCATGACGTGGTCCGGGTCGTACTCCCGGATCATGAGCCTATTACCAGCCAGACCGTGTCCGCCTGAGTTCATACCGGTAACCATGCTGGATGCATTGACCCTGGTCACAGTCGGGAAGACCGAATGGTGGTTGGTAAATATGACACCAGCGTCGGCAAATGCCGTCAAATTTGGCATCAAACGCGCATTGACCTGCGCGGGCTGGAGTCCGTCAAACACAAAGACCAATATGGAGGACATGATTCTCTCGCTTTAGCTAGTTCCGATATTGAATTAAATTTGATTGGGGGCCAAAGCCCGAATCGTGTTCTCGTAAGATTCTTTCAGGTCTCCGATAGCGATTGGCGCGACGATTAGTTTGGTCAGACCCATATTCCGAAGCTCTTCGATGCGCGCCAGGCAGACGTCAGCCGGGCCAACTACGCCTATTTCTTCCTGCATATTCTCACCGATTGCGGCGGTCATGGCCGGATTGTCGGCATGGTCCCTAGCCGTCTCAGCGCCCACCATCTCGGCCTCGAACCCGGTGCTCCGGAAGAAGTTCTGGTAGTGGGTACTGCTGGAGTAGCGGGCAATCTGCTGCTGCAAACCGGCCCGACCAGCCGCGATATCATCGGTCACTGCAACACGAAGGTAGCCAGAAATCTCGACTTCTGACGGGTCACGGCCTGCTTTTTTAGCCCCGTCTCGCACCAGTTGGATGGCGTGGGGCAGGTAGTGGGCGGCGGTCCAACTAAGCAATACACCGTCGGCCACCTCCCCGGCCAGTTCCAGCATGCGCGGCCCAAGGGCGGCGATGTAAATGGCCAGTTTTACTTTGGGAGCAGCGGGGCCCAAGGTCACTTGGCTAACCGTGATGGCCTTCCCTTGGTGGCTAACTTCTTCGCCCTGCAAAAGACCACGCACAATCTGAATCAAATCACGCAGGTGGTCTATGGGTTTTTCATACTTCAGACCGTGCCCGTTCTCGGTTGCCGGTCGGTTGCCCACGCCCAACCCCAGGATAAATCGATCATTGGAGACGGCTGCCAAACCAGCGGACGACATAGCTGTGATCAACGGAGACCGACCGAACATTGGCAGAATTCCCGTTCCCAGACCGATGCGACTGGTGGCCGTGGCGATGGCGGTGAGTTGGGTCAGCGAGTCTCGACCAGCGCCCTCGGTCATCCAGATCTCATCGTAGCCGTGTTCTTCTGCTTGCACACCCAGAGATTGAATGTCGGCAACGCTCAGCTGGGTTTCGTTTCCGAGTCTAAGACCTAGAAAAGCCATGAAATTCTCCTGGCAAGATTGATGATTTCTATTAATCGGCCCTCGACCTGAGGTCAGCCGGCTCCTGTTCTGAGGGCGCTGAAAAGGTAGACCGTGGCAAAGGTGCGGTAGGGTGACCAACGCTGGGCAATATCTTTTACCTGGGCGTCGTCCGCATCTGAGCCGCCCGTGAACAGGCGCGAGATTATCCTACGAAGGGCCAGGTCGCCCAATGGAAGGGCATCCGGACGACCCACCGCACGGATTAAAGCCCATTGGGCGGTCCAGATTCCCACTCCGCGCAGGGAGGTTAATTTATCGATGATCTCTTTGTCGGTCAATTCCCCCATCTGTTCCAGCTTCACCGCAGTATCGAGGGCCGTCCCAGCCAGGCCATGGACGTACTCGGACTTGCGCTGGGTCAGCTTCATGGTGTGCAGTTCGGCGGGAGAAGACGCCCAGATCGTCTTCGGTTTCGGGAAGGCGTAATGGGTCTCGCCGTCAAATTCGGCGCTGGTACCAAACGTTTCAATTAGTAAAATGCGGATTATCCGGGCCACTTTAGTGGATATCTGCTGTCCCAACACCGCCAGTATCAACGCTTCAAAGACCGTGGCGGTATGGGGCACGTGCAGACCGTAGAATTCTTCAACCAATCCGGCCATGGCCGTATCTGCCCGACCTAACTCATAGAACGGGGCCAAGTCTTGGTCCACTCCCAAAAGCCAAGACACTCGGGACTTTGCCAGGTCAACGTCTTCCGTGCTCAATTCAGTACCCTGCAACTCCATGGACAGCTCGGGAGCGTCCACTGTGCCCACAGACCGTACTTTAGCCAACACTAACTTGTCGTCCAAGTCCAAAAGCCGACGATAGACGCCGTCTTCCATGGTGTCGGTGCCATACCGACTCTGAAAATAGGTGTGATAACCGGCGGTCAACTCAAAATTAAAGGGCGCTACGGGTCTAATGCTGGCGGTTAATCGATCCGTCGGCATCAGTCACCCCCTATTGTGGCGCTGCCCACCAAATAGTGCCTGGACCCAGCAGGGTCGAGTTCGGTGCGCATCAGGTTGACGGCGCTGGCGGTCCAAGATGGCGAAACAGCTAGATTGGCGGCGGAAACGACCTCGCCAATCTTACGTAGCTGTCCATCAGTAACTTCACGGCGGACCCGGCCCAAAGTCAGGTGGGGCGAGAAACCCCGCTGTTCTTTGGGTAGCCCAAGGTTCCCAACGGCGTCGTCCACGGCCAACTGCATAGAGGCCAGGGTCGCCAAATCTCCGTCCAACCCTGCCCACAACACCCTTGGTTGGCGCAGGTTGGGGAAGGCGCCGAATCCAAAGATTCCGACCTTGAAGGGGCTGAACTTGGCAGTCACAGTAGGCAAATCAGCCAGAACTCGACCCACCATCCCAGCAGGGACGTTGCCCATGAATTTCAGGGTCAGGTGGATGCCTTCCAGACGCACCCAACGCACGTGGCGGCCAATCTCGGCATCAAAATCCTGGACCACCGTCTCCAACGCTTGGATACCTTCATCAGGCACCGGAATGGCGATGAATGACCTGATTTGCTTTTCGGTTTGTCTGGTTTGCGTCACCGTTGGCTGGCCTCTCTGAGGCGTCCGTACCACTCAGCCAGGTCATTGAGGGAGTACTTGGCGTTGGCCGGACTGGGGTTGGGAACAACAAACACGGCCGATGTTCCGATGACTCGCTCCTGCAGGCCCAGGCCCGGTTTCTCTTTTACCCCCTCTCCATGCTGCAGATAGGCTTTGTAGGCCATCAGCCCGTGGAAGCAGACCAATTTCGGCGCGAACCGCTCAATCTTTTCCTTCAGGACCGGGGCCCACTGGCGAAAATCGGCGGCGCGCAGTCCAGAACCCATGGGCGTGGGGCGTTTGGCAACATCAGTAAATCCGATGCCGTCTTCCAGCAGTGTGGCGTCTTCGTCGGATGTGACCTGCCTATCCACCAGCCCCGATAGGTTAAAAGCCGCCCAGAACCGATTGCGAGGGTTGGCAAAGTAATGCCCTACTTGAGCAGAGTATTCGGATGGGTTCAAGCCCACAAAAAGCAGATCCAACCCCTCACGCAGGTGGTCAGGCAGGGTTACCCAGTCTTCAGACGCTATTTTATCAGTGCTCACAAGCCAAACAACTTGGCTGCGTTTCCACCCAGCAGGGCGGCTTCAACGTCGGGAGCCAATCCTGCGGCCTTTGCCTGTTCCAGAGGGCGGGAGATTTCCATCAACGGGTAGTCGCTAGCGAATAATACCTTTCTGGACCAAGCCAACTCTGACACGGCTCTAAAAACATCTGGTCGGTAGAGGAACGGCGACGCTGCAGAGTCAAAGTACACGCTTTTAAGGGCTTCGCGAACTTCGGGCATCAGGTTGTAAAACGGGAGACCGCCACCCCAGTGGGCACAAATTATGACATTGCCAGGATGGTTCTGAATGAATCGGTACAACTTGTCGGGCGTTGTAGTGCCCTTGCCGGGATATTGGTGGCCCACCGGCTCTGACGCGTGAATCAGCACTGGCAGGTGCTCTGAACGGGTCAGCTCCATGACTGGAGACATGGCTGCGACATCGGTGATGTCAAAATCCTGGGAATCGGCATGGAGTTCGCCAATACCAATTAACCCGGCGGCGATGCACCGTTTTCCTTCAGCGTATGCCGCCTCGCCCCAGACAGGGTTCACGGAACCGAAGCCGGACAAGCGAGTAGGATTGTCGGCCACTGCTTGGATGATGTAGTCGTTGACTTCCTTGGCTATTTCAAAGTCGGTCCACCCCATACCCATGACCACGGCGCGGTCCACGCCGTCGCGGTCCATGGCGGCGATCAGGTCTTCCGCAGTGGCCATACGAGCATTGGGATCAGATAGCAGCGCCGCAAATGTGGCATCACGCTGGGCGATCTCGTCACGGCGGTCGCAGAAAGAGGGTGGAAGGATGTGGCAGTGAGCGTCTATTATCAAGGCTAAATCTGTACAATCATCGATAAAGTGCCAATGGGCCAAGAGTCAGGAGACGAGTATAGCATCGCGGATTAGCAGCTTAGCTAAAAAATGCTCCCCTCAATCCCAGTCAGCCTTTCATGCCCCTCAAGCTGAGGCAGTCTTGACCAGTCGGGAAAGAATCTCGTTGCTGGCAATAACCTTGATAAAGAACAACGAGACTCTTCGCTTCTCTCAGGGTGACACACTAAATCCCATCAGCGCAGTGCAAACAGATTTACTTCAACCAACCATGAAAATGATGCCCTTATTATGAGCAGGATATGAGCGACCAACCATCCGGCTCTGATTCACTCCTAAAAGGCCATCCTGCCCCCGATTTCACTCTGGCATTGCCGGAAAATGAATACCTATCTCTCCAGGAATTACGAGGACGTAAAGTTCTGTTGGTCTTTCTGCGGCATTTTGCTTGAGTGCCTTGAAGACAGCATCTGTCGCAGTTGCGGCAGCAGTACCTCGATATACAGGCCAGGGGAGCCGAGGTGGTGGCGATCTCTTTTGAGCCTAGGGACCGTCTTTTTCAACTTGTCCGGCAACTCCAGTTACCCTTCCCAATCTTGTCTGACCCTGAGCGAGACGTGTATTTCGCCTACAGTTTGACCCAGGGCAGTTTGCTGAAGATATTTTCGCCCAAGACTATTTGGACCTACATCAAGCACTTCGCAAGGCTGCAGAAATACGAACACTCGGCCAGTGATTGGCGGCAATTGGGCGGGGATTTCATCCTGGACGAAGAAGGGACGGTGCTCTACGAATTCCGAGGGCAAGCACCGTCAGACAGGCCGTCTGTGGCGACTCTGATTGCAAAGTTGGATGCCTAGGATTTCTTGCCTGGTTGGCCAGCGGTGTTGGGCAACTCTGATTGCTTGGTTTATACAGGGTTGATGCGGAGCGGATTGTGGGGGTGCATGTTGGTGCGCCGGTTCATTTGGCTGCCCTTCGAGGGATTAGTGGTCGCTGCCGTCTTCGTTGAACTAATTATCATAGCTTAGGACTCCGGTCTCGCGCCCTTGGAAAATGTGGCCCACGAAATTACCGCGGTTGATACCTACAGCGTCAACTAGATCTTCATCTACGGTGTCAATAATCTGCTGGACGGTTTCTTGAGTCAGGATTTCATCCACTGAGACCGAAACATGCACCATTTCTGGGGTGAAACGGATGTCTACCTTGCCAACCTGCCGGTCTTGCTCCATAACCAAGTACGTCTCTGAGTAGGGTGTGCGCACCTCGCGCTCAAATCTCAAATCCGCTAAGAATGGCCATCCCCAATACACCTTGTCGTTACTACGGCCTAGTTTGACCTTGGATTTGCTACGGCCTAGTTTGACCTTGGCCGACAATTACCCACTTATAAGAAGTCAGCTCTTTGAGCCCCATGGGGCCGCGAGCGTGGAACTTCTGCGTGCTGATACCGACCTCAGCCCCCAGGCCGAACTGACCACCATCGGTGAATTGTGTGCTGGCATTGACGTAAACCGCCGCTGCATCGACTTCATCAAGGAACCGGTTGGCCGCCGCTTCATCTTCCGTGATTATCGCCTCAGAGTGGCCAGAACCGTAGGTCTCGATGTGCTCCAAAGCGTCTTCCAAGGAGTCCACCACCTTTACCGCAGCCGTGAGCGAGAGGAACTCTTGTCCCCAGTCGTCCTCGTTGGCAGGAATCGCCGTTGCGGGTGCGTCGGGGCCCAAGATGCTGAGGGCTCGACTGTCGCAGTGGAGTTCCACGCCTGACGCGGCCAGTTCTTTCGCCATCAAGGGTAGACCGGTGGCAGCAACTTCTACGTGCACCAGCACCGTATCCAAGGCGTTGCAGATAGACGGACGCCTGACCTTGGCATTGTGGACGATCTCCACGGCCATCTTCAGGTCAGCGGCCCGATCAACGTAGGTGTGACAAACTCCTATACCACCGGTAACTGCCGGCATGGTGGCGTTCTCAGCCACAAACCTAACCAGGCTGGCGCCGCCCCGGGGCACCAACAAGTCGATATATTGGTTCATTTTAAGCATGGCGTCCACGAGGGTACGGTCCGGATTGTCCACAAACTGGACGGCGTTCTCGGTGACTCCGGCATCCGANNNCAACGACGTTGTTTCAATAACTTCACCGATTGGGTCCGGCAACTCAGCTACGGTCTGAATCTCGGCGGCGGTGGCACTCAATCGGTCGCTGGTTAGAAAAAGCCGATCCAGCAGAGATTCGTCCATTCCGTCGGCTTTGGCTTCCCGGTAGTCCTCTTGGTTGGCCGCCAGCACGTCTGCCTGGTTGGAACGCAGCAGTCCTGCCAGGTTCAGCAATACCTGGTTCTTGTCATGGGTTGGAAGGCGAGCCAACTTACGGGAGGCTCGGTAGGCCGCCTTCCCCAGCGCGGTTATGTCTTCTGTCGTTTTGGTGGTCATTTCAAAACCTCCGATTGTTACAAGAGAACCAGG
>LWDU01035038.1_pt1 | contig 10687 bp, 8 predicted proteins | sample 727161 | NCBI WGS metagenome assembly LWDU01 (sample SAMN04566230, study PRJNA314399) | hydrothermal vent metagenome | isolation source: deep sea hydrothermal plume seawater | place: Mexico: Gulf of California, Guaymas Basin | collected 2004-07-11 | reverse complement strand
CATGGTGGTGGCTGATCTGGATTTCTTTAAACAAACGAATGACACATACGGCCATACGATAGGCGATCAGGCGCTTCAATTGGTAGCGCGTCTTTTTGGTGCTTCTATTCGCACTACGACGGGTGATCTTGTGGGGCGGCTCGGTGGTGAGGAATTTGGGATCGCGATCACCTGCGATGATCTTAAGACTGCCAAATCAACAATTGAACGTGTGTGCACCAGTTTATCCGAGTCTCCGATAAAAACCCGGAGCGGCCCGATTCTGATCACAGCGTCTTTTGGTCTGGCGGGCGGTGAGGAGGTTGGTGCGGATTCAGTTGAAACCCTGTACAAGTTTGCTGACACCGCGTGCTACCAGGCTAAGGAGACGGGCCGCAATCGAGTGTGTGTGTATGAGGGAACCTTGATGGATGGCGGTCAGGAATTCACACGTGTGGCGCCATCCTGATCAGGATGGACGCCTCAGTTTGTCTATTAGCGTATGACTATTTCGGCTGATCGGAATTATCCGCTGGGTATTGCCATGCTATTGGCGTCGGGATTTTTCCTCGGCACTTCGGGTCTAGCCCTTCGCAGCGTTGAGGCGGCCAGCGGCTGGCAGATTCTTTTCTTTCGTTCGGCCTCGTTTGTTCTTCTGGTGTTTCTCGTATTATTGATTCGACGCAAGGGTCGAGTGACAGCGGATTTTCGACACCTGGGCTGGGATGATCTTCTACTAGCGCTTTGCCTCGGGCTGGGGTTTGTGGCCTATGTCTTTGCGTTGCTGCACACAACAGTGGCCAACGCGTTATTCGTGTTCAGTTCCGCACCATTTTTTGCGGCGTTGCTGGGTTGGATCGTGCTTCGGGAGCGAGTCAACTGGACAACGTGGATGACGATCGCTGTCTCTGTGTTGGGTCTGGCCATCATGGTAAAGGGCGGAGTTTCACGCGGGCATTACGTTGGAAATGTCATTGCACTTTGGATTCCTATTTCCTACGCTATCTCCGTCATTTTGGTGCGACGTTCCTCAGCTGTCGATATGTTACCTGCCTTGTGTCTGGCCGGTGTGGTAGCGACAGGATTGTCTGCCGTTTTTTCTGAAGACCTACTGTTGACTATCCGTGACCTCGGTATTGCGATTTATCTTGGTGTGTTTCAACTGGGTGTGGGTTTTATTTTGCTGATCCTTGGAGCGCGCTATGTAGTAGCAGCTCAGGCCGGTATTCTCGCCCTCGTAGAGCCGGTGTTCGCCTCTGTTTTGGTGTGGCTGGCGTTTAGTGAGACGCCGGCAGGTAGTACGCTATTAGGAGGAGGGATTATCTTCCTCGCTGTGATTCTGCATAGTATTGTTACGATCACTCGAACCCGCTCGGCGTAACGGTCAGCAACGATGACTGCGAGCGGCAGCGATGGCTTCCGCCCGCAGGTCCACTCGCCTAATCTTTCCTGATATGGTTTTCGGTAACGACTTGCGAAACTCGATTTCACGTGGATATTTGTAGGGAGCCGTTTGTGACTTGACGTAATCTTGTAGGGTGCTCACCAGTGATTCGGATGCGCTGAAACCCGTCGCCAGAACAACATAAGCAGTCACTATTTCGCCCCGAAGCGAGTCCGGTTTGCCGATGACAGCGGATTCGGCTACGGCCTCATGTGCTTGCAGGGCGCTTTCGACTTCGAAGGGACTGATGCGATAACTGGCTGAGGAAATGATGTCGTCTGAGCGTCCGACAAACCAGATGTAACCGTCGTCATCGCAGTAGGCAGTATCACCGGTGTAATACCAGCCATGGCGAAAACTCGAACGATCGAGGTCGTTGGGCCCATTGTAGTAGCCATGGAAAAGGCCGGGTGGGTGGGGTTCGGTCACTTTGATGGCAATGTGCCCGATGTCATTGTTTGAGAGTGGTAAACCCTCGTCATTTACGATGCTCACCGTGAACCCTGGTGCGGCTTTACCCATTGAACCGGGTCTTACCGGCATAAATGGAAAGTTGGCGACGACGTTAACGGTTTCGGTTTGGCCATAGCCGTCATGAACAACGGTACCGGTCGTCTCCTTCCACACTCGAATAACCTCTGGGTTGAGGGGTTCCCCAGCGCTGACCGAGTGGCGAATGCTGGACAGATCGTAGGTGGTCAGGTCGTGTTGCGTAAACAGCCGGTACACGGTGGGGGGAGCGCAAAAGGTCGACACACGCAGCTTGGCAATTAATTTCAGGTGACACACCACATCAAAACGGGTATCACCGTCGTAGAGAACGATCGCAGCCCCCGCCATCCAGGGCCCAAATACCATACCCCAGGCGGCCTTGGCCCAGCCGGTATCCGACAGCGTCCAGTGTACGTCGTGGTCATTGAGGTCGAGCCAGAATCGTCCTGTTATTTCATGTGCTTTGGCATAACCATGATCTCTTGGGACGAGTTTGGGATCGGCAGTGGTGCCTGAAGTGAAATAGGCGAGCATCATCTCATCAGCCCGAGTCGGCTCGAGTTGATGAGGTGCTATCTGGGCGGGCTGACTTGCACACGCGTTTTCATAATGGATCCAACCGTTACGCGCATTCGTAACGATGATGAGGTGTTCAAGAGACGGGCAATCAGCACGTATCTCTTCTACTTTGTCGGCGTGGTCCGATGACACGATGACAAAACGCGCATGGGCTTTATTGATGCGATAACGGATATCTTTTGCTGTTAACAACGTAGTACCAGGCATTGCAACCACACCGACTTTCATGCAGCCGATTAGTGTCTCGAACCAGGCGGGGATACGCTCCATAATGACGAGCGCGAAATCTCCTTTAGCGGCACCGAGACTGTGCAGGACATTGGCAAATCGATTGGATGCACTAGCCAGGTCGGCATACGTGACAGGTCGTATGTCCTCGCCGGTTCGATCCACGGCGATGTAGGCGATTCGTCTGGGCGTTTCCTCGGCCCGGGCATCGATCACATCGAACCCAAAATTGAAGTTCGGAGGCAGGTCAAACCGGTAGTCGGTATGCGCAATGGTGTATGGGTCTGTCATGTTCGAGTCATTATTGTTAGACGATACGGTTGTTAAGGGCAGTGTTGCCAGCCCATAACTTATCAAGGTTGGCGACAAGAATGTCTATCACATTGTCTTCGTATTTGCGTGTTTCACCAGCCGAATGGGGTGTGATCAAAAGATTATCGAGAGCCCAGAACGGAGAGTTCGCGGGCAGTGGTTCTTCCTTGAAATGGTCAATGCCTGCCCCGGCAATGACGCCGTTCGCGAGTGCTTCTTGCAAAGCTAATGGGTCAATACAGCCACCCCGTGCGACATTGATGAGGTAAGCGGATGACTTCATCAGTGCAATAGTGTCTTTGTCGATCAGATCCGTAGTGGCTTCGGTCAGCGGGCAACAAAGGACAACAAAATCAGCGCGTGGCAGTAGTGTCGGTAACGCTTCTGGCGCATGGACTTCGTCACACGAGTCGTCGTGGGTTGCCGTATCTCTTTTGGTCCCGATAGTGTGCATACCGAATGCCTGTGCAAGGCGAGCAACGCGTTTTCCGATGGCACCGAGGCCGATCACGAGCATGGTGTGACCAACCAAATCGTCTTCGCGCTGGTCGATGTCGGAAATCATTCCGCGCCAGTGCCGTTGATGTTGGTGATCACGGGCACTTGGCAAATGGCGGATTAAAGCTAGGGCGAGGCCGATTGCGTGATGGCTGACTGCATCGGCGTTGACTCCACTCGCGTTACAAAGCAAGACGTCGTGATTACGTAACGCATCAAGGTTGTATTGATCATAGCCGGCGCTGATCGACTGTACATAGCGAAGCCGTGGTGCCTCCTGAAGCAAGGTGTCACGCCAGAAGCCGGAGACCACAAGCACATCAGTTTCGCTGATTCTCTTGCGGGTCGCCTCTACTGTATCGGTTTGAAAATGACGGATGCCAAGATCCCGCGCCGCAAAACGGCTAGCCATTTGGTATGCGGAGTGAGAAAAATGAATAGTCGTGTTATCACGACGTGGAAACTGTGACTGGGTCATCGAGAAAACCTAATGGTATTGGTCTTGAGGCCGGTTGAAGCAGGTATCATCGCTAAGGGGTTTGGCAGGCCATGTTAATCTAATTTAGTCATTGTTCTATTCATGGTGAGATCAAATAGTGTCAGATGAACTGCTTGAAGCGTTAGAGAAAATATTTGCTGTTGATAGCGAACTGTATCAGCAGCGGGGGTTTCAACGTCGTATCGGTTTCGGTAAGCGCCCGGCGTTGATCAATATCGATCTGGCGAATGCATGGACCCGACCGGGCAATCCATTCTCTTGTCTCAATATGGATGTCATTATTCCTGCCACGCAGCAGTTGCTCGTGGCAGCTCGCGCAGCAGGTATCCCCATTGTGTTTACATCTACGGCCTATGACGCCCCGGGAGGACGTCACTCAGATATGGGGTTGTGGCACAAAAAGATTCCAACCGAGATTCTTCAAGCAGGTAGTGAACTGTGTGCGATTGATGATCGAGTAGCTCCCATGGCTGATGAGTTAGTGATTGAGAAAAAGCGAGCGAGTGGATTTCATGGGACGTACCTTGCAGGATTTCTAAGAGCGCATGGGGTGGATACGGTCATCATTACAGGCGTCACGATGGCGGGTTGTGTGCGGCACACGACAGAGGATGCGATTGCTGAGGGGTTTCGGCCAATCGTTGTTCGTGAGGCAGTTGGCGATCGAGTCCCCGGTGTGACAGAGTGGAACTTGTTTGACATCGACGCCAAATTTGGTGATGTCGAGCCCTTGGACAAAGTACTCAAATACCTTGAGGGTTGCGGAGCCGGTTAAGCACCTTCCTGATGCGGTTGCCGGTTGCCGGTTGCCGGTTGTCTGTGCATGCCCTCCGTCTTGGGTGGTTAACACACACCTGCTCTCGTGTAGAGAGATTTACTTGGCAGAGTGAGCCTGGCGCAGTGTGGCCGTGGCTGAGTGATCAAGGACAAGCTCCTTGGTAATTGCAACGCCGTAATCGCGTTCGGCTGATTGGCGCGAAATCAGTTCGTCTATGACATCGGTGAGCACACGCTCCGGGTCACGTTGGAATGGATCACCATAACCGCCACCAGCGGGCCCAACACAGACAAAGCGATCGCCGGTTTTTAGAGCCGTGTGGGGTACTTTAGACGGCATTTCCAGCGTTTCACCATCAACCCGTGCCAGATTTAGGCTGGCGACACCACCGTCGTTGCCCCCGCGAAAACCCCAAGGTGCGTAATGATGTCCTTCGCCTTCGACTGCGGCGGCACCGTTCGACAAGTATTCGAATTCCCGAACCGAACCGAATCCTCCGCGCCATTCACCGGCGCCGCAGACGTCCTCGCGCAACTCGTAGCGAGAAACTCTCAGTGGCAGGTGAGACTCAATGTCTTCAATGGGGTTATTGCGTGTGTTGGCATACAGTGTATCGACCGCGTCCATGCCGTCCTTGCCATGTCTGCCGCCGTAACTGCCTTCAAAAATCTCCATATGAACCCAATGTGTGGAGTCTTGTAGGCCCGAAAACGCAATCACCCGCAAATTCCCAATGCCGGCCGACACCTGCTGCGGTGCGACCTCGGCGAGTGCCTTCATAACGGTGTCTGCCAGTTGGTTGCCGGGACAAAAGCGCGCGATGGTTGGGGCTGGAAACACCGGATTGGCCAGGCAGCCTTTGGGGGCGACAATGTGGATTGGCCGAACCAGGCCATCGTTGACGGGAATGTGTCCATGGGTGTCCGTGTCCAGCAATACTGAGCGTACGGTTAACCAGATCGCGATATCCACAGTTCCTTCGAGTGGCATGTTGATAGGGCGATCCGAAACTTGGGGGGTTGTTCCGGTAAGGTCCACGGTCATCTCGTCACCTTCAACATTAATGGTGACCACGAGCGGCAAGTCCCGACGAGCCGGGTCGGGATCGTCCAGATAACCATCGATATAGGTGGTGGCGCTGTAGCGGCCGTCCGGCAGCGCTGCGATGGCCTGGCGCATCAGACGTTCGGCGTAATTCATCACTGCATCACAAGCTGCAGCGAAGGTTGTTCGCCCGTAGCGATTGATCAATTCGCCAAGTTGTTCTGCACCGAATCGTGCGGCCGCAATCTGTGCCTCCATGTCACCCACGACGAGATCAGAAACTCGAATGTTATCGCGCAACAGGTGCCAGACGGGTACGACTTTCTGACCTTGTTCGTAAACCTTAATGGCTTTGAACTGTAGTCCTTCAGCATAGGCATCTATGGCATCAACGATGCCGCAACTGCCCGGTGTCAAGGCGCCAATGTCCAGGTGATGTGCTGTTGTTGTGGCAAACGCGATTAAAGCATCTTCATGGAAGACCGGTACGATGAAACCGACATCGGGTCCATGACTGGCGCCCGCGTACGCATCATTGTGCATGATGACATCACCGGGTTGAATGGTTTCGCCCCGTTCGGCGAGGATACGCAAAACTCCGCGGACATAACCAGGAATGGGGCCAGACTGTAGCGGGGTGGATTGTGCAGATTCTGCTAACCCACGTCCTTCACTGTCGACCAGCGCGGCGCCAAAATCCTCGGATTCGCGAATAATTGACGAATAGGACATGCGCATTAATTTGTAACCCATCTCGACAGCAATGTTTTCGAGAGCTCCCTGAATCACACTCGCGGTGACATGGTCGACCTGCATGTTGTCTTTTTTCATTATTAGACTCCAGTATCGATCAACAGGTTATTGCTAGGGTGCGTGACGGCAGATGCGCCCGGTGGAATGACAATGGTGGTGTCCTTCTGCAAGATGATCGCGGGACCATCGATTTGCTGTTTGCTGGCGAGTGTCTCTCGTTGGTATAAGGCGGTGTCAAGTTGTTGCAGGGTGCCCTCGATTCGAAAAAAACAGGGGCGATGATCGAGCGGTGGACTGTCGGTTGATGCGGTAGCGGAGCGCAACTCGATTTTTGGCATTTCGCCACTGCCCGTGAGTCGAATATTGACGATTTCGATCGGACTGTCGTCGAAAATATGACCGTATTCAGCTAAGTGGATACTCTGGAATGTTTCAAAAACATGAGCAAGGCTGGCGGTATCCACTCTACTAGCCGCAAACGGAACACGCAGTTCATAGCCCTGACCGACGTAACGCAGATCGCCGCTGCGGCGATAAGTAATGTCCGATTGTTGCAACCCATCTTGCTCAAACTGCGTGGCTAGTTCGGCTTGCATGCGATCAAAGTCACGCGCTAACCGATGTGTGTCAACTCGATCGCTGATCTGGAATTCAGTTCGTATGGCGTCGTACTTCAGATCGGTGGTGAGAAGGCCAACAGCAGACGTGATGCCAGGGTAGGGCGGGATGATGACCTCAGGAATGTCGAGGATGCGAGCGACATCGACCCCATGAAGCGGTCCAGCGCCGCCAAAAGATACTAGTGAAAACTCGCGAGGGTCGTGTCCTTTCTGGATCGTGCGCGAACGAATAGCATTGGCCATGTTGGCGTTGATAATAGCCATAATGCCATCAGCGGCTTCTGGTCTGTCGAGGCCAAGTTCGCTGGCAAGACGATCGATCACTTTGTTCGCAGCTTGTAAATCGAGATTCATCTCCCCGCCGAGAAATTTGCCTTCGATCAGGTGGCCCAGAACCAGGTGGGCGTCGGTGACCGTTGGGCGGTCACCACCATGACCGTAAGCGGCGGGGCCGGGTGTTGCCCCAGCGCTTGCAGGCCCAACGCGGAACGCTCCACCATCATCGATATAAGCGATTGACCCGCCGCCAGCGCCTATCGTATGAATATCGATCATCGGAGCCATAACGGGGTAGCCACCAATCCAGGTGTCTCGAGCTGTCGCTTCCGAATACGTATTCTTCACGATGAGGCCGATGTCGGCAGAAGTCCCGCCAACATCAAAGGTAATTACGTTGCTGCGCTCAACCAATTGCCCGCTTAGGCCGCCGCCCATCACGCCTGCCGCAGGCCCTGATAACAATGTGAGAACCGGTTTTTCTGCCACCATCTTGGCTGTCGCTACACCACCGTTCGATCCCATCACGTGAAGTTCTGCCTGCTTGAAGCCTTGCTTTGCCAGGGTCGATTCCAGTTCGTGAACGTACGTTCGAACCTTCGGCCCGATGAATGCATTCATGGCGGCCGTCGTGAAACGCTCAAATTCACGGAACTGCGGCGATACGCTTTGTGATGTGGTTACGAAGCAATTGGGGTATTCGCTTTGGATGATTTCTCGAGCACGGTCTTCATGTGCGGGATTTAGATAGGAAAACAAGAAACACACGGCAATCGCGTCGACGCCATCGCGTTTTAACTGTTGCGCGGCTACGCGAACAGCAGGTTCATCAAGGGGGATAAGTACATCCCCATTGGGAGGAATCAGTCGTTCAGTTACCGTCAGTCGCTGGGCACGACGAACCAAGGGTCGATTTTGCCAAGGTATATCCTGCATGATCGAATAATGCTGCGGTCGTTGGTGTCGACCAATGTGCAGGATGTCTCGGTAGCCGGCGGTGGTGATTAAACCGGTTTTGGCACCCTCGTATTCAAGTACCGCGTTGGTCGCAATGGTTGTGCCGTGGAGAATGTGACGCACGTCAGCGGGGTTAATCTCAAACTGATCGCATACCTCTTGTAGGCCATCGATGACTCCTTGCGAGGGGTCCTCTGGCGTAGTCGGAATCTTGTGAATCTGACTATCGCCAGATTCCGTGTTCGTTACTACCAGGTCGGTGAAGGTTCCACCGACATCAACACCTATCAGGATCAATGTCTGCTCTCCACATTTCCAGGATCAAAATTTGACCTCCATAGCCATTGTCTTAGCGGGTCCAATGTCAATCGCCAGACTGACCGCAGTCGAATAAGATAACAGACAAGGAGTTGTAGATGGTGTCTTTTTTGCAGGCAACTGATTTGGCTTGCTGGTTTGTGGTTTTTGTAATCACAGTTGAATGAGTTCACCTCGAACCTCTATGATGGCCAAGTGATTAGTGAGTAAAGCGTGACTTTCAAATCGAATCTCAGGAGAACTGCGTCATGAGCGGAGAAACAATGACATTGGCCCGCTTTGTGGCGGAATTGGATTTCAACCGGCTACCGAGCGAAGTCGTGGAGCGCACCCGACTGCTAGTGATGGATCACGTTGGCATCGCGTTGCGTGCCCGGCATGCGGCAGATCTTAATCCGTCCGTGTCTGCGGCATTGACGGCCCTTGGTTTTACCGGAGGCCAATCGAGCGTCGTTGGCGATGTAGTGGGGTACGCCCCTCCTGCTGCTGCGTTTTACAATGGCAATCTCGCGCACTCGCTCGACTTTGATGACACGCATGCGCGCGGCTCGATTCACCCGAGCGCACCGATTGTGCCAGCCGCATTAGCGGCTGGTGAAATGACAGGCGCCCTGCGATTGTTGCGGGGTACGAAACTCAGATTCGTATCAGTATGGCGCTGGGTCCAACGGCGCATTACCTTCAAGGTTTCCATCCGACGGCAACCTGTGGTGCGTTTGGTGCCGCGGCGGCGGCAGGACGTTTATTTGGATTGAGTGCTGAAGAACAGTCGCGTGCTTTTGGTTTAGTCGGCAGTCAGGCGGCCGGTTCGATGCAGTTTCTCGCGGATGGTGCCTGGAATAAACCATTTCATACTGGCTATGCCGCGATGAACGGACTGATTGCTGCGACGATGGCGCGGGAAGGATTTTTTGGTACCGCACAAGCGCTTGAAGGACAGAAAGGTGGTTTTTTGAAAGCCTATGCACCTGATCCGGATCCAACCGCAGTTGTGGCGCGATTGGGTGAACGTTATGAGACCATGGAGATTGCGGTCAAGCCGTACCCCTCCTGTCGTTACGGTCATGCCGCTATCGACGCGTTGATCGCATTGCGGGCGGCTAACGATATTGATTTCCGGGATGTTGATACCGTTGAGGTGGGGTTGCCGCGTACGGGTTGGAACTTGATTGGTGATCCCGAAACCACCAAGCAGAATCCGAAGAATTATGTCGATGGGCAATTTTCAATGTCGTTTGTTGCAGCTGTTGCATTGCGAGAAGGACGGATGGGTTGGGACGATTATGCGAATCATCTCGGCGATGATGAGACACTGGCATTGTGTCGTCGCGTTCGAGCCAACGTAGATGATCGCTGCGAAGCAGTTTTTCCGGACAATATGAGCGGTGTTGCGCGCGTGGCCCTTGTCGGTGGCGGTAGTTTTGAGGAGATGGTAGTTACGCCAAAAGGTGAGCCAGCCAATTTTCTTAGCACTGACGAAATGCTGGGTAAGTTCAATACGCTTTACTTTCTGACACGTTGTTGACGCTCAATGGAAAAACCGATACCAAGGGGCTACTCGATCTGACACGGCCACTGAGTGGGGATGGATTCAAAGTTGCTCAAGTTGCAGGATGAAAAGCTAATGACTGTTGTTTCAAAAGAAATTGGGCCTAATCGTTATCGTGAATCGTTCGGCCGTTACTTCGATGATTTTATGGTTGGAGATGTTTATGAGCATCGGCCTGGTCGTACCATAAGCGAGGTTGACAATACCTGGTTTACGTTACTGACAATGAACACTCATCCAGTGCATTTTGATCAAAATTACGCAGCGGACAGCGAGTTTGGACGAACACTAGTGAATTCTTGTTTGACGTTGTCAGTTGTTGTGGGAATGAGTGTCAGCGATCTCAGCCAAAAAGCGATAG
>LWDU01035359.1_pt1 | contig 10688 bp, 9 predicted proteins | sample 727161 | NCBI WGS metagenome assembly LWDU01 (sample SAMN04566230, study PRJNA314399) | hydrothermal vent metagenome | isolation source: deep sea hydrothermal plume seawater | place: Mexico: Gulf of California, Guaymas Basin | collected 2004-07-11 | reverse complement strand
CAGAACTATTTTTTAGATTTTTTGCTTTTTTTAGATTTTTTGCTTTTTCCAGTCATGAGGCATTTTGTGCCGCGGTTCTCTTCGATGATCGTGCGGTCGGCTGAGTCCGTTAAGCCGTCGAAGTTAAAGTCATAAACGCTGGATAATCCCCACTGAGAACTAAACATTTTCCAATTCTTGATATCCTTTCCATTAACTACGAGATCGAGATTGCCGTCTCCCGGGCAGTCAGGTTGTGTGGCCAGTAACGCTTCGAGCTCGGCAGAGAGAGCATCGAAGTTGGCCCGCTCTTCCGGGGTTAAATCTTCCGGGGTTAAATCTTCTTCCAGCAAGTCAGTTCCTTCTGTATCCAGTCTTGGTATGGGAACATCCTCATTGATTTCATAAAACTCAGTCGTTGTCTCGTCTTCGCAGGCGTCTGTGTCTCTATTGAATTTGCGCGTTGAAGTCATGACCAGCTTGAAGTTTGTATTTCGGATCGCAGTCGAAACATCCGGCAATATGTCGTACGGTAACTCCCCCTGATCTAAACGGAAGCGGTTGACGTCGCAGCAAAGCTCTAAGCCTTCCGGTAGTGGAATTCCAACAGTGTTTTCATGATTAGCGCCCGCGCCCCACCAGATACCATTGTTGTCCCCACAAACCAACTTGCTTGTGGGGATCTGAGTACACGTGGTTTCCGAAATGATACAAGGACCGTTTCTCACACCATTGGCGGTGATGTTTACTCCCGACTGGGTGAAGTTAGAAGTTCGGATACTACCCTGGCTCGGATCCGTAAGGTACGGTAACATCGAGACCGAATCAATCATCCTGCGTACCTTCTTGTGTGCATCAATACCCGCGATCTCTGCAAACAGCTCGAACAGATCGGCAACATTGACCATCGAACTCACAATACGGTTCGGACTATTCACTAACGGTCCTGCAATAATTAATGGAACCCACACACCTGTCTTGTATGACGTGTCTTTGGCCCGTGTTGGATCAAACGGAAACTTCGTGTCAAATCCAATGGAACCGTTGTCTCCGAGAACGATAATCATGGTATTGGTAGTTTCAGGATGATAGTCCAGGTGGCCGGATGGGTGGCGCGTTGCCAATCCTGTTTCAACGAGCAAACGGCCGATTTCCGTATCCATGGCTTCGATCATTTGATTGCTGATAATTCTCTGATCGAGAGTTTCCGTACAGTCCAAGTCACTGCCGTCAATTGAAACTGGAGAAAGCAAATCCCGCGGGGGCTGCTGGTAAGGCGTATGGGCCGACGAGAAACTGACCGTTGCCATCCACCGCTTGTTCTGATGCCGCATGGAATTGATCCAATCTCTCGCCGCGTTCACTTCAACCGTTGTGCGGTACATTCGTGCACGCGGGTCTGTGGGAGGAACTTCCTCCAGCAGACCATTTTCGTGGTTAATCACGAGGGGTGAGACAAAATAGGCATTCAAGGTCTCGAAGTTCAGATTAGCCGGGGGTGTCGATTGGCAAGCCTGATTAGGAACAAACAGGCCTCCCTCCTCCATGCAAGTGCGGCCCGGCGCGACTCCGGCAAGTGTGTCATCGCACGGACGGTCATCAGCGAAGTAGCAGGCACCGCTCATCGCATCGTTGACAAACCCGCACGAATACGTACCGAGGTCCTCAGCGACCCCTCCAGCGGTTGAATCAACTGACGCAAGCAATCCGCCCACATAACCATAAAAGAAATCCCAGCCAAGCGCCTGAGGATTTGTGTTACCGAACAGATTATTCTCGGGACCTCCCAGATGAAATTTACCAAAAAGGCCACTGTTATAGTTGCGTTTCTTGAGCAGGAGGGGAATCGTGGTCTCGAAGGGAGATACGTGGGAGTTAGCCAGATCCAATGGACCGATTGCGCCGAGGATGTTGGTTCGGAACGGATAACGACCTGAAAAAAACACAGCCCGGCTTGGTGAGCACTCCGGCGTGGCCCATGTGTTCTTGAAGCGCACTCCAGCTTGCGCAATCGCCTCTATGCTGGGAAGCTGCGGCGGAGAGAATCCCCCGTATTCAAAGACCTGCATCTTGTCTATGCCTACATCATCCATAATTATGAACAAAATATTCGGATGTCGAGAAGAATCTTGTGCAGAAACAGAATTTGTTGTCAGACCAGAAAATATGGCCAGAATCAACACGCTTTGAGTTATGAACAGCCTAACTTTTACCGATCTAGTCATAATTCTCCACTTCGTTTTTCGAGGTTGTTTTGGACAATTCAGTATAGAAGATAAGTGAAATAAACCACATTTTCTGAAGAACGGTCAGAATCTTGCACTGCGCAAACAGCTAATTGTATTGAAGCGAACTCAGGGTCGCCCGAGTTTGAGAGCACGTGATCGAGTATTTTGGAAAGCCCTATCGCAGTTCTGGCCAAGTTGGCGAGGTTCCCTTTTCATCGTCCAGCCCGAGACTGTGATAGGTTGGTAAAGGAAGACCTTCAGGTTTTATTGGAGACGCAAATGCAGAGGCGTTAACCGTGGAAGGCCCAAACTAAGTCCGGAAATAAAATTACTTGTACTTAAACTATCGACAACCAATCCACTATGGGGCGCACCGAGGATACACGGCGAGTTATTGAAACTGGGTATTGAGATATCAGAGCTATCAGTGTCAGGGATCATTCGCCGAAATAATCCAAAACCGTCATCACAGACCTGGAAGACCTTTATCAAGAATCACATGCCAGACATGGTAGCTGTAGATTTTCCGGTGGTGCCGACAATTCGTTTTAAGATGTTATTCGTGTTTGTGGTTCTAAGCCATGACCGACGGCGTGTCGTTCACTTCAATGTCACTGCACATCCCACAGCACAATGGACTGCACAACAGATTACTGAAGCTTTTCCATGGGAGAGTTCACCGAGGTATTTACTCAGGGATAGAGACAAGATTTTCGGTAAGGTTTTTCAAAAACCCGTTAAAGCAATGGGTATCGAAGAAATATTAACAGCACATCGAAGTCCCTGGCAAAATGCTTATGTTGAACGACTCAATGGCAGTACCTAGGTGGCCCCATCCCAAGAGAATGTACTGACCATGTCATTGTCTGGGATGAACGCCATCTAAAGAGCGTTCTCAAGAACTATTTTTATTACTACAATAGTGACAGAACTCATTTGGGACTAACAAAAGAGACGCCAATTGATCGCCAAGTATCTGAAAGGGCTTCAAGGGCAGATCAATTGGTAGAAAGTCCGAAAGTAGGTGGGCTTCACCATCGATATGAGTGGCGAGCAGCTGCTTGAATATCTCCGGATCAATAATTGCGAAGGACAGGTGGAATCGAACCACCGACACGGGGATTTTCAGACTGATTGGCCCACCTTGTGAAAGCGTCAAAGACCACGTATTCTGCATGTTGGAAGAAATTGTACGATTGATAGACAGCCAATTTTCCGAGATTCACACCTGCTCATCCTTATTTTTCTCAGAGCCTAGGCAGCCTTCTGACGAGCCTCCCATAAATCGAACTCAGCTTGCATTCGTACCCACATTTCTGCTGATGTATCTAGGACTGACTCAAGAATGATTGCGAAGGATGGTGAAATACCACGTTTTCCGTTAACTATTTCGTTTATTTTTCTCGGAGAACAATCGCAGAGTTTAGCGAGCGCAGATTGATTAAGGTCCATCTGATTCATGTAAATCTCAGATAGAACTTTTCCGGGATGCAATGGAAGTGGGTTGTCAATCATGTTTTACCTCAATGGTAGTTCTCAATTTTTACTTCAGAAAATTCGCCGTTTTTGTATTGAAAAGTAATGCACCAGGGTAGCTTGAGAGTAATACTCCAGTACGCTTTTCTATTTCCCTTTAGTTTGTGCAACCTGATATCAGGTGGTTCACCTTGAATTCTTAAATCATCAAGAGTTGATGTAGAGTGCATGATCGTTAGCAGTGCTTTTGCGCGAATCCAATACTCTCGAGGCAAGCTCTTTGACTGGTTGGTTTGCCAAATGTCTTTTGCAACTTTGCCAGAAAAGCCTACGATCATAAATGAACACGCTTATACATTATACCGTATAGTGTAATACTAATTGTATTTAGGGTCAACTCAGATGTAGGGTTTTATATCGGCTAGATACAGGCAACAGTTTATACAGTATCGGGTAATCTATCTCTAGCCGATTTACCTCGTTCCGACTATGGGAAAAATTCCAAAGGTGTCACTACCTGGCTCGGTGGAATAGCAATTTGGTCCACAACATTAATCCTCGGCACACCATGTCTTCCAAGCGGATCATTCGGATTTGAGAAGTCAGTGAAGGCATTTTCCAAATACCAGACACTACCATCACTATCCTGCATTAACGGCGTCCATATTCTTTTATGACAGACGACCGGGCCATTATAACAACCGAAGAAATATGGCCCTCTGAATATCATATCGGTACTAAAAGAATTGATGAATTGTAACTCTCTATCCGCTCGTACAGAAAGCCCTGCCTGATCGAAATAGAAGAGCTGATTTCGCATAAAGCCACTATTGTTTACCCAGCCAAAATAATTGAAGTAGTGCAAATCGCCATTCGCATCGTACTGTGATTTAAGGTGAGCATTCAGGCTGGAGTTCCAGAAGTTTCCAGGGTCTGCCTGAAAATTGTTAACTGCTGCAAAGTCAAAATTCGGGTCTTGTTTCACTGCCAGCCCATAAGTCCCAATCCTTGCACCAGTATCATTGTTAGTCAGATCATAAAATGCTCCCTGAACGCCATCGAGTTTATCCAACAACGTGATTTTCTGGGTGAGCGATTCATTTGAAGGGCTCTGATGGTCGATCGTCAACACACCAGCCGCTTCTGACCAGGAAAAGTTAACCCCCGAAATCTTGGCTCCACCATTACCACCCCCAAAACTCAGAAGATCTGTCGCAAGACCTTCACCCAGGGGATTAAACGGGAAGAATCCATTAACTCCCTGATCATAGAAAAAGCTAAATGCCCAACGCGAGCCCACTAAATTGCCGAACGCGATAGGGGTTATTTGAGATGAATCTCTCAAGCTACCTTCATTGGATTCAAGACCAAAGAAATCGGACAAAAACAGAAAACCGTCCGTTATTCCATCGCAATCATCATCAAGTACAATCTGATCGTAGGTCGTATGCTGATGACTGACCGTTGACACTTTTTCTTCAAGAACACCGTTTTGAATCAATACGATATCCCGTTGAAGTTCAGTGGTTCTCGATACTGGGCCGCCAGGTGGCGAACAAACTTTTACTTTTACCGTAAAAGAGAAACCCGCAAGGGTGGGTGTTGACCCGTATGTCAAAATGATTGACCGTAACCCGGATGACAATTTGCGTCGGCTTTGATTTAACCCTGTCATCGCCAGACCAGGGGTTCGCTGGATTATTGGTTATTTCATCAGCACCAAATCCTATCGAAAACACCAGGGTCACGCGCGAACGGGAAACCCAAATAGGCTGAATCTATCGCGCCGGGATAAGTTTCACCCAATAGTCTGTAAGCCAGCACCACGTCAGGGGGTCGTAAATCTGACTGAACATCAGCAATTACCATACTTGACCGTTCTTCAGAAAATGTGGTTTATTTCCCTTATCTTCGTTCATGTTCGAGCCGGTGATATGGTTAAGAAAAGGCAGACATTAATCGAGCTAGAGAAAACGGACTTACAATCCAGAGTTTTACAAGCAGAGGCTAACACTCAATCGGTAAATGCCAGATTAAAGGAAGCTAAGCAATCGTTATCTCGATCAATTGAGCTCTCTAAAAAAGGCCTGCTTGCACAAGCCGACCTGGACAAAGCGCTGGCAAACCATGATAGCCTGGTTGCTGATCTATCAAACGCAAAGCAAGCGCTGAAAGAGGCGAACGCAGCACTAAGCTTTGCCACGGTAACAGCCCCCATTGATGGCCGCGTTATTGACCGCTTCGCAGAGCCGGGTGACACCGTACAGCCTGGCATCCAACTACTATCACTTTATAACCCGCTATCACTACGCGCTGAAGCTAATGTGCGAGAAAAACTTGCTTATTCCTTACAAACAGGCCAATCACTACAAGTTACAATTCCAACACTTGGAGAATCAATTCATTCGGAAATTGAGGAGATTGTGCCAGCTGGCAATGTGGGGTCACGGAGTTTTCTCATCAAAACACGCTTACAAGAATCCCGAGAACTCTTGCCAGGCATGTATGCTCAATTACACATACCCGCCGGGACCAAACAGCTGTTGTTAGTTCCCCGAGATCGTGTCGCCCATATAGGTCAGCTAGATATTGTTTGGTTAATCAATCAAACATCGGTAGAACGCCGCCTGGTAAGGACAGGAAAAACCTATCAGGATGGCATGATCGAAATAGTCTCTGGCTTAACGGAAAATGAAAGGGTCTTGGCGGTCGTGGAGTAACACGAGCTGGCGACTTTACGTTATTTAATCCCGCCTTTTCTATTCAAACAGATCACCAACAGCACCACTCCGAAATAGGGCAAGTGCGTTCCAGCTTAAAGGTTCACTGACCTACGTGGGTCCAATGCATCGCGTATGGCTTCGCCGGTAAAGATCAACAGAATCAACATAACCGCCAGGGTAAAAAATGTTGAAATACCAATCCATGGCGCCTGCAAATTGGCCTTGGCAGCTGACAACAAGCGGCCAAAAGATGGAGAGTCTGGCGGCAATCCAAACCCAAGAAAATCAAGCGCCGTCAAGAACCCAATTGAAGTTGTTAGTATAAATGGTAGAAATGTGAGCGTTGCTACCATAGCGTTAGGCAAAATATGCCTTGTCATTATAGTGGGATTATTTACTCCCAGGCTTTGCGCTGCCTTGACGAACTCAAAATTTCTTGCACGCAAAAATTCTGCCCGAACAACTCCTACCAGGGTCATCCAACTCAACAGCGACATAATGCCTAACAGCCAGAATACGTTTGGTTCTATCAGGCTCGCAAGAATCACCAGAATAAACAAGGCCGGGATACCAGACCAAACTTCAACCATTCTTTGCCCGATCAAATCGACTAGACCACCAAAATATCCTTGAATGGCACCAACAGCAATACCCATGGTAGAGGTGATGATGGTCAGGCTGATGCCAAAAATGATTGATAACCGGAAGGCGTATAACAATTTTGCAAATACATCGGCATTGCCACCATCTGTGCCTAACCAGTGTTCAGCATCTGGCGGATGCGGAAAAGGTGGTTCAAGATCCCAGTCAATCGTTTCAAAGCTATACGGAACTGGCGGCCAAATGGCCCAACCGTTTTTCTCTATAAGATCCAATACAAACGGATCAAGATAATTGGCTTCAGTCTCCATCACACCACCAAGCTCAACCTCTGCATAGCTAAACCAGACAGGTAGAAAAATATCACCATCAATCGAAAGTATGATGGGTTTGTCATTGGCAATAAATTCTGCGAAGAGCGAAACGAAAAACAACAAGGCAAAGATACGTACAGAAAAGTAACCGCGTTTATTGGCTTTAAAGTTGGCCCAACGACGTTGATTAATTGGGCTCATAGCTACCCCTTAGCCTCAAAATCAATGCGCGGATCAACAAGCACATAGGTAAGGTCACCGATTAACTGCATCACCAGTCCAATGAGTGTGAAACAGAACATCGTGCCAAACAGTATTGGATAGTCGCGTTTCACAATCGCCTCGAAGCCAAGTAAACCTATGCCGTCAAGGGAGAAAATAACTTCTATAAGCAATGATCCAGTAAACAAAATGCCAATGAAGGCCGCCGGGAAACCTGCAATCACAATTAACATGGCATTTCTGAATATGTGGCCATACAAGACGCGCCTTTCTGTTAAACCCTTCGCCCGTGCAGTCAGCACAAACTGTTTGTTTAGCTCTTCAAGAAAACTGTTTTTGGTTAACATTGTCAGTGTTGCAAAGCCGCCGATGGTCAATGCACACAAAGGCAAGGCAAGATGCCACAGATAGTCTTTCGCCTGGCCAAAAAATGAAAGTGACTCGAAGTTTTCCGATACAAGGCCACGCAATGGGAACAAATCCAGGTACGAGCCACCAGCAAATATGACAATAAGAACAATCGCGAACAGAAAGCCGGGAATGGCATAGGCAGTAAAAATAACCACACTCGACCAGATGTCGAATGCCTTGCCATTATGTACCGCCTTGGCGATACCAAGAGGCACAGAGATGCTATATATCAGTAAGAGAGACCAAAGCCCCAGGGATATGGATACCGGTAGCCGCTCTACGACCAGGTCAAACACCGGTCTGTCCTGAAAATAACTATGGCCAAAATCGAAGGTTAAGTAGTTGCCTATCATGGTAAAAAAACGTTCATGGGCGGGTTTATCGAAACCAAACTGTTTCTCTAGTTGCGCTACCATATCCGGATCAAGACCGGACGCGCCTTGATAACCACTATCATCTGCCACGCCCATGGATTCCGCAGATGAAACAGAAGCCGTACCCGAGAAACTGCCAAACCCACTGGCTTCTGCCAATGCCTGCTCTACCGGTCCGCCAGGTGCAAATTGAATGATGATAAAGTTGATCAACATGATGCCAAACAGGGTTGGCAAAATAAGCAGAATGCGTTTGAGCAGATACCCTGCCATCAGTTATTACCACCTGTGAATTTATCAGTCGCATCGGCGCGTTTTTGATCCCACCACCAGGTATCTGCGATAGCCAGCCTTAATAATCGACCATGTTCAGGAATACCAAACTTGTCCCAATAAGCGACAGCATGGCGTGTTTTAGACGACATAGGTAACCAGTAATAATTCAATAACATCACCCTGTCGAAGGCACGAATGGCCGCAACATAGTCTTCCCAGGTGGTGGCAATTGCAATTTCATCGATGAGGGCATCGATTGCAGGATCCTTTAAATTAGTCCAATTACTACCATAGGTTTTACCCGCTTCCTGACTGCCAAAGCTGTTTTTTATGAGCAGAGTTGGTGTGTTGTTTGGCAAAAACCAGACAGCACCACCGTCGAAGTCTCCTGACTGCATGCGAAACAACCAATTAGAGATCTCAGGCGATTTGATGGTTGACGTAATACCCAGACGTTTTAGCACCTGGGAATAGGGAACAAAGGCAGCTGCAAGCGCTGGTGATACTGCAACAAAACGGATGTGAAAAGGCTCGCCGGTCTTGCCATGTACGAGGCGTTTATCCCTGATCACCCAGCCAGCCTCTTTGAGCAATCGGGCGGCCTCCAGTAGATTTTTTCTCGACCAACCGTCACCGGTATTGGGTTGCGGTTCATACGGCTGTGTAAAAACACTTTCGGGTATTTGTCCTCGTAATGGTTCTAACAATGCAAGTTCGCGTTCGCCTGCTAAACCGCGGGAGGCCAATTCTGACTCATGGAAAAAACTGGTCGCATGATCAAAAAAGTTATAGTTGAGTTTTTGGTACCATGGCATGTCCCGAATCAGCCAGAGCGCCTTTCTCACCCTGATATCCTGGAATCTAGGTTGTGACATATTCCAGAAAATTGGCCACCACATGCCACTGGGTCGTGTAAGTTTGAACATTTCTTTCTTCAAATAACCTGCATCAAAGGCCGGGGTTTTATATTTGGACTCCCAGGTTCTGGGCACATTTTCGATCATGATATCCACAACATTACCTTTCACAGCTTCAGTCTGAATTTGATCATCTCGAAAGTAGTCATACTTAATGACATCAAAATTGAATCGGCCACGGTAAACAGGCAGGTCTGCAGCCCAATAGTCTTTTACCCGTTCGTACTCAATCCACCGCCCAAGTGAAAACTTGCCTATTCGATACGGACCAGAACCCAGGGGTGGTTCAACAGTCGACTTACTGATGTCATGGTCCTGCCAATAGTGCCTGGGCATAATAGGCATCGTTCCGAGAATAAAAACCACCGAAGGATCATCTCGCCGGTATGCTGCAATGTGAATTCTAAATTCCGATTGGCTAATCACTTCGATATCGAACGGCCTAAAAGACGAACGGGTCGATGGAGACGCATCATTCTTGAAGGCCGCCAGGCTAAAGACAACATCATCAACGGTGATTTGTTTGCCGTCGTGCCATCTTGCCGCTTTTCTCAACTTAAATGCGACCCAGGAACGGTCATCGGCAACAGCTACGCCCTCTGCCAACAATCCATAAGCTGTTGCCGGTTCATCGAGCGAAGAAACTAATGTCACTTGCCCAGAAACCTAACCCTTCGTCATCGCGCCCTTTTGCAGCAACAGGGTTAAAACTATCATACGTGCCCATGGCAGGCAGACGAATTTTACCCCCTTTGGGGGCGGCAGGATTGACGAAATTAAAATGGGTGAAGTCAGGCTTGTATGCAGGTGTTGAAAGAAAGGCGTAACCATGTTGATAGTTAATTTCTTCCGCCTTTATGGTCGTCGCAATCATTAGCAACATGGCCAGTGGCAGGAAAGTAACACTTTTAGCGTACGCACATCTCAACGGCTGCACTCATTAACTATCAGGGTTATGGGAACTACTGTTGTTAACAATACACGCTTTCTCTGAAGTCCTGCTATTTTTTATCATGAACAGGTGTTTAAGTAATGGGGTCGGAGGAAAGTGCCGGAGTAAATCTTGTTAATCGTCTGTCGGGGTGGGAGAGTCACCGGTTATTTCCTCGAACTGTTGTCTGAATTTCTCCGTACCTAGAATCAGTCCCTTGTTGGCACAGTGACGGAT
>LWDU01042055.1_pt1 | contig 10689 bp, 13 predicted proteins | sample 727161 | NCBI WGS metagenome assembly LWDU01 (sample SAMN04566230, study PRJNA314399) | hydrothermal vent metagenome | isolation source: deep sea hydrothermal plume seawater | place: Mexico: Gulf of California, Guaymas Basin | collected 2004-07-11 | reverse complement strand
CCACTATCAACATACTTAACGGCTCGACCGCTGATCTCGATAACACCGTAACCAGTCACTCTTGAACCCGGGTCTATGCCTAATATGCGCATACAGTAAGCCTACTCTGCCTCTAACATCGCTTCGTGAGGGAAGTCTGCATTTGAATACACGTTTTGCACATCATCCAAATCTTCCAACACATCCAATAAACGCAAAATCTTTTCTGCATCCTTTACATCAACTGGCGATAGATTATCTGCGCGAAGCGTCACTTCTGCGTGCTCATGAGAAAAACCTGCTTCGACTAAACTATCACGCACCAGCATAAAATCATCTGCTTGGGTCAACACTTCAAACGAACCATCGTCATGCGTAATTACGTCGTCGGCACCCGCGTCTAAAGCCGCTTCCATCAAGCTGTCTTCATCCAACGCATTTGAAAGATTGATTACACCGAGTTTTTGAAACATATAATCAACCGAGCCACTGGTACCTAAGTTTCCACCCGCTTTATTAAAGGCATGACGCACTTCAGCAACCGTTCGGTTTTTATTATCGGTTAAACAATCGACAATAACTGCCGTGCCGGCAGGACCATAGCCTTCATAACGAATTTCATCGAAGTGTTCTGAATCGCTTGCACCACTGCCTTTTTTAATGGCAGTTTCAATGGTGTCTCGCTTCATATTATTAGACAAGCCTTTATCAATGGCTGATCTTAAACGGGGATTATTGTCCGGATCTGGGCCAGCGGATTTGGTGGCAACCGTAATTTCGCGTATTAATTTAGTGAATAGTTTGCCACGTTTAGCATCTTGCGCACCTTTGCGGAAACGAATATTCGCCCACTTACTATGACCCGCCATGAAACAACCTCTACACGTTGCATTCTTAAAGTGAAGAGTGTATCACTACCGCGAGTTTTATTAAGCAAAACCCGTGATGAATTAGCGCCTAACGCGTACCCGAGTGCCGTGAATAAGAGAAAGTGTTATTTCCTCTGGTGTTACATTATCAGGAAAAAGTACGCCGCTTATTTTAGCGTTAAAAAAACTACAGCCATCTAACTTGCTGTTACTTAAATCTGCGCCTCTTAAATCTGCATTTTTGAAATACGCACCCGACAAGTCCAGTCCACTCAACTTTGCTCCGCGTAAATCAAACGCACGAAACTTTACATTCGTCAGATCAACCGGTTTCCCTTCGTCCAAACCTTTGTTGAAGGCGTCAACATTGTCGTCCTGTAAATAATCATACATCTCATTTTGTTTATTTTCTAGCATGCTGTTTTAACCATTTTTTATTTACGCTATTCGAAGTGTAGTTGATATTTCTTAAACCCGAGATGTTTATTTTTAAAAGAAGATATACATCGCCTATCACTCCACACACATAAATTAGTAAATGCACCTATAAGTTAACGGGGTTTAAATATAGAATATAACCAAATAAAATTTCACACCTTAAAAGGCACGTATATGGCTGGCATCGGTATTTGGCAACTCATCATTATTTTAGTTATCGTTTTATTATTATTTGGTACTAAACGACTAAAGAACTTAGGCGGCGACCTTGGCAGCGCAATTAAGGGCTTCAAAGGCGCAATGAAAGACGGTGAAGATGAAACAAAAAAAGAATCTGACGATCAAAAATCTGTACAAGACGATACTAAAAGTAGCGGTGAAAAAGACTAGCTTTAAACTTTCGTTCCGCTTCTACCCTACTTTAATACTATGCCTGCTGAACCCACTAACTCAGACACCAACCAAGGTGAGCAAACGGAAGAAGGCGCAACCTTCGTTTCACATCTAATTGAATTACGTACTCGCTTAATTCACTCATTACTCGGCATCGTCGTTGTGCTCCTACCATTATTGCCTTTTTCTAATGATATCTACGCCTATTTAGCACAACCACTATTAGCGCATATGCCCGAGGGCACAAGCATGGTGGCCATTGAAGTCATCTCGCCTTTTTTAACACCCTTCAAGCTAACTTTAACGCTATCGTTATTCGTTTCAATACCGTGGATTTTTTACCAAGTCTGGTTATTTGTCGCGCCGGGATTATATGAACGAGAACAAAAAATCGCTTTACCTTTGATTAGCAGCGGCACCGGACTTTTTTACTTAGGTATTGTTTTTGCGTATTACATCGTTTTACCTATCATTTTCCAATTCATAACAGCGACAGCACCAGATGGCGTAGCGGTTATGACGGACATCAGCAAATATTTAGATTTCGTTTTAACGTTGTTTTTTGCATTTGGGCTAGCCTTCCAAATCCCCATCGCAACGTTCCTAATGGTAAAGGCACGCGTCACCACACCTGAAAAATTAGCAGAAAAGAGACCTTATGTTGTGGTTGGTGCCTTTGTCATCGGCATGCTACTGACACCACCCGACATTATTTCTCAAACATTATTGGCCATTCCAATGTGGCTATTATTTGAAGTCGGCTTATATGTATCTAAAGCCGTTATAAAACCCGTAGAAGCATAAGCAGCTTGCTTGCATTGATTAGATATACTATAAATATAGTCAATTAAACCTACTCATAATAATAAACACAGTATTCATCATCTGTACCTAGGGAGAACACATGTCCACTAATAATTCGTCATATTGGCGTGAAAACTTACGTCTAATTTTTAAATGTTTAATCGTTTGGTTTGTTGTTTCATTTGGTTGCGGCCTTTTGTTTGTCGAAGAACTTAACACCATCCGCCTGGGAGGTTATAAGCTCGGCTTCTGGTTTGCCCAACAAGGATCCATTTATGTATTTGTAGCGTTGGTGTTTTACTACTCACATGCAATGAACAAACTAGATGCCAAATATGGCGTTGAAGAAAGCGAAGAATAAGAGGCAATACAGATGGATTTAAAAACACTAACTTATATTGCTGTATTTAGTTCTTTCGGGCTGTATTTTGCTATTGCATGGTGGGCGCGAGCCAGCTCTACTAGCGAATTTTACGCTGCTGGCGGCCACGTTGGCCCCGTTGCTAACGGCATGGCAATTGGCGCTGATTGGATGAGCGCTGCATCCTTTATTTCAATGGCAGGCTTAATCTCTTTCTTAGGGTATGGCGGCTCAGTTTTCTTAATGGGCTGGACCGGCGGTTACGTTTTACTCGCCATGCTACTTGCACCGTATTTACGTAAGCACGGTAAATTCACGGTTCCAGAATTTATTGGCGATCGTTATTATTCCAAAGCCGCTCGTATTGTCGCTGTGGCCTGCTTAATCATCGCCTCCCTGACATATATTATCGGGCAAATGAAAGGCGTTGGCGTTGCCTTCTCGCGTTTTCTTGAAGTTGATTACGGCCTCGGCCTCGGCATTGGTATGGGCGTGGTATGGGTATACGCAGTAATGGGCGGAATGAAAGGCATTACCTATACGCAAATTGCGCAGTACTGCGTGTTAATTTTTGCTTACACCGTTCCAGCAGTATTTATTTCTTTACACCTAACTGGCAACCCTATCCCTCAATTAGGCTTAGGCAGCACAATGGCTGATGGCAGCGGCGTATACCTGCTTGATAAACTCGACCTAGTGGTGACCGACTTAGGCTTTAAGGAATACACCACAGCTAAACTGGGCAATGGTATTAACATGTTTGCTTATACCTTATCACTGATGATTGGCACTGCCGGTTTACCACACGTAATTATGCGATTCTTCACTGTTCCTTCAGTAAAAGCCGCTCGCGCTTCCGCTGGTTACGCGCTTGTTTTTATCGCCTTACTTTACACCGTTGCACCTGCTGTTGGCGCAATGGCACGCATGAATTTAATGAACACCATTGAACCTTCGCCCGGTCAAAATTTGGTTTACGACGAACGCCCACAATGGTTTAAAGACTGGGAAAAAACCGGCTTATTGGAATTTGAAGATAAAAATGGCGACGGTAAAATTCAATATACCGCCGATGCAGAAACCAATGAAATGATAAAAGTTGATCGCGACATCATGGTGCTTGCTAATCCAGCTATTGCCAACTTACCCAACTGGGTGATTGCCTTAGTTGCTGCGGGTGGTTTAGCCGCAGCCTTATCAACGGCTGCTGGGTTATTGCTGGCAATTTCATCATCTATCTCGCATGATTTAATGAAGGGCATCTTGACGCCTAATATATCGGAGAAAAACGAATTACTCTCTAGTCGCATCGTTATGACGCTCGCCATTTTAGTTTCTGGGTATCTAGGCCTTAATCCGCCCGGCTTTGCCGCAGGCACAGTTGCGCTCGCCTTTGGTTTAGCCGCCTCATCAATCTTTCCTGCGCTTATGATGGGCATTTTCTCCAAAAAGATTAGCGGTCACGCAGCTGTTGCAGGCATGTGTTCAGGTATTGGCGTCACCATGCTGTATGTATTCCAACATAAAGGCATTATGTTTATTCCGGGCACCGCTTTCTTGGGTGATATGGAAGCCAATTGGTTCTTCGGTATATCACCTAATGCATTTGGCGTGGTGGGGGCTATCGTTAACTTTACAGTGGCATTCATCGTTAGCAAAATCACTGGACCCGCTCCCAAAGAAATTCAGCAGTTAGTTGAAAACTTCCGTATCCCATCCGGTGCTGGGGCTGCGCACCACCACTAACTAGGTCAAGCCACACGATAGTTAGACTATAAAAAAGGCTCCTAATTTAAAGGAGCCTTTTTATTTAGTTACGATACGTTAAAACACTACCCATTATTGCAAATGAACAAACACTCTAAATTAGCTTTACTCCTTGCTCCCTTTCTTATTATCGGTGGCTACATTGCTTCCGACCAATATATTGCATACAACGATAACAAAACGAGAATATTTACCCTATTAGTCTCTAGTGAATGCGATATTTTTAAACGTGGCTGTATTCTAGAGTCCGGCAATATGCAAATCAACATCACCCATAACAAAGGCATCACTAAAGCAAATACCAGCTTTCCTGTCGATAGCGTGCTGATTTCACATCTTCACGTTGACGGCAATGAAACGATTTATAGTTTAAACAAAGCAGGGAGTTTTCAATATTGGGAAAGAGAAACTGATCTAGGTAACGCTATCAGAAATGACTTAAACTACACGTTGAGAGTCGTCATTAAACAAAAAGGACGCGTCTATTTATGTGAATTAAATGTGTAAAAAACAAACAAAACCGACACGCATTAGAATATTGTATTGACTCAATACCCCTACTTCCCTTCCACAGGTTCGGTTGAATCGCTGATATCTTTTTTAACATCCTGAAGAGAGCTTTCAACTTTATCTGCCGATTTCAATAGCTCGCTTTCCACAATACTTGCCTGTTTGTCCAAAGACGCCCGTAGTTCTTCCAAACGCAGTTGCTCGTCTATATCATATTTAACCGTTTTAATTGCGCCACGCGCTTTCCCTATCCATAACCCGACCGTGCGAGCTACGCGAGGAAGCTTCTCCGGTCCAATTACCAGTAGAGCTATCACGCCTATTAAACACAACTCTAGAAAGCCAATATCAAACATAATTCAATCGTTTTACCTTATTGATTTAAGACATCACAACAAAACATTATGACCTCGAAATTATACCTTGAATAAGAGACCCTCATATTAAGTTACGTTTATTTTTCAACCGCTTCATACAGGGGAACCTGCCTTTTAGTTAAAAATTCGGCGTTAAAAATAACAAATATTCATTAGGCATAGAATTAGACATTAAACTGACACCCGTTAAAACATAAAAAAGCCCCGCATAAGCGGGGCTTTCAATTTAGCTAAGGGTAAAGCTAGTTACATCATGCCACCCATGCCACCCATGCCGCCCATACCGCCCATACCGCCCATGTCTGGCATACCACCACCAGCACCAGCTTCTTCAGGTTCATCGGTAATCATCGCTTCGGTAGTAATCATTAAGCCAGCAATAGACGCAGCGTTTTGCAGCGCTGTTCTTGTTACTTTAGCTGGGTCAAGAATACCCATAGCAATCATGTCGCCGTACTCGCCAGTTGCAGCGTTGTAACCTTCATTTCCGCTTGATTGTTTAACGGCTTGAAGCACCACTGATGCTTCGTCACCTGCATTGGCAACAATTTGGCGTAAAGGCTCTTCCATCGCACGTAGCGCAATTTTAATGCCGATTTCTTGGTCATGGTTTGCAGCTTCCGCTTTGCTTGCCGCTTCTAATACGCGAATAAGCGCTGTGCCGCCACCAGGTACCACGCCTTCTTCAACTGCAGCGCGAGTTGAATGCAACGCATCTTCTACGCGTGCTTTTTTCTCTTTCATTTCAACTTCAGTGGTTGCGCCTACTTTAATAACCGCAACACCGCCAGCTAGTTTAGCCATACGCTCTTGAAGTTTTTCTTTATCGTAGTCTGATGTTGCATCTTCAGCTTGTGTGCGAATTTGAACAACACGGCCTTCAATATCAGCCGCTTGGCCTGCACCATCAACAACCACTGTGCTGTCTTTAGTGATGTGAACACGTTTAGCAGAACCTAAGTCTTCTAACGTTGCTTTTTCAAGTGTTAAACCAACTTCTTCAGCAATAACAGTACCGCCTGTAAGAATAGCGATATCTTCTAACATCGCTTTACGGCGATCACCAAAACCAGGTGCTTTAACTGCTGCAACTTTAACAATACCGCGCATGTTATTAACAACCAAGGTTGCTAATGCTTCGCCTTCAATGTCTTCAGCAATAATCAATAAAGGACGGCCTGCTTTTGCAACGCCTTCTAGGATTGGTAATAAATCGCGAATGTTTGAGATTTTTTTGTCGTGTAACAAAATAACCGGCTCATCCATATCAACACCCATGTTTTCTTGGTTGTTGATGAAGTAAGGAGACAAATAACCACGATCAAATTCCATGCCTTCTACAACGTCTAATTCGTTGTCTAAACCGGAACCTTCTTCAACCGTAATAACGCCTTCTTTACCAACTTTATCCATTGCTTCTGCGATGATTTCGCCAATAGACTCGTCAGAGTTAGCTGAAATAGTACCCACTTGAGCAATTGCTTTAGTGTCTGTACAAGGTACTGCTAGCGCTTCAAGACCAGCAACCGCTGCAATAACTGCTTTATCAATGCCACGCTTAAGATCCATTGGGTTCATGCCCGCTGCAACTGATTTCATGCCTTCTACTAAAATAGCTTGAGCCAATACAGTCGCTGTTGTTGTTCCGTCACCAGCAACATCTGATGTTTTAGCCGCAACGTCTTTAACCATTTGCGCGCCCATGTTTTGAAACTTGTCTTTTAGATCAATTTCTTTCGCAACAGACACACCATCTTTTGTGATGGTTGGGCCGCCGAAACCTTTATCTAAAACAACGTTACGGCCTTTAGGCCCTAAGGTTACTTTAACTGCTTTTGCTAGAATGTTAACGCCTTCAACCATTAAGCTGCGTGCGTCATCTCCAAATTTAACTTGCTTTGCCATGTTTATATTCCTTGTTTAAATGCTTAGTTATTCAACAATTGCAATGATGTCGTCTTCACGCATCACCAATAATTCGTCGCCGTCTACTTCTACTTCAGTACCGGAGTATTTACCAAAAAATACGTTATCGCCCACTTTCACAGACATTGGCTGAAGGTCGCCTTTGCTGTTTGTTGCGCCATTGCCTACAGCAAGAACTTCGCCACGGCTTGGTTTTTCTTTTGCAGAATCTGGAAGCACAATACCGCCTGCACTCACAGCTTCTTCTTCAACGCGCTTGATAATAACGCGGTCATTTAATGGACGTAAATTCATGTATAAATCTCCTATTGTTTATTACAGTTTAATTAAATTGCTTTTCAGATATGGGGCAGCGACTATTTAAATCAACCCCTGCACCTCAAATAGTTTGCTTCGTTTCCTAAATAAATTAGCACTCTATTAAGAAGAGCGCTAATCATAGCCATAGATGCGTCACTGTCAAGCAATCGATAGAAAACTCAGTTAACATAATCAACACCATAAAAAGCCTAAACTCGCGCCATGAATGATGAACAACTCCTAAGATACAGCCGCCAAATCATGCTGCCTTCCATTGAATTTGAAGGGCAAGAAGCATTACTCAACTCACGCGTACTTATAATTGGTATGGGCGGCCTAGGCAGCCCCGTTGGGCTTTACCTTGCAGCGGCTGGCATTGGGCACATGGTCATTAGTGATTTTGACGAAGTCGACCTTTCAAACTTACAACGCCAAATTGCTCACACCACCAACAGCATCGGCATGTCCAAAGTTGAATCTGCAAAGCAAACCTTTCAAGGCATTAACCCACTTATTAATATAACCGCCATCAACGAAAAGTTAGAAGGCGATGAATTATTGGAACAAGTTAAACAAGCCGACATCGTCGTTGATTGTTGCGACAACTTCGAAACGCGCTTTGCCATTAACGATGCCTGCGTAGAAGCAAAAACACCGTTGGTCTCTGGCGCAGCCATTCGTTTTGAAGGCCAAATTTCAGTCTTCGATTCACGTGACGACAAATGCCCATGCTACAACTGCCTATACCCACGTGATGGCGCAGTTGCTCAATCCTGTTCAGAGAATGGCGTAATTGCGCCTATCACAGGCATTATCGGCAGCATGCAAGCACTTGAAACGATAAAAGTACTCACCGGTGCTGGTGAATCACTGCAAGGCCGTGTTTTATTGCTCGATGGCTTATCAATGGAATGGCAAAGTATGCAATTGCCGCGCAACCCCAAGTGCCCAACTTGTTCAACCGCTAAAGAGTAAATCACCACTTCTTTAGTCTTTAAATCAATAACACCAAATTAATTAAGGGCATTAAAAAATGGAATTAAACGTATACCTTTCTGGCGAAATACATACCGATTGGAGAGAAAAAATAATTGCTGGCTGTAAAGAAAACGGCCTTCCAATTTCCTTTTCGTCCGCAGTCACAAATCATGATGCTAGTGATGCTGCCGGTGATGTATTAGGCGCTGAAGACAGTGGTTTTTGGCGCGATCATAAATCGGCTAAGGTTAACGCCATACGAACTAAAACATTAATAGAAAGCTGCGATGTCGCTATTATTCGCTTTGGTGACAAATACAAACAGTGGAATGCCGCATTTGATGCCGGTTATTGTGCTGCATTAGACACGCCGTACATCACATTGCATGCTGAAGACATCATCCACCCGCTTAAAGAAGTAGATGCCGCCGCACTCGCATGGGCTACAACGCCTGAGCAGGTGGTTGGAATTTTAGAATATGTCGTCAGCACAAAGTAAAACTTAACGTTGGGAGCGGTATAAGTACTTGCAATCAGCATCAAAAAACATATACTAATTCCATACAACTATTGGTTGTTGAGATAATTATTAAGACTTACAGGAGAAACAGCATGAAATGGGAAACACCAACTTACAAAGATTTACGTTTCGGTTTTGAAGTAACAATGTACATCTACAACCGATAGTAAAAAGATTTTCATAAAAAAGGGTTCCGTTAGGAGCCCTTTTTTTATACCAAGCAAAAAGTAAACACTATGCAAATTCGAGTTCTAGGTTCTGGCGCTGGCGGCGGTTTCCCGCAGTGGAACTGTAGCTGCCCTAACTGTAAAGCGGTACGCGCTGGCACTATCAAAGCGTCTACACGCAACCAATCATCCATTGCTGTTTCATCCGATGGTGAACATTGGGCATTGTTTAATGCTTCTCCTGATGTTCGGGCGCAATTAGAAGGCTTCCCGGAAATTCACCCGAAGAACAAAGTGCGCGGTACAGGGATTGAAGCGATTGTGATGTTTGATTCGCAAATTGACCACGCCACCGGCTTGTTAATTCTTCGTGAAGGTGACCCGCTAACCATTTATTGCACTGACATGGTGAAACAAGACCTTACCAGCGGCTTCCCCATCTTTAATATTTTGGAACATTTTTGCGGCGTAGAAGACCACCCTATCCCTCTGAATGGTGACTCATTTAGCATTCCCAATATTGATGACCTTGAGTTCACCGCCTTGCCACTAAAAAGCAAAGCGCCGCCGTACTCTCCACACCGTAATGATCCTCACGAAGGCGACAATATAGGCATGATTATTCGCCAAGTGTCGACAGGTAAAACAACCTTCTATGCACCTGGTTTAGGCGTCATTGAACCGCATGTTGAAAAAGCGATGACTGATGCAGACTGTGTACTAGTAGACGGAACGTTTTGGACAGACGATGAATTGGCCTCAGTCGGCAGGCCATTACTCGCACGTAAAATTGGTCATTTACCGCAGTCGGGCGAAGGCGGCATGATTGAATTTTTAGATACACTGGATAAACCGCGCAAAATTTTGATTCATATCAATAACACCAACCCAATTCTGAACGAAGAGTCTGAGGAACGCGATATACTGACGCAACACGGCATTGAAGTGTCGTACGACAACATGAATATCGAATTATAAACATGACAGAACAAGCCCCTTGGTCACTGCAAGAATTTGAAAAGCGTATCCGTGATATGGAGCGTTTTTACCACATCAATCACCCGTATCACGTGATGATGCACGAAGGCACGTTAACCAAAGAGCAAATTCGCGGCTGGGTGGCTAACCGCTTTTATTATCAAGTAAACATCCCATTAAAAGACGCGGCTATTATGGCAAATTGCCCCGACCGCGACACACGCGCACAATGGGTTCAACGCATTATTGACCACGACGGCGCACCGGGTGAAATTGGCGGCATTGAAGCATGGCTGCAATTGGGCGAAGCAGTCGGTTTAAC
>LWDU01041855.1_pt1 | contig 10690 bp, 9 predicted proteins | sample 727161 | NCBI WGS metagenome assembly LWDU01 (sample SAMN04566230, study PRJNA314399) | hydrothermal vent metagenome | isolation source: deep sea hydrothermal plume seawater | place: Mexico: Gulf of California, Guaymas Basin | collected 2004-07-11 | reverse complement strand
ACGTCAAATGGGCTGACAACATGGGCGATACTTTCTTCAAAATTGATTCTGAAGAAGCCGCTTATAACTCAGGCAAACACTTCGAAGACGGCAACACCGGTCACCGTCCTGCGGTCAAAGGCGGTTACTTTCCTGTGCCTCCTGTGGATTCACTGCAAGATATTCGTTCAGCCATGTGCTTAACGCTTGAAGCGATGGGTCAAACCACTGAAGTACATCACCATGAAGTGGGTACAGCGGGACAGTGTGAAATTGGCTCTTTGTTTAACACGCTGGTTAACAAAGCAGACGAAGTACTGGAACTTAAATATGTGGTGCAAAACATCGCCCACGCTTACGGCAAAACTGCAACCTTTATGCCTAAGCCTTTAGTTGGCGATAACGGTAACGGTATGCACGTTCACCAATCACTGTCAAAAGATGGCGACAACATCTTTGCAGGCGACCTCTACGGCGGCCTTTCTGAAACGGCTCTTTTCTACATTGGCGGTATTATTAAGCACGCTAAAGCGATTAACGCTTTTGCAAATGCCTCAACCAACAGCTACAAACGCCTGATTCCTGGCTTTGAAGCACCGGTTATGTTGGCGTATTCTGCACGTAACCGTTCAGCGTCTATTCGTATTCCACATACTCCGGCTAAAGCACGTCGTTTAGAAGTTCGTTTTGGTGACTCAACCGCTAACCCATACCTAGCTTTTGCTGCTATGTTGATGGCTGGCCTTGACGGCATTCAAAACCAAATTCACCCGGGCGATGCATCGGATAAAGATTTATACGACTTATCTCCTGAGGAAGAAGCACAAATCCCTCAAGTCGCATTCTCTTTTGAAGAAGCACTTAAAGCACTAGATGAAGACCGCGGTTTCTTAACCGCGGGCGGTGTTTTCGATGACGACGTGATCGATGCCTATATTGAACTTAAAATGGAAGAAGTCACACGTCTACGTATGGCGACGCATCCTGCTGAGTTTGATATGTATTACAGCTTGTAAGATCCGACCCTAACCGATCCGGACTTCCGGATCGGTTGTATTGCTTTACAAAAAACGCCCCTTTTTGGGGCGTTTTTTGTTTATAATGAAATTAAACTGCACCTCATTATTTATTTAATAGCTCCAATTATCTTTTACTCACTTAGAAAACAATCACTTAAAACAGCTATTTAAGGAAAATATAACATTGGTACATTAATTGCTATTTTAATATAGACCCTTAACCCTCTAGCGGAAACCGTAACAGCGTGCACCAAAATATTCTTGATCATCTCAGCGAAACGATCATGTTATTTGATAACGATCTGAAACTTACGTACATCAATAGCGCCGGTGAAATTTTATTTGCCGACAGCGCACGCCACCTTATCGGTCACTCCATCGAACAGCTTTTCAACGATCCTGATTTAAGGATAACAAAAGATCTGCAACATTGTCACAACACCGGTAACACCTTGGTGAATCGGGAGATATCGTTGCATCTTTCAGGCCAAGCCATGACTATTAATTTTAATATCTCCCCCTTAATGGAAGCCTCTCAATCCATGGGGGTTATTGTCGAATTACTGCAAATTGATAAGCATTTACGCTTCACGAAAGAAGAACAGTTATTTGCCCAGCAAAATACTAATCGTATGCTCGTTCGTGGTTTAGCACACGAAATAAAAAACCCATTAGGCGGTTTACGGGGTGCCGCACAATTACTCCATGATGAACTCAGCCTCCCAGAACTCAAGGAATATACGCAAATTATTATTTCTGAATCTGATCGTATGCAAGAACTCATGGATAAAATGCTCGGCCCCAATACCCCCCCTAAAAAAGAAGCCTTAAATATTCATGAAATTCTTAACCGTGTTCGACAACTCGTCCAATCTGAAAACAACCATATTACTATTCAACAAGATTATGACCCCAGCATTCCATTGATTAATGCTGACCGGAATATGCTCATTCAAGCATTTCTGAATATCGTAAAAAACGCAACCCAAGCAATCCAGACACAGGGTCAAATAATCTTAGCGACTCGTATTTGTCGACAATTAACCGTTGGCCGTCATCGCTATAAATTAGTTATTAAGGCCTCAATAACCGACAATGGTATCGGCATTGACCCGAGCATGATCAACCAGATTTTTTACCCGATGATTACCAGCCGGGCAGATGGGACGGGCCTAGGTCTGCCGATTGCCCAATCGCTTATCAACCAACACAACGGCATTATTGAATGCACGAGCATTCCTGAAAAAACCACCTTTTCAATTTATATTCCTGTGGAGAACAGTAATGAATACAACGCATAATGTTTGGATTGTTGATGATGACAAATCCATTCGTTGGGTTCTGGAAAAAGCATTTCTTAAAACTGCTATTAACACCCGTTGTTTTAATAATGGTGCAGATTTATTACAAGCACTTAAGTTTGAACTTCCTAATGCCATACTCACAGATATTCGAATGCCCGGAATAGATGGGCTTGAACTGCTTGACCAAATACAAAACCAGTACCCTGACCTGCCGGTTATCATCATGACCGCACATTCTGACTTAGACAGTGCGGTGACATCATTCAATAAAGGCGCCTTCGAATACCTTCCTAAACCCTTTGACCTCGAAGAAATGATTGGGATTGTCGATCGCGCCTGTCAACATAAAAAACACCAAAGTTCACCGCCTGATGCACAAACCGCAGAATCTACACCCGAAATTATTGGTGAGGCACCAGCCATGCAAGAAGTTTTTCGCGCTATTGGCCGCCTGGCTAAATCAAGTATTACCGTGTTAATAAACGGTAAATCAGGAACCGGCAAAGAACTGGTAGCCAAAGCCTTACACCGACACAGCCCCCGATCCAAAAAGCCCTTTATTGCCTTGAACATGGCAGCGATCCCTAAAGACCTGATGGAATCAGAACTATTTGGCCATGAAAAAGGTGCCTTTACCGGTGCTCAATCCAGGCGTGCCGGACGCTTCGAACAGGCTCACGAAGGCACACTGTTTTTAGATGAAATCGGTGACATGCCTGCTGAATTACAAACCCGGCTACTGCGTGTTTTGGCCGATGGTGAATTTTATCCTGTTGGCGGCCATAACCCTGTTAAGGTTGATGTCAGGATCATCGCTGCAACGCTTCCGTGAAGATTTATTTCACCGCCTCAATGTTATCCGTATTCATATACCGGTCTTATCTGAGCGCAGTCAGGATATTCCTCTGCTCATGCGACACTTTCTCAAACAAGCTGCCCAAGAGCTTAATACCGAATTAAAAGTACTCAAGCCCGAAACAGAACAATTGTTAACCTCTTTGAAATGGCCCGGTAATGTGCGCCAACTCGAAAATACTTGTCGCTGGCTAACGGTCATGGCTTCAGGCCGTGAAATTCATATTGACGAACTGCCTGAAGAAATATTAATCACCCCTAACGAAGATGCTGCCCTGAACAGTTCATGGGAGCTTTCGCTTGAAAAGCAGATTAAAAAACAACTGCAGACCGGTAGTACTGAAATCGCCAAACACACCATTCCAACCGTTGAATCCATTCTCATCAAAGCCGCATTAAGCTACACGCGCGGACGGCGCCATGAGGCTGCAAATCTTTTAGGTTACGGCCGGAACACACTGACTCGTAAGATCAAAGAATTAAATCTGGAGTCATAAAAACTAATCCCAAAAACAAAACCTCTGCTAAAATTAGAGGCTTTAAGAATCCAATTCACCCGCTGATACCCATGACGCAATCCGAACATCTTTTTGCCCCTTATATCCGTATTCTAGGAAAGGGTCGAAAAGGCTCACGCTCACTCACCCAAGAAGAAGCCTTTGACGCGATGTCTTTAATCTTAGACAACCAAGTTGAAGAGGTACAATTGGGTGCCTTCTTAATGCTCATGCGCGTTAAAGAAGAAACACCCGAAGAGCTGGCCGGTTTTATTCAGGCGGCGCGTGACGTTATGGCTATCACGCCCCCTGCGACAGCCATTGATCTCGACTGGTCTTCTTATGCGGGAAAACGCCGCCATTTACCTTGGTTTTTATTAGCGGTACGGCTACTTACAGACTATGGGGTGACCGTATTTATGCACGGTGCCAAAGGCCATACCGAAGGGCGAATTTATACCCAAGACTTATTAAGCTACGTTGGCTTACCTGAGGCGACCTCAGTCGAACAAGCTGAACAACAATTAACCCAAAACCGATTCAGCTACCTTTCACTGGAACATTTCTGTCCAAAACTCGCCCATATTATTAACTTACGACCGATTCTCGGTTTACGTTCACCGGTTCACACCTTAGCGCGAATGCTCAACCCCTTTGCTGCAACCGCGAGCATCCAGGGTATTTTTCACCCCGGCTATCGCCCTACACACCAAGAAGCCGCCGCTATCCTCAACGACCCGCATGTCGCCGTTATCAAAGGTGAAGGCGGCGAGATAGAACGTAACCCCGATGTTCCCTGCCTGGTCCAAAGTGTGCACCTCACCCATCGTATTGATGAACAATGGCCGGCTCTTTTTAGCAAACGACACCGTAAACCAGACACCCTAAACCCTCAGCAATTAGCCGACCTTTGGCAAGGGACTTTAGTCGATGAATACGCAGAAGCGACCATTATAGGAACGACTGCTATAACTTTAAAATTAATCGGTCAGGCTTCATCTCAATCTGATGCTGAAAATAAAGCCAAAGCGCTATGGAACAATAGAAACCATAATATAAAGTGATTTTAGAAAATTAGCAGATGAACACTTGAAAATAATCGCTTACAAGATATCTTTTAAGCTTATTTATTTGAAATAATAAAAACAAACCAAGCAGACAAGAAACATAACTTTACTGAAATGATAACTTTAAAACATTTACGCGGTGATTTTTTTGGTGGCCTCACAGCAGGCATTGTTGCGTTACCACTGGCACTGGCCTTTGGCGAACAATCAGGACTCGGCGCGTCTACGGGACTCTATGGCGCCGCCTTTCTGGCTTTTTTTGCCGCCTTGTGCGGCGGAACGGCCACTCAGATAAGTGGACCCACCGCACCAATGACGGTTCTCAGTGCAACCATTATCGGCGGAATTTTAGTCACTTATGACGGTAATGCCGAACATGCCTTACCGCTTATCCTCTCGGTTTTTATACTCGCAGGATTATTTCAAATCCTACTTGGCAGTCTTAAGTTAGGTAGTTACATTCAATACATTCCACAAACCGTCGTTTCAGGCTTTATGAGTGGCATTGGTATCATTATTCTAATTACCCAACTGCTCCCGGCAATCGGCTATAACCCCGTCAATGACCCGGAAGTCATCCAAGAAAACTTGCCCATGGCTGAGCATATCTTATTAGATAAAATCCTATCCGTTGAAGAAGAAAAAGGGCTTTTAGTGTTAGAAGAATTCCACGAAACGGTCCATCAAGCTGGCCTAATCACACCCCAGGCTATTCAAGATGAAGCCAAAGGACTCGCTGGAAGACAAAGTAAAGGCGTTATTGGCAGTTTGAAATTTGCTCCCCATGCTCTTAAAAACATCCATCCCACAGAAATCACACTCTGTCTTACCACTATTCTAATCATTTACCTTTTTCCTAGAATAACCAAACTGGTACCCAGTGCCCTGGTCGCTGTGATTGGCGTTAGTGCCACTGCTGTCATGATGGATATTGAATACATGCCGATAACACCGATACAAGCAGGATTCCCTTCATTTCACAGTGAAATCATTACCGGATTTAGCATAACAGCCCTCTTTCCTTACGTGTTAACCGCCTTCATACTCTCATTATTAGGCGTTATAGACTCATTATTAACATCCCTTGTTGCCGATAACTTAACCAAAACCCAACACGACCCTAACCGTGAATTAATTGGTCAGGGTATTGGTAATACCATCGCTGCCTTTTTTTCCGGCATCCCCGGCGCAGGGGCCACTATTCGTACCGTCGTCAATATTCAAGCCGGTGGAAAAACACGGCTCTCCGGCATGATTGCCGGCGTATTTTTATTTATTATCTTAATTGCCTTAGGGCCTATGGCTTCACAAATACCCATGGCCGTGCTCTCAGGTGTCTTAATTACTGTCGGATTTGGCGTCATCGATTACAAAGGATTACGGGAACTTCTTTTAATGCGCTGGTCTGATAAAACGGTATTACTGACCGTGCTGTTATTAACCGTTTTCTGGCAACTGGTTTATGCGGTCGCCATTGGTCTGATTTTTGCCGCTTTTATCTTTATGAAAAAAATAGCGGACTGGACCGCTGAAAAATTCACTATGGAGACTTTTGTTGATTTAAATGGTCACACCGTCGCACTCAACACCATTCAAGGCCCCTTATTTTTCGGGAATACCCAAGCTTTCGTTAAGATCATCCGAACTATTCCTGTTGACAGCAAGCATATAATTTTTGATCTGACTCAGGTGTTTTATTTAGACCACAGCGGAATCTACACTTTAGAGGAAACCTTACAACACCTTGTTGACTCCCATGAAGTCTATATTGTTGGGTTAAATGCCCCCCTGCAACGCCGACTAGAAAAAATGAAAATAATCCCACAGTTAATCCAACCCGACCATGTGGTAGAAAGTTTTGAGCAGCTCGATATCGAGCAACATACACCCCTCTCAAAAAAATGCTCAAAGAACTAATTCATGATACCTTTCTTTGCGCTAAATAGGCTTTATAATCAAGCCAGCCTTTGACCGTAGCAAACCCCCAAACACGCTTCGATCGTCCCCTCATAAATAACGTCCAACACGGTTGCCCCTCATCGACCTCCAAATAATGCATTTCAGTTGCTTTGGCAATCCGAAAGGAACCGGGACCACGCCAAAACCGACCCGCAGGCGTTGTTTCAAAATATCCCCCCTTAAGAACCAATGTAGCCCAATTCCAGGGGTGGTCATGAAGTACCGGTTCATCAGATAATAAAATATGATGAAGGTATAGATTAAAGGGAAACCGCTGACTGTTCTGTTGCAAACCCAACTTTCCACGGAAGGCCAAGTAATAACGAACCATATAAGGCCTTAGGCCATCGCGGTCATAAATAATGCGTTTGGGCGGCCACTTAAATTTAAATAATTTACTCAAAACAATCCTATTTCTTGAACGCTACCTGAACCATCTTCTGATTATCAGTAAATACCTAATTATGGATCAAGTTGATATACTCAACCCCTAGTCGAAAGTCCTCGGGTGCCGACCACTTCACCCGGGCAGAACCCCAAAAACTTAAAGTGGGTACTTCGAGAGTAACCCGTTCACCTTCACTCACAGGACACGGAACATCTATCTTAACTGACAAACCATTCAAACTGATGTCATCACTGATAAAAGAATACCATTGATTGTGACAATACAACTGCCCTTGAACCTGTGTTTCTTTTCGAGGTAAGCGGCGTTTAAAAACCATAAAACCGTCTTCAAAATTAATCACAGAAAACTTTAATGAAATGATCAGTCGTCCCTTGGCTAACGCTACGTCAACGACCTTTGCAACGCCTGACACGTCGGGGTTAAAAACATGGAAATTAATATCACAATTTTTACCGCCCACGAACGTATCAAATTCATTTTCAGAATTTATCTGATAATTATCCTTAACCTCAATTAAAAGTCCAGTCGTAGACATATTTTTAACATTAAAAAATAATTCTTTTGCCCCCGCCTTAATACACCCTGAGGAACCCAAAACGAATCGTTCTGACCTTTTCTTCATTGCACACCCTCCCAATAAACCAGCGGTATTGACATTGCTTGTAGCAACACAAATACTTTTGAAGTATAGGTTAATCCGGAGCTATTACTATTGCAGCCAACCCCAAGCGATCATTCAACAATCAAAAATCAGCCCATAATGATAAATTCTTTTTAGGATAACCACTCATTTTTGATACCATTAACTGTTCCTTTTAAAATGAAATTACTATGCGTATTTCCCCTTATTTACTCGTCACCCTAGTCGTGCTCCTATTTTGCGGATTAGCCTTGCACACGCTCACAAAAAGCCCGTCAGGCGAGGCCAATCGTGTGGCGGGAGAAACATTTCTGGCCAATAATGCAAAACAAGAGGGCGTAAAAACCACACCCTCAGGACTGCAATACCAAATACTGACAGAAGGCGCCGGAGAACGACCTGTAGCCACCGATAAAATCACCGTACATTATCAAGGCAGTACCCTTGATGGCGATATCTTTGACAGTTCCTATAACCGAGGCCACCCACTAACCATCTCTCTGACCAATGTTATTCTCGGTTGGACAGAAGGTCTGCAACTCATGAGAACCGGTGCTAAATACCGATTATTTATTCCTTCAGAATTGGCCTATGGCAGTCAGGGTGCAGGTACTGATATTGAACCGGATGCCAGCCTTATATTCGACGTTGAATTAATCCGCATCCACTGATGTCTTAGCTGTCAACCCACATCGGAGGAAAACCATCAAACAACATTTAAAAATTTACATCTCCGGGCACGTTCAAGGTGTTTTCTTTAGAGTCAGCACCCAGAAAAAAGCCCATCGCTTTGGCATTACCGGCTGGGTACGCAATTGTGCCGATGGCCGCGTAGAAATAGATGCCTCCGGCGAGCAAACAGACATGGAGAAATTTATAAACTGGTGTTACCAAGGCCCCGACTCAGCCCACGTTAGTCAGGTCAGCACCCAAACCTTACCCGATGCAATTGCATCCCCTCATTTTAAAATCCACTAAGAAAAAACCACCTTAAAAATGGTAACTCAACTCAAATCGTAATTGATCATCTTTTCGTAAGCTATAAGAGAAATCACTCTCTGCAACCTGTGTTAGCATTCTCAGTTCAAGTGCCATTTTCCAACTATCCCCCAACCGACGACTGGCCTCAATACTGTATGACTGGGTCCGTCGACGACGGTCAATAATCATACCGGCCAGCAACTCACTACTTTGTATATCATTCAGCGTTAATCGAAAACCCGCCATAATATCGTCCTGATAAAAAACCGGCGCATTAAATCCCCGACTGTCATACATATATTCCACTAACACGCCAAAATCAGCGCCTCCACTAAAAACATTAAACCAGGTATATTCTAAGCCGCCTGTTCCGGCAAAATAAGTCTGCCCCTGACCTTCTCGAACAATGGACTCTAACTTCCATAGCCAATTTTCATCGGTCAACTGAAGTTCTAGCCCAACTTGGTTGATTTGTTCATAATTGGCTGTGAATTGATCGTCGCCATTATTATTTTTTGTCCTTAAAAACCGTGGTGTTCGGCTAGTGCCATGAAAAAATGACAGCGCAAAATCCCATTGATCCACCGATTGCACATATCTTGCCGCAACAGCAAGATGTCGTTCAAACCCCTCAGAGTCATAATGGGCCTGTTCGGTATTTACTCGTGGACTGAAACGCAACCGTCCTTGAACTCCTGGAAAAACAGCTTCTCTAAAACCTGTTAACAAAAACAAATCAAGTGTTCCGCCCTGCGGGTCTATTAAAGCCAAATTAATCATCGGTTGGCCTAATTTATCCTCAGTATCGGAATTCTCAACACGGTCAGTTTGATTAATAATATCAACTAAATGCTGGGATTCCGTAACCCCCCAAAACTCTTTACGGATCCCCACCCTTAATTCCCAATAGTCAGCGACTTTTAACCAATTTAATTCCCTAATATCAAAATGAGTCCGCCGGCCATCATGTTCCGACCACCTGAAAAACGGCACAAAAACAAGACTTTCGCGGCCGTTATCCCACTCGTGATAAAATTCCGCTTCTATCACCCCAGACAGATAATGGCTCTGTTGCTGATTTTCTAATGGCGACTCCCAAAAGCCTAAACTCTCAATGCCGCCATAGCCTGAAACCTCCCATGCTAACAGTGACTTAACAGGGAGTACTATCAATACCAAAAAAAGCACTCGTTGAGTACACATCATGGCATTCTTATTCATTCAACGAAGCTACTGTTTTATTCAGAAACAGGGCCGCCCAGAACAAAAACAATACCCTGCTAGAAAATACTTTAACGCGCACGCTTTAACGTATTACGGTCAAAATCTCGCCCACCCAGTCCTTGCTGAAACTGATAGTTTTTATTCATCAACTCTGTACTTTTACCGGTCTGATGATTAGTCATAACCATTCCATCCGCCCGCCAAAACTGCTTTAAATACTGCTGATATCCTTGATAGATTAATGTTTTAAGTAACGCATTTTTACGGTCATAATAATCCACCTTAACCGGAATATATCGCTCACTATCAATCCAGACCTGTTCTCGGGTATAACCTGAATACGGGTATTGAGGAATAAATTCAAGCACAAAACAGGGTCGCTCCTGATAACTCTCTGCACGGAGAAAACGGTAACTAAACTTTGGGATTTCAAACGACGTTAAATCCTCAAAAGCATACTCACTACCCAAAAAAGGTCCTGACTTGTTGCTTGAGGAAATACGTTTTACTCGCTTTAATGCCGGCAAATATAACCATTGCTCATCCGCCGTTAAAGGATGGGTGAAACTCAAAAAAGCCGTTCCTTTAATATCTCTCGGTCGATCAAAAATCGTTAAACTCTTATCGCCGTCACCGACAATCTCCAGTGTTTTCATCGATAAACTGCGCAAACTTTCATCCCCGGATTTGTTTCTCAGGATCATGACCATATCCATTTGCACATCCCCAAAACCGGTATCGCGACGATCCACTTCC
>LWDU01032656.1_pt1 | contig 10697 bp, 10 predicted proteins | sample 727161 | NCBI WGS metagenome assembly LWDU01 (sample SAMN04566230, study PRJNA314399) | hydrothermal vent metagenome | isolation source: deep sea hydrothermal plume seawater | place: Mexico: Gulf of California, Guaymas Basin | collected 2004-07-11 | reverse complement strand
ACTACACTATTGATTACCAATAGCAATGCTAACGTTATCGAAGATACACGAGTGTTCATGTTGGGCCTCTAAAACCAGATTGAATAATCCATTTAATAGTTTCACTACTAATAAATAGAATACTTTTCTTCATTTTTTTATGACAGTTCAGTATCATATGTCCTCTCATGATGGCACATACAGGCGGAAGTTTGAGGCTGAAGTCACGAGTGTTTTTCCAGGAATTATTGAATTAGACCAGACAGCTTTCTATCATTTAGGTGGTGGTCAGCCAGCAGATACAGGAAGTTTAACTTGGGATGATGGTGAAGTCAAGGTTTTTGATGTTAGAAAAAAAAATAGAATTAGGCATATGGTTGATGGAGATTTACCTGAAGTAGGTTCTACAATTGCAGGTTCAATAGATTGGGATCGGCGTTATTTACACATGAGGATGCATACCTCTCAGCATCTTGTTTCGGCAGTGGTTAGTGAAAAATATGGGTCGGATACAGTAGGCAATCAAATTGGGGGTGATAAATCCCGAATAGATTTTAAACCACTTAAATTAAGTGATTCAGAGATTAATATGCTTCAGGATGATGTTAATGAGTATATCAATAAAGACTTAAAAATAGACATAAATGAAGCTGATAGGTCCGATTTAGAAAATAATCCAGAAATTAGATCCAGTATGTCTAGTGGTCTATGGAAAATGTTACCATCTAGTGTAAAACGATTACGAGTTATAAGTATAGGTGATATAGACGTATGCCCTTGTGCAGGTACTCATGTTCGTAGTTTAGCAGAGATTGGTTCTGTCGAATTTGTGAAGAAAGATAATAAGGGTGCTGAAAAGCAGAGATTAACTTATATTCTCAATGACTAAAAATTACAATTATATTTTTTCTTCAAAGACTCAATATGACGCGAGACTTAATTTTAAATTAGTCCATGATTAAACAACCATTATGGTTCTGGAAAAGTTGGGCGATGCCCTTAGAGAAACTCTAAGAAAAATAGCAGGTGCAAGCCATATTTCTCCAGAATTAATCAAGGAACTTGTCAGAGATATTCAAAGGGCTTTATTACAATCAGATGTTAATGTCAGATTAGCTCTAGATTTAAGCAAAAGAATTGAAACAAGAGCTTTGGATGAAAAAGCTCCTGCTGGAATGACAGGACGTGAACATGTTGTCAGAATAGTTCATCAAGAATTAGTAAGTGCCCTAGGAGAACCAAGATCGCTTAAGTTAGAAAAACAGAAAATCATGATGGTTGGTCTTTATGGTCAGGGTAAAACAACAACTACGGGAAAATTGGCTAAATATTTGAAAAAGAAAGGTTTGAATCTTGGGTTAATTGCAGCTGATGTTCATAGGCCTGCAGCATATGATCAATTGTCACAAATAGGTGATCAAATTCAAGTTCCTGTTTTTGGCAGTTCAGATAATAAAGATGCTGAAAAGGTTGTTACCGAGGGATTAAAAGAGTTTGAAGATTTAGATGTTATTATAGTAGATACTGCAGGAAGACATGCTTTAGATCGCGATTTAATATCAGAAATGGAATCTATTTCTAAAATAGTTAAACCTGATGAAATTTTCTTAGTTATGGATGCAACAGTAGGACAGCAGGCAGGTCCACAAGCTGAGGCATTTCACAAGGCGGTAGGAGTAACTGGAGTTATTCTAACGAAATTAGATGGTTCAGCTAAAGGCGGAGGTGCACTTTCAACTGTATCTGCAACTAATGCACCTATTATTTTTGTTGGTACTGGAGAAAGTTTAGATAGTCTTGAGACACTAGATCCAGATAGATTTATTTCTCGCTTATTGGGAATGGGAGATCTTCAAACACTTCTTGAAAGAGCTGAAGAGGTACTGGATGCTAGTACAGCAGAAGATACAGCAAAGAAAATGCTATCTGGCAAATTCACTCTAATAGATATGAGAGAACAAATGGAGGCATTAACTAAGATGGGTCCATTAGGAAAAGTAATGGAAATGGTTCCTGGAATGTCTGCTATGATGAAAAAAGGGCAAGTAGAAGAAACACAAGATAAATTAGAGAAATTCAATGTATTAATGAATTCAATGACTAAAGAAGAATTAGAGAATCCAAAATTAATAAAACGTTCGAGAATAAACAGAATTGCAAAAGGTTCAGGTTCAGACCCCCAGGAAATCAGAGACCTATTGAAACAATATAATCAAAGTCGAAAAATGATGTCCAATATAGGTGGCAATCGTAGAATGCAGCAACGCATGATGAAACAATTTGGAAAAGGCGACCTAAAATTGTAGCCCCAAAATACAAATACATAGTCTTAGAGTATAACCTATGCAGAGTTTCGAAATTAAACGTGGACACGGTAAATCATTAGAGGATGGAGGTTTGAAAACCTTAATGGAAGAAGAATTTGGAGATGTTAGTGAAAATGACAATTTATTCTCGACATCATTCAAAGCCCTAACAAAAATGGATGTCGAATTTATATCTATCACTGAAATTAAAGTTGAAACTGAGACGAACAATGAGTCTGCTCCTGAGGATTCTTTAGACGCACATCAGGCTTACAATCGATTTATGAAGAATGTAACCGGCTTCACTGCTAGGCAGAGAAAGGATAGGGCTAAGGCCAAAGCCAAAAGAGAGGCTAAGGCTCTTGCTGAAAAGGGAATCTAAACTTAATGGTACGGTATGCTCTGACTGGTACGCCAGGAACGGGTAAAACAACAATATCAAAATTATTAGACCAGAAAATCATAGCACTCTCAGATTATTACAAAGATTCCTCTGAAGGTAAAGCTGGAAGTGGTGAATGGATTATTGATATTGATAAAATTAAAAAGAATGTATTTATTGCAGAGGATTCTATTTTGGAAGGGCATTTCGCTCATGAGTTCGATAATATTGACAAAATTATTGTATTACGTTGTGATCCTAGAGTATTAATCAATAGATTAAAAGAAAGAGGATATTCTAAAGAAAAGGTTAGGGAAAATTTAGAGGCTGAGGCAATTGGTACAATATATTCTGAATCATTGGAACGTTTAGACTTTACAAATATAGCTCAATTAGATACCAGTTCTAATACAGTATCTGAAAGTGCTGATATTTTGAAAGAGTTTATGAACGGCAATATTAAATTGGAAGAAGAAATAGATTATTCAGAAAGAATATTGGAATGGTATTAAATGGTAGCAGACGATTATAGAGATTTTGGAACAAAACTATTGAATCCTATAGCTGTGAATATCCCGCTTGGGCCAATGGGTATTAGTATTTTATCTTTGGTAACGGCTATCACGGCAGGTTATTCATTTTATATTGTAGACGCTGACTTGAATAACAAAATTTGGCTTTTGATTGGGGGCGCTATGGTATTCCTGACTGCGGTTCTTGATGCATTAGACGGAATTGTAGCTAGACTTAGAGACTTATCCAGTAAAAGAGGAGATCTCGTTGATCATACACTTGATCGTGTTGCAGACATAATTATACTGGGAGGTATAGCACTAGGGTCAATTGTCGATATTGAAGTAGGATTTGCAGCAATTATAGGTGTACTAATGCTATCATATATGGGAACCCAAGCCCAGGCTGTAGGCGCAGGCAGAGAATATGCAGGATTATTGGGTAGAGCCGATAGATTAATTGTTCTTATAATCGTACCAATAATATACTATTTTAATCAAGAACAAAATTATATGGAATTAATGTGCTATATGTTCGCTATTGTTTGTACTTTATCGGCATTTTATAGATTTAACCGTATTTGGGCTGAACTCAAAGAGTAGTGGTGGGAGCACTGGGATTTGAACCCAGATCGGCGGGTCTCACCTATTGAGCCGGAGCTCAACGTTGCATCATTCATCACGATATCAGCAGACCCTGTAGCAATCATTCCTGTATAATTGGAGCCCGCAATGCTGCCAGGTTACACCATGCTCCCCAATAGACAGTTAAATGAAGAGTGTAATAAAAAGTCTCTGATGAGTTAAGTTAATAACGTATGCTTATCATATGTACATAAGTGGGTTCAGATGAAGAAACCGAAGAGGAGGTTTTGAACGAGCATAGTCCAGCACCCCCCACAGAAAGAATATGGATGCCTGTTTATCAGGATGAAGATAAAAAATTAGCCAAACATGATTGGTGTTTAGATACTGGCATTATAAAGAATCTAAGTGGTGAAGAAGCAAAGCCTAAAGGATTCTATGTTTCCGTATTGAACAAAATGAAATATATTCTTGAACGTCCTTTAGGACACAGCAGAGGAGCCCCTAAATTTCCTGAAGCACAAATAAGTTTGATACTAAAAGATTTAGACAAAGTTGATGGGTTCTATGATAAATGGTGGAGGACAGAGTCTTCACAGTTAGAAGTTTTTATTAGAATTGTTCATAACCGTCGCCCAGATATTTCCCAGAGATTTATTGTTGATTCTATAAAGAGGACATTACGTGGTTGAAATAGCACCTTCAATGCTTGGAGCTGACTTTGGGGAAATGCGTAAGGCTGCTGAATTAGTAGCGCCAGAATCAGGATATCTACATATGGATGTTATGGACGGTCATTTTGTTCCAAACATTACTATGGGTTCAGATTTAGTCAAATCATTGAATGGAATAGGGCCTTTAGATGTTCATCTTATGATTACAGACCCTTGCGATTTCATAGATGACTTTGCCAATGCAGGTGCAGAAATCATATCCGTTCACATAGAAGCAAATAATCCAAAAGAAGCTTTAGAATTAATCAAGAAACATAACATAAAAGCAGGTATTGCCATAAATCCATCAACACCAGAAGAAGCAATAGATTCAATAGTGGATTATGCGGATATTATTTTAGTTATGTCAGTAGAACCCGGATATTGTGGACAATCATTCTATGAGGGTACAATAAATCGAGTGAGGAAATTTAAGAAAAAATATCCTTCAAAATTAATAGAAGTTGATGGAGGTGTTAGCGCCAAGAATTCACAACAACTTATTGAAGCAGGAGCAGACATACTAGTGGCAGGTAGTGCTGTGTTTAATTCCGATAATCCTATCCATATCATAAAATTAATGAAACAGGGTTAAACTTATTAATTGTAAAGCTATAAACATATTGTGAGAAGACTACAATACATCTTCATTGCCTTGCTTTTGAGCTTTGCGATGATTAAGCCAACGAACACTGCTGAATTACCAGTAGAGGATTTTACTCATGCTGTATTTGGAGAAGAATTTACAGCTACGTGGTGTGTTTATTGTCCTAGTGCTGCAGAAAATTTAATGAAAATCTATGAAGAGGTACCTGATGAACCATACTATGATGATAAATTCTTTTTTGTTGCCTTAATTACAGATGTGAATGACAAAGCGGATGACAGAATGGGTGATTACCCGGATGTTACTGGGTATCCCACAGTTATTTTTGATGGTAATGATGAAAAAGTATCTGGTGGGCAATCTGACACTTCAAATTATGAACAAGCTATAGATAATTGCGGACAACGTGATGATACGGATATATCTTTAGAAATTGAAATGAATCATTTAGGGGGTGATCAACTCGATGTTAGTATTGCCATGACTTGGAATGAGGATGCACCTCTGGGCGATCCAACCTTTAATGGATATGTTCGTGCATATATTGTTGAAAAGGTTTCACGATATAATAATTATGATGGAGATCCGTATCACTTTGGTTTTTTAGATTACGCATTTGAAGAAAGCGTGGAACTAGAACCTCATGAAACTAAAGAACTGAATACTATTTGGATAGGTGGCGAACATGAAGATAAAAATGGGAATGATTTCTCAGATATAGAATATGATAACATAAATATTTTTGTGGCATTCTTCAATGATGAATCAACTTCAGCAGACAAATATGTTCTTGAAACGGCATTTGCAATCCCTCCTGAACTAGAAATTGAAGAATTGGGAGATACCATTGGAGGAATAATAGATATACATGGAACTGCAGTTAGTGAAAAATCGAATATAGAAAATGTTTATGCCCGTTGGGATCAAGGGGATTGGAATAATGCAGATTTGAACCCATTCAATGGTGAATTCACTTTTCAAGTTAATACATTAGATATCACCAATGGAGAACATGAATTGTCAATTAAGGTTGTTGATAGAGGTGCTAGTATAATTGAAATATTCAGCTTAAATGTATTGAATGATGAGAACCCACCAACATTAGAGATTATATCTCCAGAAAGCGGTGAGACGATTGAAGGATTTACGGTTCTCGAAGTGGAAGCTGTGGACGACAATCAACTTTCTGATGTAGAATTCCGAATAAACCAAGGCGATTGGAGAAAAATGTATTATAATGATGGAGATTCCTATATTGTTAGTTGGAATACCCAAGAAGCAAATGTAGGGAATGGTGATCATCAAATATCTTTTAGAGCTATTGATATGAGTTCTAATGAAATCGTTAATTCTGTAGATATAAATGTCTTAAATGAAGAAGATATTACTTACCCTTACCTAAGTATTATTAGTCCCAAAGAAGAATTTTATAATAATCGAATTAACATAGAAGTTAAATCGTCAGATCCCGAAGGTATTGCGGAAGTTCAGTACAATATAGATAATGGTTCTTGGAAAGATTTATCTTCTGAAGGTTCGGACATGTATACTGGTTCTTGGACTCCAACATGGGATGGTTGGCATTGGTTGACTATTAAAACTGAAGATACCCAAGGTTATGAAACCGAAGATGGCATCAAATTTGAAACAGATAGTACACCTCCTTCATTAATGCTCAATTCATTCAGCAATGATATTTCAGCTGTTGCTGAATTTGATTTAGTGATTTATGATTATAGCAGTCTCTTGTCTTTAAAGTACAGGATTAATAGTGGTATTTGGACAGAACTTGATAGGGATGAAGAGAATGTCCAATTTACTTGGGATTCGACTAAATATGATGATGGAGAATGCCTTATGGAGATTGAATGCACAGATAATTGGGGTGGAGTAAGTACCTTATACCGTAATTTAGATGTTAAAAATCAAGGTTTGATTTATTCAATACCGCCATCAGATATAGAGACTGAAGAAGTAACGAAAATAACTTCTATAGTAGATTATGAGAATCCCAAATCAGTTTATATGATTCTCGCAAAAATTGAGGTTGATGTGCTTGCTGAAGGTCAAAAAATACCTATGAATAAGGAAGGTAACTACTATGTTGGTGAAATATACTTTGAGAATCCTGGATTATATGTTTACAGTATAGAAGTAGACACAGGCCATGGCAAACTATCCTCATATGAACAAAATATAGTAGTATCAGCTAAGCAATCGATTACTAAAGAAAATAACGATGGAAATATGTTACTAAGTCCTAATATATTACCTGCAATATTAATGGTGATTTTTGTTGCCCTGAGACGGAAAGATTAATTATTCGAAAGAATTTTAGAAAGCGATAATGCCAAATCTGTAGGAAGAAAACCAGCTCCTATTTCGTCATGGCATTTTTCACCAGCCTTCCCTAAACTATATGCCGCTAAACGAGCAGATTCAAAGGATGTGAGGCCCTTAGCCATAAATGCACCACAAACGCCTGCCAAAACGTCACCAGAACCTCCTACGGCCATTCTAGGATGGCCAGTCATATTCTTCTTAAAAAAGTGACCATCTGTAATTAAATCAATTTCACCTTTGAATAATAAAGTTAAATTATTCATTTTGGCAAATAATTTAAGATCATTACGCTGTGCTTGAACGCCCAACCTCACCAATTCTCCTTTATGTGGTGTAAGAATTATATTTTTATCATGGAAATCATGAATAGAAATAGCATCAGCATCAATTACCAAATTATCGCATTTTTCTATGATTAATTGTACAGCTTCTAGAGAAGCTTCATCTTTTCCCATACCTGGGCCAATTACAATACTGTCAAATTCATCTTCAAAAAGTGAATCTATATTTTCTGTTGATATAGTATCGCCAAACAATTTGTGAACAATCAATTCAGGGGCAAATGTAGATACTTGTTCATATGAAGATTCAGGAACAAATACATGTACTAAATCAACGCCAGATCTATAGGCACCTAAAGCAGATAATGCTGGAGCTCCAGAATATTGCCCACCTCCAATTACTGCAACCTTACCATTTTGACCCTTATGCTTGTTTCTCTCAAATTCAGGAAACAATAGTAGTTCCCCTGGACCTGTTAATTCATCTATATCTTTTGGAAATCCTATATCTTTAACTAATATTTCCCCACTGTTTTTTTTATTCATCCCCATTTTCTCATCATGAAAGGTAAGGGTGTGATTAGGAATTACGGAAATATCTGTTCTAAATCCCGAAGGAATATCTATCGACAATATATTTTCAAATTTATTAATTTGTTGTATGTATTTATCATAAGGTGAGCGTGGAACTCCTCGTATTCCAGATCCTAGAAGGCAATCAATAACTAATCCTGTACTAGAAACATAATCATTTAGATTAGATATATTAACTGTATCATTTCCAAATTGTTCAAAGGCTTTTCGCGTAATATCTGTTTTAGGTGGAGCCGCAGGTAGGACAATGACTTCAAAACCTTCTTCACATAGGATTTTTGCTGCTACATAACCATCCCCTCCATTATTTCCTGAACCGCAAATAAATACAATTCTTTCCGATTTGGAATAGTTGTGTTGAATATAAGTTGCAATAATTTTTCCTGCATTAGTCATTAATTCAAATAAATTTAGACCCTTTCTCATATAAGGGTTAACTGGTATATGAATAATATAAAGAAGGCAAATAATATTGAACCATTAAAGCGTGTCAGTGGGATTCTTATAAAACCAAATGCCGCAATCGTAAGTAATATGAGAAGGGGTAACGTTGTTTGCGTCACATTTACCTCTACAAATATGGGTTTTATTACTGCTAAAAAACCCATTACTAGAAAAATATTAGTTATATTTGAACCTATTATATTACCTAGTGCTAACTCCTTGTGGCCCATTTTAGCTGCAGAAATGGTACCCGCTAACTCTGGTAAACTAGTACCTACTGCAACTACACTCAAACCTATTACAATTTCAGAAAGACCTAATGCCAAAGCAATGTCTACTGCAGAATCTACAGTTAGTTGTGCTCCAATTAAAAGCCCTGCTAAACCACCAATAAGTAAAGTATACGACGTTTTTCCATCAGCTAGTCCCCTTTTAACAGCTTCCAATTGCTCATTGATCTCAGATTCACGTATTATCTGTAATCCATCTGCTCTTTTGAATATCCAATAAATATAGCTTAGATATAGTGAAAAAAACATTATCCCTTCATTCTTAGAAATTAAATTATCTCTTGAAAATACGTACAATAATAATACAGCTGAAATCATAACATAACTATCCTTATTAGCCTCCTTGTCGGGAGATATATTCTCTTTTAAAACATAGTAAAATATAAATGTTGATATAGCTAATACTAACCCAATATTAGAAATATTAGAACCTAATATATTGCCTAAGGCTAAATCATTATAACCTCCATACGAAGAAAATATTGAAACTAATAATTCAGGTAAACTGGTTCCAAATGCAACTATAGTTACACCAATTACATGTGGTGAAATCCCTCTTTCTTCAGCAAGTGATGCCGAATTCTCAATAAAATAATCGGCCCCTTTTGTTAATAAAATAAGACCGATAATGAGGATAATTATAGCTATAAATATGCTCATCGGATATTCTCCATATTAGTTATCCTTTTTTGTATCAAATCAGGTTTAGCTATATCATGTCTTGTAAATAGATTATTACCCGATATATATTTCAATCCTTTTTCACATTTATCTTCAGCTTCAGATATTGTCTTACCGCTAGAAACTAGCGCTGCAGATCGTGAACTTGTTGTTGATATAATACCGTTTTTATCCATATTTACTGCAGCATAGTATAAATTGGAATAATTTCTATATGATTCATTCACTTCTAAAGTAGAATCAACACTAGGATTACTTCCATACCCTTTAGGAACTACATATTTACAAACCGATGCTTCATTTTTAAATATGACGGATTTCAATGTACCACCTATTATATTACTACAAACCGATGCGAAATCTGAATCTAATAATGTCAATAAATTCATGGCTTCGGGGTCTCCAAAACGTGCATTATACTCAATTAACTTAACTCCATTATGAGTCACCATAAAACCACCATAAAGTATTCCTTTGTAATTTTTTCCAGTATGTTCAAACAAAGCTTTAGCTACTTTTTCATTAATCTCTCTAGCTTCAAAAATCTCTTGCTCTTTAAGAAAGGGTAAGGAATGATCACTGTCAGAATAACAACCCATACCTCCTGTATTAGGTCCAATATCTCCTTCATAGGCTCTCTTATGATCCTGAATAGCAGGCATGTGTGCTAAATTTTGCCCATCACAAAAACTCATTAGTGAAAATTCTTCTCCAAACAGCTTTTCCTCTATAACGAAAGTACCCGAATTGTCAATTATACTCTTACAATATTTTAAACCTTCATTAATATCAGACAAATGTTCACCTGAGACTTTTACTCCTTTACCTCCCATTAAACCGTCAAATTTAACTACATAATTACCAGATAAGTCTTCCATATAATCTTTAACACCATTTAAACTATTAAATCTCTTATAATTAGGAGATACATCTATATTGTAATTATTTAATAAATCTCTGGTAAAACCTTTACTTGTTTC
>LWDU01032174.1_pt1 | contig 10697 bp, 9 predicted proteins | sample 727161 | NCBI WGS metagenome assembly LWDU01 (sample SAMN04566230, study PRJNA314399) | hydrothermal vent metagenome | isolation source: deep sea hydrothermal plume seawater | place: Mexico: Gulf of California, Guaymas Basin | collected 2004-07-11 | reverse complement strand
GGAAGATGATATTCGTCTACTGCAGACTCAATGCTGCCTACTAATGTGTGCGCCATCCAACTAACAAGTCCAGTTGCTATGATGAGCAATACCCAAGCATCACGAATCGTCATCAATGGAGTCTCATGGCCATGATGTTGAGTGTCAGTTGCAAAATCTCCAGCATGTGTTTTCAATTGAAATAATAGTGAAAGTGCGTAGACTATTAGCAATATAATTGCAGTGTAATGTGAAATTGTTGTTACACCTGCTAATGTCCCACCTGGTGCATAGTGTGCTGCAGTTGGAATAATCATAGCAACTATTGCCAGTAATAGAAGAGAACCATTCATGTGTCCTACTTGTGAATTAAACACTTGAGAAGGGTGTTTCAATCCACCCCAGACCATTGAAAGGCCAAGGACTAACAATAAATTTCCCAAGATTGAACCTATTAGGGATGCTTGTGTGACTGTGACCATAGTTTCTACAACTTGTGGGTTTTGGCTAGCCGCGTAAAGTGCGAACATGGCAATAATCATTTCAACTGCATTGCCAAATGTTGCATTTAACAATCCACCAATCGCCTCTCCTGTACGAAGGGCTATCTCTTCAGTCGCCTTACCCATTAGGAAAGCCAATGGCATAATAGCAACCATAGAGGCTGCAAATGCAAGTGCCATATTGCCCGAGTGTTGCGCATATACTGCAACTGGTAGTGCAAGCAATAACCAGTTCAAGCGATTGTGAAATGGATTGAATGAGTCAACTAATTTCTCAATCACTTCTTCGACTTCCTCAACTAATTCAGTCTCGCTCTCGCTCATGCTGTTAAGGGTGGTCGCTTAGTCCTAAAGGCCACCGATTACTTGAATTGCTTAGAAGCGACTTTCAATCTTTGGATTTTCGGCCAACCTTACGCTTTGGTGCTTTACGCGGTTGTGCAGAACGACGGCCAACAGAACGCTTTGGCTTTGATTCTTCTTCTACAATTTCATCATCATCAAAGAAGTCGTCGATATCAATATCATCGTCATCATCATCTTCGTCATCATCATCTTCGTCATCATCATTCTTAGAACGGGTTTTTCGCTCCGTTTTGTTAACTGAGAATGGATCTTCTTCTTCTTCCACAAGCGCTTGGGATTCCGACTTCTTTTCCTCTTTCTCAGCGCCACCGCTGGTATCGGTAATTGCAGCCATATCAAGTTCTGATGAAGTTCCAATGAATTCATCCATCCAATCTTCATCTTCATCTTCTTCACCTCCCTTCTTCTTCTTAGGGCCACTCATTCCAGTTGATATCACCATTAGAGCGACAATCCATGCTATGATAGTCATGCCCGCGATAACCCATACAACAACATATGGTGGGTCAGTAAATCCTGGTTCGATTACAAGAGGTTCCAAAGGAGGAGCAAGTTGCTCTTCATAACTACAGAACGTTGTTCCATTGAGGGTATTACGGCAATAATCAACAATGAATTGTACTGTCTCTGTTACCTCATTACCAGCCGAATCTATTGCTCTAACAGATACTGCGTGTTGCCCAGGACTAAAACTGCCCGATGTCAAATCTAAATCCATTGTCAATGAAGTGTTATCACCATTTAAGTCAGTAATTCCATCTGCATTTGACCATGGAGTTGCTAGAGCATTTCCACTAACTCCACCATAATGATAGACTAATTTATATTGGAATGAAACAATTCTCACATCATCTTCGGCTCCAGCCAATATGTTGATTTTGTTACCATATAGATATTTTGAACCATCATTACTACTTGAAGGAGAATAGATTGTTACTTCAGGCCTCTGTGCATCAACCGCCCTATCCGTCCACTCGATTATTGCTTCATTTTCTGAAGTATCAGTCATTGTCACTGTAATTAACATTGGGCCCGCATTTGTTTGAGCTGTTATTTCAAAGTCAAAAGAATAAACTGGACCTAAATCGGGATTATTGAAATTTTCAACCATCATGGACATTGGAGACTCTCCAACCGTAATATCGCCACCGGTAATGGTTGTAATGTTGATATATGGCTGACTTTTTAAGTATTCATTTAATTGCAATAGAATCGTGTATGAACCCTCAATTAATGAAGGGCTAGTGAATTCATCACCCTCATCGGTGATTATGTTCAATATCGCTTCTGGAGGCATTGTATCTTCTGTTACTTGGTATGCATTTCCACCAATTCCAGAGAATATTTCATTATTTTCATTGTTATATTGGTCTGCGATTGTTATGGCATACCAAACATCTCTGCTAATAGAATCTGCAATTGGAATTTGCCGAACAAATGATGTTTGACTTGAAGCACCTGCCTCAATATTATCCATCACCAATTCCCAACCATCATCAGTACTGTTAGAAAGCTCATCTCTATCCTCGCCAAATGGTTCACCCATGTGTCGCCAAATTGTATATGATTCATCGATTTCAATCTCATTAAACCATTCTAGAGTAATTTGATTGATGCTTCCTACCGCATATGCTTCTTTTATTCTAGGTGGATTTGGAGAACGAGTATCTTCTGATATTGGCCCCCAATAATTTTGAATTAATTCAGTGTAGTGATATGTTCCGTTAATGTGGCCATATAATGCCTCACTGGTAACAAAGTAATGCGAATTCTCCGGAATAATGTCATCTTCAATAGTTACATCAAATACGCCAATACCATCGGTGACTGTTCCAAGCCAAGTTACGGAATAATTGTCAATTGTTGAACCGATTACGCCGTTGAATTGTGAACCGGTTACCAAATAATTAGATCTCCAAATATGATATCTCTCTCCTTCAACTCCAAGTTGGTCATCCCAAGTAACTCTAGTCGTTTTATCACCAATAAATTCAGCATAAACATTGGTTGGCTCAGCAATCCAATTAGTGAACGCATTCTCAAACACAGGTCCTTGGCAACTGTTTTGGGTGGTATTGGTATCTGAAATTCCATAAATATCAACGGTGACAATACAATAATACGCATAACCCATTCTACCTACAGGTACGTCGTAATCAAAGGCTTCAACCCCTTCGGTTAACGTAGCAATTAATTGCACATCTGGATTTAGTACTGATGAAAATGAAACTCCTGCCATGTATATTTGATAGGTTTCTCCAACTTCACCTTCAAGGTCTGCCCATATTATTGAAGTGGTTCCGCCGCCCGTTTCAGGAGTTGCTGTAAATGAAGCATACATACTATCCACTTGACTTGGTGGCATGTTATCTTCCATCGTGATAGTTGACATCGCATTGTTTGAAAGGAATCTGACATCTTCATAATCAATTTCAGGTGCAATCCAATTTGGAAGAAGATATGTCATTGAATAATAGATATCCCTATCAGTATTTTCTGGTATGTCAATAACCACACTACTGGTTCCAGCAGGCAGGGTTAGAACCAGTTCGGAGTTAATATCATCCAATACCCACCATCCATTAGATCTGGAAACTTGAATTGGGGTTCTCCAAATACGTATTTGGTAAGCGTCATCACCAGTCTCAGGCAATATTGGATTAATATCATTGTAATTTACCCATTGAAGAGTAGTTTGACTTTGTGAATAATCAAAATTAGAAGCAAGATTGTAAGGGGTGCGAACTGGAGTAGTTATTTCAATTACTGGCTCAAATAAATTTGATGCATTGAAATCTAATTCATAGGTTTCAACGCCTGTCTCATTTGCCGTAGTAATTGCATAATATGTTGACGCATTGACCCCAGGTGATACCAAAAATGATACTGAATGTCCTTGATGTGTTCCGTTTATTCCTCTACAATCGAATGGGTTGGTGGATATAGGAGTCAGGGACGCAGGAGTGCAAGCGCTTACGGAAGCAAATGCTGTTAGATTGTGAATATTTACGGCATCAATTGGTTCAGTACTGCGATATACATTGTATGATGCATCAAACAGCCCCTGTAATTCAGTTCCAGTTGAATCAATGTTGCGCCATGTGATTGTTGTCGTCTCACTGATAGGGTCAAAAAATGCATTAATATCTTGGGCTTGTAGGCTTGTAGGAGAACCTATATCTTCTGCAGAAACATTGCTTAATGGCGTAATTGCTAACAACAAACATAGCACCAAAAAAACAGCCTTTTGCATGCCGCCAAATTCACTTGATAATTCACCCATCATTACGCTTGTCGCAATAGCCCGTTAATACGCTGTCGCCTTCAAAGCGCTAAATTTGCCATTACAACCACCCCTACGGGGTGGGCGGAAATAATAAAATGAAAATCAATTTCATTCGGATTTCTCTTGATTTGGCTGAGGTAGCGGGTCGTTTCGGTCAATTTCTTTTATCCCTTGGCTAGCCTGAATGAAACGTACCAAAAAGGTGTAGATTCCACCAATCCCAGAAATGATCAAAACTATACTCATTGGACTAATTTCAATGTGGTCAAATATCCACGGGAAATTGCCAAAACTTCCAACTTCTAAGAAGATGAAAATAGCGGATAGAATTAGAGCAACGATTGACATTATCGTTCTATCTGCCCTTCCAAAACCACGGTAATTTCTTGTTCCGGCAACCGCTTGAGCTTGTGTCCCCATGTAAGAGCCCAACAACGTAAACCATGCCACAACTAATCCGAATGAAATATCACCAACGAATGGGGATACTGCAATACAAACAATCCAAGTTCCATCCAGCAATCTATCGAAGGTGTGATCTAGATAATCGCCCCAGCGAGTAACCATCCCATTCCTTCTTGCCAAAGGTCCATCTAGGCCATCTAATATCGTTGAAATCCCCATCAATAATGCGCCAGCCAATAGCAAAGTTGCACCGAACTCGTCCATAGGTGCTACCGCTATTGCAAGACCGCCAAGAAGGCCGATTGGTAATGCGACCCAAGTGAGCACAGAAGGGCTAGTATCACCCAACCAATTGAAAACCGGTTCGAAAAAAATCTCCCACTTGTCGCGCAATTTTTCAAGTGCCATTCACTCCACCTATCTCGGCGAAGTTGCCTTAGGGGTTGAGGTTTGTGGCTATGTTGTATTGTAATTCTATGCTTTTTCAACTAGTGGTCGAAAGCCAATCAATTGCCTCTGTCGCGTTCTCTTCGACATTAAGCGATTGGCAACCCTCTTCAATCCAGTCAAGTATTTCTTCACATATTTGCTGTGGTGTTTTTTCTGTTGAATCTACTTCTAAACATGGAGTTTCGATCTCAAATTCAAGCATCTCCGACCATACGCCAGAAATCATTTCCCATTCCATATTGGCTACGATTTTTTTATCCCTATATCCGCGTTGACTCAGTCTTGTCTCGATAATCTTCGGATTACAGCGCAATACCACAATCGCTTCAACATCTAATAGATGGGACAAGTGGCCATCAACAAATACAACTCCTGCCTCTTCACATTGCCATTTATCTGCCAACTCGTGAATATCAACTGGTGCAGAATCATCTTCAGAATCTATTTCTCCGAGACACCCATTTTCTTCGGCTAATGTTTCAACTGAATAGTATGCGTATCCATTTTCCCCCATATATTCACAAATACTGGTTTTTCCAGTACCAGGAGTTCCGGTAATTGCAATGCACAAACCATTAAACATAAGCGCTCAGATGTAGTGAATGAAGGGGGATAAGGCCGATGCAATACAAAGCCGCAACAGCGATTGTGTTAATCGTTACTGAACCGGGAAAGGAACATGATGTGATAGATGCTTTGCGTCAAGTTGAAGAGGTGACTGAATCATTGTTATTGTTTGGCGAATATGATGTCTTCGCGAAATTAGAATGCCCTGATTTCGGATATTTATCAAACATTGTGGTCAACAGAATCCGTAATATCGATGGCGTTGAAACGACAAAGACATTGCCCGCTGCTCCCTTGTTAGATTGAAATTCTCGCTGCTGTTGTGTACTATCGCAATAATTGTTTACTTAATGAAAATGGAGAAGCAATCATAGAGCAGGATGCAAACGCAGCATTTGAGCATCATGTTCGGTATGAGCAATCCTGCACAAACCCTACTGCAGATTGAGAGATATATTGAAGATGGAAGAATGGAAATCTCAGAGGTAATGGCATCAGAATTTACTAGTATGCTATTGGCCAACAAAAAAAGAGCAGTTGACTCTCAAGTAATGCTGGTAAAGGGACTACGATTATTCTGCGATATTTTGCTACTACGCGATAAGGCTAAAGAAGGAATTCCAATAGTAAAAATTCTCCATAAAGAGCGCAAGAAATTGATACGAATTTTGAAAAGAAATGCTCCGGAATTAATTCCAAAATTAACACCTCCTGCAGAAGATTACAGAAGAGAAGGTAATTTGCACGCTGCAATGGGTAAATATGGACCTGCTAAAAAAGCCTATTCAACATGCCAAAAACTTGCCCCTAACCACGTTGCTGCAGCATATGAAGCCGTGGTTGCTATGGGGCCTGAAAAGAAGTGCCTGCAAGTTCTTTTGAATTGTTGTGCCGCCGCTGGACCTGTAATAAAAAGTAACGATGCTCCAAGATGCAAAAAGGCTTCTTGCAACTTTACAGGCGCTAAGTGGAGTGCATACCTCTCAAAAATCATCTGTGAATTCCGAAGCAGGAAGGCTGGAAAGAGAAATTACTGCTATAGAAAAAGGTGAAGCTGTTGCCAATGCAAAATTACAGTCTGCATTGGATGCATTGAATCCAAAACACGATTACTACGAATACGGTTGAAAAGTAACGAGGGATGGATTTGAACCACCGGTCTCCGGGTTATGAGCCCGACGGGATATCCAGACTACCCCACCTCGTTAACCAAGCCGCAAAGTTCTCCCGTTTTCAACCCACCGATTAATGATCCATTAATTTCAATTGCAATATTCGTGATTCAACATGGGTTCATCAACCAGCACCGCTCACATCAATACATGCGAGGTAGCCGGTTTGTGCCATTGTTACTTTGCTCGGTAATGCTGAGCGCCTCAGTCGCTGGATGTTTAGGTTCTGATGATAGTTCCAAGAAAGACCCGAGCCCTATTGAAATGGTAGTATATTATGATACAACGAGCGGCACTATCGTTGAAGTAATTAATGGTGGCGTGCAATTCTCAGAAGATGGCGTTGAACTGGCCTTTGACTTTGCCCGAACAACATCGCAAAATGGACAAATGCAAAATTTCTATGTCGTGCCTGGAGATGGAACAAGTCAACTTCAAGATGGATTGTTTACTGTTTATTTGGGCGCAATTGATGACCAAGGAAATGACAATAACATCTCAATTACTGTGAGAATTGAAAAACAAATAATCTGGAGTGATGATAGTACTGCCACTCCTCGAGATATGAATATTGATACTACACCAGATTGTGAATGCGAACCACCGGAATTTATTCAAATAAAATCAACAGTTGAGAATCCTCAAAATTTCCCCTTTGGTGGAAACCAAGTTACTGTGACTTGGCACTTGAATGACCCAGAAGAAGAAGAACAGGGCACTCATACAGAAATAATTGGTGATGAGCAAGATGCTTCATGGAATTATGACCAATATAATGTAATGAAAGGCATTTGGATTCTATCGGTGACAATTGACCAAGGAGAAGATAATATTGATGTAAATCATGATGTGACTATCAAGTACCTTGCTGAAGAGAGCGAGGCAAATCCATTACCTGTTGGTGAGGAATAATTTTTCAACAAAGTTATCGCTAATCTTTCACTCAAGAAAGAAAGGGATTCAGTTTCAGTTTCAGTAAATCTGAACTAAAAGTGAAAATATTACCTTCAGTGACGCCTTTAGTCCAGCAATAGATTGCCATTACCGCTAAATATTTTCCAAGCCCTGTTTCGTTTCTTCATATACCATTGGATACACAGAGAGGGTTGGAAGTGAGAAAATATGACGACCAAAGCGAAGAAAAATGCGAAAATAAAGATAGAAAAGAATGAAGAGGTGCTGGAGGAACCAGTCCCATTGATGGAACAAGGCGATGAGGAGGAAGTCAAGATTGAGGAACTCCCTGGCGTTGGTCCTGCAACTGCAGAGAAATTGCAGGAAGCTGGATTTGATGACCTCTTATCATTAGCTGTTATGGCACCAGGTGACTTAGCAGAACAAGCAGAACTAGGCGAAGCAGTTGCTGCTAAAATTATTGCTGCGGCGAAAAGAATGGCCAATATTGGCGGATTTATTTCTGGCCATGCATTAATAGAACGAAGACGTCAAGTACAAAAATTGCGAAGCAAAGTCCAATCAATTGATGACCTCTTAGGTGGCGGTTTTGAAACTCAAGCATTAGTTGAAGTATACGGAGAATTCGGTTCAGGTAAAACCCAAATCGGCCACCAACTTGCAGTTAATTGCACCCTTCCACTTGAGGAAGGTGGACTGGATGGAGATATATTCTACATAGATACTGAAGATACTTTTCGCCCAGAGAGAATTACTCAAATGGCGCGTGGATATGGATTAGACCCTGAAAAAGTTCTTGCTCGAATTCATGTAGCAAGGGCCTACAATTCTGCTCATCAAATGCTTCTCGCTGATGAAATCAAAAGAATGAGTAAGGGACTGAATGTTAAGATGATCATCGTTGATTCTCTAACAAGCCATTTCAGAGCCGAATATATTGGCAGAGGAATGCTAGCTAATAGGCAACAAAAACTCAATCGTCACTTGAAAGACTTGAAGCAATTAGCAACAATAAATAATGCTCTAGTTCTAGTTACTAACCAAGTTCACTCTAAGCCAGATGCAATGTGGGGAGACCCTACAAAGCCTATCGGTGGGCACATTCTTGCTCACGCATCAACATTTAGACTATATCTGCGCAAAGCAAAGGCTGGAAGAAGAATCGCTCGCTTAGTAGACTCTCCTAACTTACCTGATGGTGAATGTGTTTACCAAGTCACTCAAGAAGGCCTTCGTGACTGATTCCGAAAATTATAGAACCCCTCAAAACCCCTATGATAGGGTGGATTTGAAGCGGTATCTTCAAGGGCACTTGAGAGAGCATAAACAATATGCGTCATCTTATTGAACGTGTTCTCGAACTTTCTGACGAAGACCAAGCGAAGCCATCTGCACATAATCCACCTATTGGAACCGGTGATGAGGCAGAATTGAAAGCTTTGTTAGAATCACTACAACCGCGGATTAGAGTCTACGGTGTCGGCGGTGCTGGATGCAACGCAATCAGTCGATTGTTTGAAGAAGATCTATTTGATTCTGATTATGTAACTGGTTATGCCATCAACACAGATGCTCAGGCACTGCTAATGTCTCCTATCAAGAATAAAGTCCTGATTGGAAGAACTGCAAGAGGAAGAGGCGCTGGTGGCGACCCTACCAAGGGTGAAGCTGCTGCATTAGAGTCTGAAATTTCATTGCGTAAAATCACAAACGATACTCAACTGGCTATTATTACCGCTGGAATGGGAGGTGGCTCAGGAACTGGTGCTGCTGGACATATTGCTCGATTGGCAAAGAAACAAGGTGCAATGACAATCGCTGTCGTAACTTACCCAGCAAAATGCGGAATGGGGATTAGAACGCCTGCGCGAACATTGTGATACAATCTTAGTGATTCCTAATGAAAGATTACTGGAAATTGAAGGTGTGAAAGATTTACCAATCGCCAGTGCATTCAGAGTTGGAGATGAATTATTAGTTCGTTCTATCACGGGTGTTACTGAATTATTGACTACCGATGGAATGGTCAACCTTGACTTTGAAGATTTACGTTCAGTAATCAATTCCGGTAGTGGTGTTGCCATGATTGGATTAGGTGCTGCTTCGGGTAAAAATAGAGCCGAAGAAGCCACATTAGAGGCATTGAACTCACCATTGCTTGAGATTGATACGACAGATGCAAGAGGTGCATTAATCAATGTCGTAGGTGGCAATTCGCTCACATTAGGAGAGGCCGAGCGTTGTGCACAAATTATTCAAGAACAAGTAAGTCCACATGCCAAGATAATTTGGGGTGCTGCTGTTGATGAATCACTAGGTGAAGATATTCGCGTAATGCTGGTACTGACCGGTGTAAAGAGTGACCAAATTCATGGAGCGAGTGAAAATCGCCAACTTAGAGCGTTACGAAATCGCCAAATTGAATTCGTCAATTGAAGTTCATTTTATTGAGTAATAAAATAACCCTGCTAGGGAGATTACTGCAAATACGAGTAGGGCGATTTCGCTATTTTGAATTTCATTTGAATAGTTTGGTGATTCGCCGATAACTCCACTAAATCCTTCACCTGCTGCCGAGTAAGAATAGTAATTCCATGCATCTCCCGATGATTGCTCATCGGAATTTACTGCATTTCCATGTACGACAAAAGTGACAACTGAATCATTGGAACTAGGTGCTGTCCAGGAGAAATTCCACTGCCTAAACTGGTTCCCCTCAGATGTATGAGTATATCCATCATTGATTAATTGTGAATGATTACTTTGCTCAAAAATGACGGTTCCATTATTTATCATCAATCTAAATCCGCCCTGCCGAGCATTTTCATGTTGTGAAATTTCGATTGTGCTGTTGATAATTATTGACATATTGTAAGTGCTATTTGCGATCCATTGCTGTGGGATTCCATCAATTATCACAGTGGTTGATTGTGATTTTGCCCCGTGGCAAAGACAACCATCGTTAGCAACATCTCCGACTCCTGATGGGACACTTTGGGCCAGTGATGGTGCGAATAGTAGGATGAGGAAGAGGAACAAAACCAATGATTTTAC